>Ga0228535_1001902_pt1 | contig 25453 bp, 21 predicted proteins | sample SJ1metagenome_FD_168457 | JGI IMG/M metagenome (GOLD analysis project Ga0228535, IMG submission 168457) | Enriched culture of PCE-dechlorinating microbial communities from Ithaca, New York, USA - SJ1 | ecosystem: Engineered > Modeled > Simulated communities (microbial... > Unclassified | place...
CGTTGCGAGCAACCGCCCCCCCTGCGCTTGCTCATCTCGAACAACCCAAGCAGCAAGCCATCTCTGGATGCTCGGATCAGGCAAACGGAGGCAGCCTGGTTGTCCGTTGCGAGCAACCGCCCCCCCTGCGGTTGCTCATCTCGAACAACCCAAGCAGCAAGCCATCTCTGGATGCTCGGATCAGGCAAACGGAGGCAGCCTGGTTGTCCGCTGCGAGCAACCGGCCCCCCTGCGGTTGCTCATTTCGAGCAACCCAAGCAGCAAGCCATCTCTGGATGCTCGGATCAGGCAAACGGAGGCAGCCTGGTTGTCCGTTGCGAGCAACCGCCCCCCCTGCGGTTGCTCATTTCGAACAACCCAAGCAGCAAGCCATCTCTGGATGCTCGGATCAGGCAAGCGGAGGCAGCCTGGTTGTCCACTGCGAGCAACCGGCCCCCCCACGGTGGCTGCCGCACCCGCCAAGGCCACCGCGTCCTACCTCAACCCCGCCCAAAACCGCCGATGCCCCGCTACGATCTCGTCCAGGCACCGCTCCAACTCCGCCACGTACCGCGGCGGGCCACTAGGGGCCTGGTTGCGGTCCGCCTGGACCTGCTCTGGCAACGGCAGCTCCCCGAGGGCGGCAGCGATTCCGGCCACAGACAGACGTAGGCCCACCTGAGTGTAGCCGCCCTCAAGCACGGCACACGTGGCGGCTCCGATCCCGCGCGCCGCCTTGAGCAACTCAGCAGCCATCTGGGCGTATCCGTGACCCGTCAGGCGCCACGAACTCATCGGGTCGCTGTAGTGGCCGTCTTGCCCGGCGGAGATCAGCACCAGGTCAGGTGCGTACTCGGCGATGCACGGCAGCACGACCCGCTGCAAGGCCATGAGCGCGCCGTCGTCGTCGAGGCCGCCGGGCAGGGGCAGGTTAATGGTGGTGCCGCGGCCGGGGCCGTGGCCGGTTTCGCCGAGCCAGCCTGTAAAGGGGTACAGGGGGCTCTCATGCATGGAGATGTACAGCACCTCGGGATCGGCATAAAACACGTCCTGGGTGCCGTTACCGTGATGCACGTCCCAATCGAGGATGGCGACGCGCCCGCCGCCGCGAGCCTGGTGCAGGCGGGCGGCGAGGGCGACGTTGTTATACAGGCAGAAACCCGACCCGGCATCCGCCATGGCGTGGTGCCCGGGCGGCCTGATCACTGCCAGGCCAGGCCCTACCCCGTCCGTAGCCAGCCGGCAGGCGGTGTCCGCGGCGGCGGCGGCCAGCCGTCCGACCAGAGCGCTGTCGGCGGTGGCTTCGGTGTCGATAGCGATCATGCCCCCGCCCCGCAGGGACAGCTGCTCCAGGTACTCGAGGTAGCCGCGGGTATGGACGAGCAGCATCTCTTCAGTAGTCAGTGGCATCTGGGGCACGATATATGGCACCGTCTGCGACAACCCAAGCCCGTCGCCACCGCCACCGAGTCCAAGCGCCGCTCCCGCCATAGCCCACTCCAGGCGCTCCGGGCGCTCTGGATGCGCATCTGGGGCGTGCTTTGCGAGCTCCGGCGATGACGCCAACTGGACCCGCTGGCTCATTCCAGCCACTCCTCCAGGGCAGCCAGGACGGCGTGATCGGTCCGGTCAAGGTGGATGGGGGAGATCGAGATGAGCCCACACCGAACCGCGGCAATGTCTGTCCCCGGCTCGCCCGGCTCGTCCAGGTCCTCGCCCGCCAGCACGTAGTACCTGCTGGCGCCGGAACCGCGCGCGAGGTGATAGGCGTTTTTATAGTTGCGTTCGCCCAACCGGCACAGGCAGATGTCGGCCGGCGGCAGCTCCCCCTGGCCTGCCGCCGGGACGTTGAGGTTGAGCAGGGTTCGGGCAGGCAGGGGCTTGCGCAGGATCAACTCGCTGAGCCGTACCGAGGCGTCTGCCGCATCCGCGAAACGGTTCAAGGCGTCGCCCCGCCTCCCTGTGCTGACCGCCAAGCCTGGGAGACCCAGGATGGCCGCCTCGACTGCCGCCGACACCGTCCCTGAGTAGAAGACATCCGTACCGAGGTTGTAGCCGTTGTTGACACCGGCCACGACTAGCGCAACGGGCTGTGGTACCAGTAGCTGAACGGCCAGTTTGACACAATCTACCGGCGTGCCGCCGACCGCATACGCCTCCACTCCGCCGCCGAAGGCATCGCCCGTCAGGCAGTCAACCCTAACCTCGGAGTGGATGGTCGTGCCGTGGCCGATCGCGCTGCGGTCTCCCGACGGCGCCACGACCACGATTCGCTCGCCATACCGGTCACCAAACGCCCTCACCAGGGCCGCCAGCCCCGGGGCGCCCACTCCGTCGTCGTTGGTTAGGATGATCGAGCCTGCCATCGTCACCGGCCCTCTCCGCGGTCATCCAGCGCATCTTGCTTGGCGGCTCCATCTCCCTGCGACGGGGCCTGCTGTTGGGACTCAACCCACCGGATCCCGGTGCCTTTGGCCCTGCTCACCGCCGCCGGTGCAGTTGACCCCGCCCCCGGTGCGTAGCCTCCGCCCAGCCAGTCACCGATCCGGTCGATCACTGCCGCCGAGGTGCCGAAGAACCGCGCCGCGCCCGGCAGCGAACCGACGAAGATCCTGCCGTAGGACCGCCGCAGGACGCGCCCGTCCAGCAGGACCACGGCGCCGTAGTCCTCGGTCGACCTGATCAGCCTACCGAAGCCCTGCTTGAGCCGCAGTACCGCCTGTGGCAGGCTGTAGTGCGCAAAGGAACCCTTGCCCTCACGCTCAAGTTTCTCTTGCCTGGCCGCGACTAGCGGCTCGTCCGGGCGCGGAAACGGTAGGCGCGCGATCACCAGGCACGACAGTTGCGGCCCCCGCACGTCCACGCCCTCCCAGAAGGTCGAAGTACCGAGCACCGCCACGCCCTGCTCGGTGCGCAGCGCACGCAGCAACCGGCTACGTCCGCCGTCGATCCCCTGCCCCAGCAGCCTGACGCCGGCCTCCGCGAGCTCAACTCGTATTGTGCTATGCACCTCGCGCAGCATACGGTGCGACGTGAACAGCACCAAGGTCCGTCCGCCAACGACCGGCAGCAGGTCGGCGAGGAACTGGGAAACCGCGCCGGTGTACTCCCGGTCGCCGTTGCCGCCGCCCGGCATGGGAAGGTCGTTGGGCACGCACAACAACGCCTGCCGCCGGTAGTCAAACGGGGAGTTGAGCACCATGGACTCCGGCGGCGAGTCGCCGCCCGGCCGCAGCCCCAGCCGGCCCAAGGTGTGATCAAAGCTGGACAGAATCGACAGGGTTGCGGACACCAGGATCACCGTGTGCAGCCGCTGCCAAAGCTGCTCCTCTAGCATCGGCGACACATCAACCGGCACGCCACGTACCGAGGGGCCTCCCAAGGAGTCCTCGAGCCAGTAGACCCAATCGGCTTGGTCGGCCTGCGCGAGCATCTCCAACGCCATGCCTTGCCCCGCAGCGTCGCGGCCAAGCAGCGCCACCTCGGCCACTGCCGGTATGTCAGCCGGCGCCCGCCCAGCGATCAGGTTGAGCTGCCGGGACAGCTGGCGCAGGGACTCCGCAGCCTCCACTGCCCTGTCGTAAGTGCCCGGCGGCAGGCCCTCCATTTTGGTCCGATACCTTAGCTCCGAGAGCGGTGCGTCGAGAAGGTCTCCGTTGCCTCCCATGCCGCCGCTGAGCGCCGAGTCGACCCCATCAAACAGGGCCCGGACCGCGGCCTGCGCACGCTGGCACAGTGTCCCGAGCTCACTGAGCTCCGCGGCCGAGGGCCAGCCGTCGCGGCCCGGCGCCGCAAGGCTCCGCGCGCCCCGCATGCCGCGCCCCGTAGCCCCCGTGATCAGGGAGATCAGGTCGGCGCGGCGCACCCCAAGCCCCAGGTGATCGGTCGCGACCCCCTCGAAATGGTGGGCCTCGTCGAGGATCAGGCGGTGGTACTCAGGGAGCAGGCGCCCCTCCGCCGCGAGGTTGGCGCAGACCATGGCGTGGTTGGTGATCACCACGTCGGCCTGCTCCGCCCTGACGCGGGCTTGGTTGGGGTAACAGCTCCGGGCGTGGGGGCAGTTGGCGCCCCAGCAGCCCTCGTCGCCGGCCACCATCGGCCATAGGCTCTCTTCCGGGCCGAGCAGGTTGAGCTCCGCACTGTCACCGGTCGCCGTCATGGCTTGCCAAAACATCACCCTCAGCCCGAACAGCCGCTCCCCGGCGTCCGCGGCCAGCGAGCCGCCAAGGAACTCGTCCCACTTGCGCCGGCAGAGGTAGTTGGCGCGACCCTTAAGCACCGCGCAGTTGACCTCGCGCCCTAACGCCAGAGCCAGCAAAGGCACGTCGCGCTCCGCCAACTGGTCCTGTAGCGTGATGGTGTTGGTGCTGATGATCACCTTCTCGCCGTCGCTCTCAGCCGCGGCAACCGCCGGACCGAGGTAAGCCAGGGACTTGCCGACGCCAGTGCCGGCCTCCACGGCCAGTGCTCCCCCGCGAGCAAAGCGCCCGGCAATCGCCTGGCACATGTCCGCCTGCTGTGGCCGCGGCTCGTAGGTTTGCAGTACCTCTGCCAGCGGCCCCCCTGCAGCAAACAGGTCTCCTAGATGCTGTGCCAGCTTGCCGCGCGGGATGACCGCCAGACCACCCGGGCGCTCGTGCTGCATCTGCCGCCACTCGACCCCCAAGGGTCGCTGCTGCCGACCCCCGCGCGTGCCGGACGGCGAGGTCGCTGTGGCCGGTTGAGCTGCCGCCGCACCTAGGAAGTCGTACAGGCCCACCATCTGCTCGCGTGCCGGCTCCAACCAACCTAGGGCAGCTCGCAGCACCGGCGCCGGAAACCCCCGCGCGTGCTCATAGAGCCACCAGAGCAGCCTTCCTGTGGCGGCGGCGTCATCGGCGGCCCGGTGGAGCCTCTCGCCTGGGTCGCACAGCCCCAACTGCTGGAGCAGCGCATCAAGCGCGTGGCCGGGGGCTAGCGGCAGGAGCATTCGGGATATGGCCAGGGTATCCAGGCGGGAGTACGCAGCGAGGTCTGGGCCGCCTTGGCCGGCCCGCGCCGCTTCCTCGCTCAGGAACGACAGGTCAAACTCGAGGTTATGGCCGATCAGCGGGCTCTGGCCCAGAAAAGCGAGGAGCCGCGGCCACACCTCTCCGAAGGACGGCATTGCCTCAAGGTCACCGTCGGTAATGCCGGTCAAAGCCACGATCTGCGGCGGCAGTGCGCAACCCGGGTTGATCAGAGCCGTGAAAGTCTCCTGGAGCCGCCCGCCTTCGTAGCGCACCGCCCCAATCTCGATGATCCGGTCGCGCTGGGGATCGAGTCCGGTGGTCTCGACGTCGATACTGACCCAGGTACCGTCCGGCGCCAGCTGGCGGCGCCTCAAGGGCCCGACCCGCCGATCAGCAGGATCTCCACCCGCCCGCCGGTGCAATACACCTCGCGGATCCGGGCGATGTCGTCACCGGCCCACATCGCGGCGTCCCAGCGGTAGCCGACCCGGCCGGCCACCTCGGTCCAACCCAACCCCTCGATCGCCCCGGAACCGGCCCAACCCTGTACCGCCCAGCGCCAGGCTACCGTAGGCAGTGGGCAGCGGCCCAGCCAGGCCCGCTGTACCGAAAGGAACAGAGCCTCGCCGACGAGCGAGGGAGCGAGCAGCATCGACATGGTCGTGGTGACATTGCCGGCTAAACGTACCCTCAACACCAGCAGCACGCGATCAGACAGGATGCGGACTGCTGCAGCCTCGATCGGCCCCTGCCCCGCCAGCGCTCCGTGCACGAGAGCGGACAGGTGCCCCTCATTGACCACCAGATTGGCCTGCCCCGCGGAAACCGCCCCCGCCACCGCCGTCGCCGCCAGTGGGACAAGTTGCTCCGCCAAAGGCGCGAGCTGGGCCGCGGTCAGCCAGTTGCCCGCCGGATCAGGCGCCAAAACTGATGCCGTAGCCGCAACGACGAGCGCCCAGATGAGCGTGGCCAGCACCCAGAGCCGCGCGCGGCGCGTCTCGGCGCGTCTGGCCCAGCGGTCACCCCGCAATCCCGGCAGCCGGCTCATTTGGTAACACCCCCGTCTCGGAGGACTCGTTTTCCACGCCCGACCCCTGCGTCCTGCCGGGCATAAGGCGGCAGCCTTCGCCATAAGTAGTAGCCGGACCACGACATCCCGGGAGTGGGCTTATTGCGCCGCAACAACCCGCAGCACCGCACCGCGCTGATGTTGCTGATGCTGGCGTTGGCCTTGCTCTCCGCAGTCGCCATCGCTCCGACGGCCCGCGCTGCATTTTACGAGTTCATAACCACGTCAGAGCCCGATATCCTGCGCGCGGAAACCGACCACGAGCACCTCATCCCGGACAGCGACGGCGGCTGGCTATATCCCTGCGGGTCGTGCCAAGCAGGATGGACTGAAGAGGAGTTGCTGGCGCCGTCTGAAGACGAGTCCGAGCCCGCGGCCACCAAGCCCCCGCCGCCGGGATTTGTCAGCCTGCTGATCGACACCGACAAGCTCACGCTCACGGTTTTCTCGGATGAGCAGGTCTGGCATACGTTTAGCGTCGCTGCAGGGAAGGCCGAGACCCCGACAGCCCTCGGCGAGTGGACCATCGCCAACAAGGGAGTCTGGGGCGGCGCCTTCGGGTCGCGTTGGATGGGCCTGTCCGTTCCCTGGGCCACTTACGGCATTCACGGCACCAACCGGCCCGGCAGCATCGGCAGCCGCGCCAGCCACGGGTGCGTGCGCATGCGCAACCGCGATGTGATCGTGCTCTACGGGTGGGTCAAGGTCGGCACGCCGGTCAAAGTAGTCGGACGCCCGCGCGAGCACTTCGGTGAGGTACCGCGCACGATGCGGCAGAGCTACGTCGGTAGCGACGTGGTCCAGCTACAGCTGGCGCTGCGTGAGCTCGGCCTGTACAGAGGGCCCATTGACGGGCGCTTTGGCAGCGGTACGGCGCGGGCCGTGCGCGAGTTCCAGTGGGTTAGCTTCATCCAGGTCACAGGGGTAGCCGGTCCTGAGACCCGCAAGGCCCTCGGATTGCCCTAGACCTAGACGCGCCGGTCGGAGATGAACCAGTACTCCAGGCTGCCGCTGCCCTTCACGAAGAAACCAGTTCGTGCTGGGAAGTTGGTCAGGCGCCGCAGGCTGCCGCCGAGGGGAACATGGGTGATCCCCTCATCGCTGGCTAGCAGCAGGCCGCTGCTGTCGGGCAGCCATGTAGCCCCGGTGAACCTGGCCGTGAAGGTCCGCACCAGTGCGCCCGCCTGCGCTCCCGCGGCGCGGTATATGGCTCCGCCGTTGGCCGTGCGGGCCAGGATCAGGGTACCGTCCGGGCTCATCTGCGCTGCCACCAGCCCGTTTCCGATCAGCTCACGGCTGCCCCCACGGCCCTCAACCCGCCAGAGCTGTGAGGTGCCGTCCGGCAGATTGACGCTCCACCACACGCCGTCATCCTGGTCCCACATCGCACCGCCCGGATAGGAGAACTGCCCGACATACTCGATCTCGTGGAGCGAGCGTGCCATCTCCACGGGAACCCAGTCAACAGCGGGCGTATCACGAGGCTCTGTGAGCCAATCTGCGGCCAACTCGCAACGAAGCAGGCGAAGGGTGATCGCTCCTCCGTAGTGGCTCGCAACGTAGGACACCGCCCCGCCATCGGCCCGGAGAGAGGGACCGCTGGCAAAGCTGGAGTCCAGATCGTAGATGCCGAGCAGGGTGAAGGCCTCTCCGCCGCCGAACGCGATGACCGCGGCGCCGGGCGGGATACCGTCGTCTGCCTCAAGTGCCGGGGAGTAACCGCTCCAGGTGGGCGCTCCCACCAGCGGCGGGACTCCCGCCGGCCCCACCGCGACCAACATGCCCAGGTCGGGGCTGACTTGACCCGGCAGGTGATTGGCGTCGCGGAGCACGGCTGCTGCCTCGCCCACGGGCTCAAGCCGCGTGGTCAGATACTGCGCAATCTGCAGGCCCTGCCACGCGCCGCCGCCTGGGCTGCCGACTGCAATCACGCCGGGGCCGCAGCTTATCATGGCGTCGATCTCATACCCGAGGTCGAGGCGCCCGACCGGCGAGGCGCGACCGGTTTCGAGATCGAGGGACCAGACATTGTGCCAAGCCGGCCCGCGCACCGTGAGCTGCCAGAGGTGCAGGATGGTTTCGTCAGGAGCGCCTGAGCCCGTCCACAGCACGCACTCGTAGGCCTGGCCGGGCCGCAGCTCTTCCTGCAGGGCGAGCTCGAACCAGTCCCGGCCCGAGGTGACGGTGGCCGTCAGCAGCCGAAGGCTCCCGTCACGCTCCTCGGCAAGCAGCGCGGGCGAGGAGCCTGGTGGGAGCAGGTCCGCAATAGGTGCGGGAAAGTGCATCCTGATCAGATCAAACCGTGGCACCCGGTACGCGCCCGGCACGTCACAGCCGCCGACCACCGCTCCTTCGAACGCCAGGATCGCCCCAGACGGGTAGCCGATCTTGCCGCCAGGATCGTCACCGGGGGTCTTGCCTGTGGACTCGGAGCCCTCGGGCAGGATCGACAGAGAAACGCGGTACGCTTGCCGCAGGCCCTCGCCATTGAGGCCGCGGACGCCAGCCTCGATGCGGAGGGTATACACCGCCCCTACCTGCGGTGAAACCAGTCTGATCCGCACCGCGGGCCCGACCACGGCGACCTCGAGGGCACAGGGCGGGCTGACCTTAAGGCTCTGGTGCAGCGAGTTGGCGTCAACGGGCAGGTTAAAGGTTACCGTGAGGCTGTCCCCATCCGCCAGCCCGCCGCCGTCGCACGGAACTGAACTGAGCACAATTAGCGGCGGACCAGAGACCGATTGGTTGATGCAGGCCGGCACAAGCAGCATCATCAGCGGGATGACCGTGACAAGCAGACCGGCCAAGTACCGGCGTGTGAGCCGGCACCACTCAGTCCCTTTTGGGCCTCCCGCCATTCCCGGCAGCCCCACCAATCCAGGCAACCCCGCCAATCCCGGCATCCTTGGGCCGCTAGACCCGGTAGAGCCGTTCGTCGACGGCAGCTGCAATCAGGCTAAAGGTACTGCGGCCAAATGCTGCCCGCACCTCCGCCTCAAGGTCCTGGGCGTTGTTGACCTTGGCTCCATGACCCCCCAGGCTCTCTGCCAGGCACACGTAGTCCGGCGAGCTCATATCGACCCCGTAGCGCTGATATCCGCGGCGCTCCTGACCCATCGCGATCAGGGTCAGCTGGCCGTCGGCCATGACGACAACCGGCAGCGCGAGGCCGAGCCGGGCGATGGTTTCCAGCTCGCCGAGGTACATGCCGAGCCCGCCATCGCCGATGAGGGCGATCACCTGCCGCGACGGGTCCGCGAGCTTGGCGGCCATTGCTGCGGGAAGCCCATACCCCATCGAGGACTGACCGTTGGACATCAGGAAGCAGCCAGGCTGGTCGGCGTGCCACAGCTGACCGGCCGCCATCTTATGGGCGCCAACGTCCGTCGCGATCAAGGCGCGCGGGTCAGTAGCGGCCCGGCGCACGGCATGGATCGCCTCCCTGGGTGAGACAAGCCCAGGGGCCGGCTCTCCGGCGAGCCGGGTGGCCAGCAAGGCGCGCGCCTCCGCCGCCCGCAGCCCGCCGTCCTCCGCGTGACCGTGCCCCCTGGCCTTGCGTAGCACGTCCTGACCCGCGAGGGCCAGCTGCTGCATCGTCAGGCGCAAAGGCCCGGTGATTTCCACCCCGCCGGGGTAGTAGGCGTCGGTATCGGGCACCTCGTCCAGCAGCACCGATGGGCGGTCAAGCTCCCAGAGCATATCCAGCTCCACAGGGTCAAACCCAGCGAAGACGAACGTATCGGCCGTCGCCAGCCACCCGGTCAGGTACTTGGTGCCGAGCATCTCGATCACCCCGCAGAACAGCGGGTGGGACTCGGGAAGCAAGCCCTTTGCCTTGGGCGTAACCACCACCGGCAGCCCAGCAGCCTCCGCCAGAGCGACGACCGGCGCCTGTCCGGCAGACCGAGCGCCTGCTCCCACGAGCATGATGGGCCGCGCAGCCCGGCCGATGAGCTCCGCCGCCCGCAGGATCAGGTGCTGGTCGACGGCGCCTACCCCGGCCGGACTACCGTTGCGGTCGGGGCAATCGTGCGGCTGCTCTCGGCACTCCGGGCTCGCCGCGCTCGGCTGGCCGAAGAAGGCCAGCCCAATCGCATCGTTGCAGGCGGCCTTGGGAACGTCACTGGGAATCTCAAGGTGCACTGGGCCGGGCCGCCCCGATACAGCCAATCGCAGCGCGCGCTCAATGGTGCGGACCGCGTCGCCTGGGTCAAGGCGCATGCTGGCTTTGGTGATCGGGGCAAACAGGCGCCCAAGCTCGATGCGCTGGTGGGTGGTGGTTTCGTAGCGGGAGCGCGGCAACTGCGCCGTCAACGCCAGGACCGGCGCACGCTCGAGCAAAGCTGCAGCGACCCCGCTCACCAGGTTGGTGGCGCCCGGCCCGAGGGTCGCGAGACAGACCCCAGGCACGCCCGTTAGCTCGCCCCAGGCCAGAGCGGCAAAGGCTGCGGCGGCCTCGTGCCGCGTGAGCACAAACTCGATCCCGCGCCGCCGGAAGGCATCCAACAGGTCGAGCGTCTCGCCGCCCGGATAGCCAAAGACGTACCTGACCCCCGCCTGCCAGAGCTGGGCGGCCATGGCCTCAGCAACGGTGCACGGTGCGGATAGTTGGTCGGACACGCACATCCCTCCAGTCCCTGCGGCGCCGCCCTCGCCCTGGGCGCGCCCGCCGTCGAGCCGTTAGTGATGGAGCAAGGAGGTCAGCAGGATGCCGGCAATGACGCCGGCGACAATACCGTAAGTGCTGGAATGCCCGCTGGCTAGCTCATGGGCGTCGGGGATCAACTCGTCGCAGGTGACGAAAAGCATCGCGCCTCCGGCAAACGCGAGGCAAAACGAGAGGAAAGTCGTGGAAACCGAGCCGAGCAGCGAGCCGGCAAAGGCTCCGATTGCCATCGGTACGCCGGCTACCACTGTTGCCCCAACGATGCGCAAGGGATGCAGACCGCCGATGACCATCGGGCAAGCCATCGCCATGCCCTCTGGGAAGTTGTGCAGTGCGATTACGATGGCGAGGCCCAGACCGAGCGACGGATCGCTCTCGAAGCCCGCGCCGATCGCCAGGCCCTCTGGCAGGTTGTGCATGGCAATGCCCAGCCCGACGATTACGCCGGCTTTGACGTAACGCGAGCTCTCGCGGTCAGTGGTCATGAAGTGCCGGTGCGGCAGGCGGTCAAGGAGTGAGACCAGGCCGACGCCACTGAGGATGCCGACGATAGCAATCTTGACGCCGCCGGCCTCAATCGCCTCGGGCATCAGGTCGAAGGCCACAACCGCGATCATCACGCCGGCCGCAAAGCCGAGCACAACGCTGTACGTGCGGGAGGAGAGCCGCCGGAACATCAGCGAGAACACGCCGCCAAGCCCGGTCCCACCGACACCGGCGATGAGACCAATCAGCGTCGCCATCCAAAGGGGTGATAGACCATAGTTGCCGTCGAAGCCGGTCAAGCTTGTCCCCACCCCCTGCGTCGCGGCCACGGGCCGCGTCGCGCCAAAAATCAGCTAGCCTGAGTCTTGTTGCTCCGGAGATACTTCGCCACCCAATAGGTCGAAGCCCTGCACCGTTGCGTTCATGAATCCCTCGAGCCCGGTCCACACCATCGCCAAGGCCAGCACGAGCGCGATGGTGCCTGCCAGCGCGAGCGGAGCCGGCAGCGCGCCGGGCAACCCCGAGCTATAGAGCCGCAGCCCCTGCCCAACCAATCCGAGGACGAATCCTGCCCGCACTCTCGCCGCAGACCGCCGCAGCCCCGTGAGCACCTGCTTCATCGTGGCCTCACCCCCAAGGCAGTTGTCTTGATCCGGTCCAAGACACTACCTATGCGGTGAGCGGCAGAAAAAGCAGCTAAAGCCCGCTGACCCGGGTGACCTCAATCCCTCGCCGCTCTAGCTCATCGAGGTACGGCATGATCCCGGCGGCGTCCGAAGCGATGTGGCCCGCCAGGATCAGGTTGCCGATGCCGTCGGCGCGCAGGCGTTGGAGGTTTCCATAATCACAGTGGAGGTAAACTACCGTGCCGACCCCGTGCTGGAAGTACGCCTTGGCTACATGGTAGCCGCCGTTGGTGCCGGCGCCGTGGGCCACGACGACCCGCCCCGCCCTAGCATCCGGACTGCCCAAGGCGACCAGCGGCTCTGTCGGCGCGGCCTGGAACTCAGGGATGCTTCCGAGGGCATCTACCACCGCCGAAACCGGACTCTCCGGCGTGACCGCGGCATCAATCGCCGCCTGCATGCGCTGGCGGCCAATCTCATCGAGCGGCCCGTGGATGTTGAGGTACGGCATGCCGAGCAGCCTGGCAAACGACGGCGCATGGTCATAGTTGCCGCTCTGGTGGCGCAGCTCGATGGGCTCGCGAATCAGGCGGACGGCCTCGGCTGCGGCCGCCGGCGGCACGCCCGCGTTGACCATCAGCGGGATATGGCGCTCCAGGATCGCCGGAAACGACAATACCGCCGGCTGCGGGTGGTGCGCGAGGACGCAGTCATAGCCGAGGCGCGACGCCAAGTCAAGCTCGGCGACCCCCATGTCGATGCCGCAGATGATCCGCCGGATGCCCTCGCCGGGCACATAGATGGCGCAATCGGGCGGCATCTCGGTCATGCCGGCCATCTCGACGGCAAGCTGCATCAACTGATCCGTGGTCATCCCAGCCACCGGTCATCCCTCCAAGATTGGCTTCCTGTCCGCGTGAGAACCTCTTTGCTAGTCCGATTCGGGCAACTGGAGGCACCTTGGCTGCTCATTTCGGGCCGGATACCCGCCTCAACATGCTCACTTCGGGCAACCAGCCCGCGACGCCAGCCTTGCCTGTCTGATTCGGGCAACTGGAGGCACCTTGGTTGCTCATTTCGGGCCGGATGCCCGCCTCAACATGCTCATTTCGGACAACCAGCCCGCAACGCAAGCCTTGCTTGTCTGATCCGGACAGCTGAAGGCACCTTGGTTGCTCATTTCGGGCCGGATGCCCGCCTCAACATGCTCATTTCGGACAACCAGCCCGCAACGCAAGCCTTGCTTGTCTGATCCGGACAGCTGAAGGCACCTTAGCTGCTCATTTCGGGTCGGATACCCGCCTCAACATGCTCATTTCGGGCAACCAGCCCGCCCCGCGGCTCGCCGCCGCAGTGCTCCGCAACCAGACCCCCGCTGTCTTCGCGGCCAGGTTGCCCGTTCCTGTCGAAAGATGCTTCGCAACCCGCAAGGAGGTCAGCGCGCCCGCACCGCTGAATGCTACCTTGCTCCCCGGCGGCCCAGCGTCGTCGGCCAACGAGAGGCACAAGGAGGATTCACGTGCATACCAAGCTGCTCAACCTAGTCCGCAAGACGACCAGTGGTGCACGGGCGTTCACAAGCGTGAGCGAGATCGTCCGGCACCACCGCATCCAGTCGAGCCCGGGTTTCCGTGCCGCTGCGGAGTGGTGCCGCGACGCGCTGGCCGCCGCCGGCCTCGACAGCCGGATCCAGGCCTATCCCTACGACGGCGTGGAGACCTACTGGACCTCGCAGTCCTTTGAGGAGTGGGAGGTACGCGGCGCGACGCTCGACCTCATCGAGCCCGCCGCCCACGCTACCCGGCTCTCCGACTACGCCGAGTTGCCTATCTCGATCATCCAGCGTTCAGGGGCGACCCCAGCCGAGGGAGTCGAGGCCGAGCTGGTCGTCGTCGATGAGGCCGACAAGGAGCACAGCTACGACGGTGTCGACGTCCGTGGCAAGCTGGTCCTGGTACGCGGCGATGTCGAGGCCATCCGTCAGCTGGCCGTGGTGCAGCACGGGGCGCTGGGCCTAGTCAGCGACTACATGATGGAGTTTCCGCCGGTGCGCACCAGGATGGACATCCCCGACGCCCGCCAATACACATCGTTCTGGTGGGGCGACCCTGCCGAGGATAAGTGCTTTGGCTACGTCCTGTCGCCCAAGCAGGGGGAATGGCTGCGCACCCTCATTCGCCGGGAGAGCGCCGCCGGCCGCAAGGTCATGGTCCGCGCCTGGGTTGACAGCCGGTTCTACGCCGGCGCGATCGACAACGTCGAGGCTCTGCTCCCCGGCGAGGGCCCCGGTGAGGTGCTCGTCGTCGCCCACCTCTGCCACCCGCAGGCGTCCGCCAACGACAACGCGTCTGGCTGCGCGGCGGCGATCGAGGCGGCACGCGTCCTGCAACACCTGGTCTCGGCCGGCAAGCTCCCGCGCCCCCAGCGCTCGATCCGCTTCCTGCTTGTGCCGGAGATGGCCGGCACGTACGCCTTCCTCGCGCGCAACGAGGAGTTGATCCCCGGCATAGCGGCAGCGATCAACCTCGACATGGTCGGCGAGGACCAGGAGCTGTGTTGCAGCTCATTCCTGGTCGAGAAGCCGCCCCGCGCCCTGGGCTCGTTTGCGGGCGACGTCGCCGAGCTGATCCTCAACGACCTCGCCAAAGACGTCGGCAACCTGGCCGGGACATCGCGGTATGCCCTGTTTAGGCACAGTGTAACGCCGTTCTCGGGCGGCAGCGACCACTACATCCTGTCAGATCCCACAGTCGGGGTACCCTGCCCGATGATCATCCAGTGGCCCGACAAGTTCTACCACACCAGCGCCGATACGCTCGACAAGGTCGACCCAGCCATGCTCGCGCGGGCGGCCGCGCTGACGGCCACATATGCATACTTCCTGGCGGCGGCGGGCGAGGCTGAGGTCTGCTGGCTCGCCGGCGAGATGGCGGGACTCGGCGCGGCTGAGTGCGCAGCCACGGCGCGCGGGATGTTGGCGGCGGAGGCGGGTCTGGACACGATCAAGGCCAAGCTCGGCTTCCTGCGCGATCGCAAGGTCGCCGACCTCGCGTCGCTCAAGCGGCTGCTGCCAGGCGCTTCGGCGGCGGCTGAGCAGGCGATTACCGGCGCTGAGGCCCGCATCGGGGCAGCCGTAGCGGCAACCCTTGCCCACTGTGAGCGGGTGCTGGGCTGTGTAGGCGGTGCTGCCAAGGACGCCACTGAAACCAAGGGCGCATCTAACGAGCCGGAGACTTGCGCCTGCGCGAGCGCGTGCGGCGACGCTAAGCCGCGGCGCACGTTCCGTGGGCCCATCGGGCGGCGCGAGATGTTCGCGGGCATGGACCGGGCCGCGCGAACGGCCTGGATGAAGGAGACCGGAGCCTACGTCGCGGGCCTGGGCAAGGAGCTAATGGCCGCGTTTGGCATCCTGACGACCGCGATCTACTGGACCGACGGAGAGCGTTCTCTGGCCGATATCTCTGAGCTGGTCCGCCTCGAGACCGGTTGGTGCGACCTCGGGCTGCTGGAGCGCGTCTACAAGCTTCTGGCGGGCCGCGGCCTGATCGAGTGGGCCTAGGCTCCGCCTGGTTGGGGTAGATGAGGCTCAGAGGGAGCAGGTAACTCTAGCAGGCCTAGCATCTCCTGAGCATTGGTGGCCGCCTGGCCGGCATGGCAATTGTTAAAGAAGACGTAGAGCTTCTCTGCCTCCGCCGCCAGGCGGTCGATCTTTTGGGCCCACTCACTGAGCTCGTCCTGGTTGTACAGGTAGTCGTAGCGCTCGGAGGCATTGTCGTGCTTCCACCACTTGCGGGCGTTACGCCCGTGAAACCGCACATAGCACGGCTCCGCCGCCCAGTCCACGATCGGTGGCACCAGCCCCGGCAGACGTGGCTCATCCACGCAGCAGAAACCGTACTCCAGCTCACGGAGCAGGCTCATCAGCCGTGGCCGGAGCGGCTCCCGCACCCAATCGGCGTTGCGGAACTCGACCGCCACGGGCAAGCCGTGCAGCAGCTCGGCCGTGCGCCGCAGATAGTCGGCCGAGGCCAAAGTGCACTTGAACGACCACGGGAACTGCAGCAGCACGCATCCCAGCTTGCCGGCCTCCCGTAATGGCTCCAGGGCCGCAGCGAACTCCGCAAACAGGGCCGCCACCGCATCCGGAGCCTCGGGGCGCTCATGGGTCATCTCCCGGTACGCCTTGACGCAAAACTCAAACTGGTCCGGCGTGCGCTTGGCCATCGACTCCATGTTGCGGGCTAGAGGCATGCGGTAGTAGGTGTAGTCCAGCTCCACGGCCTTAAACCGCTGGGCATAGTACTCGAGCATGGACCGCTGGGGGAGATCCGCTGGGTAGAACGGCCCGCGCCAATCGGCATAGCTAAAGCCAGCGGTGCCCACGATGATCGCCATGCTTGCTCACCCTCCCTCACGCAGCTTCGCCGCCTGAATCGTCGCTCGTCTAGGCTCGATTGGCCGCCGGCTCCTAGAGCTCCTGCCGGCGCGCTCTGGCCGCACGATGGCGTGATTTCGACACCTTTTGCCTGGGTGACATAAGCTGCGCGAATCCTGTCGGCTTGTTTACGTAACACTGGGCGACATAACGTGTCGGTGAGGAGGTGCGAGATGACATAAGAGCGCAGCCCCTCTGAGCAGGTGTTATGTAGGGTAATTCGGCGGGAAATGAGCCCTTCGCGGCGAGGTTAGTTGACCTGCAGGCACCTGTCGACCCATCTGTACGGAGGCATGTCGAAGGGCGGGGGTTGGTGCCCTCCCCGCCCTCGCGTTGTCGGATGTGGTTGTCGAGCCGCCCCGGCCTAGTCCTGGCGCAACCAGGCTGCCGTCGGCGCGTCGATGCGCTTTATGACCTCAAGCAGCAGCTTGACGGTGTTGTCGTAGTCATCGAGGTTGATGATGCTGGCGTGGCTGTGCACGTAGCGAGCCGGGACGGCGATGACGAGGCTCGGGACGCCGCTCCTGTTGACGTGGATCCTGCCGGCGTCCGTGCCGCCCCGCGCCATGGCGTCGTACTGGACCGGCACGCCGATGTCGGCGGCCGTATCGGCGACGAAGTCACGCAGCTTGCGGTGGCCGATCATCGAGGCATCGTAGAGCAGGATCACGGGGCCGCCGCCGAGTTTCTCCTGAGCCTCGGTTTCCTTGACGCCGGGCATGTCGCCGGCGATACCAGACTCAAGCGCAAATCCGACGTCCGGGTCGACAACGTGCGCACTGGTGGTGGCGCCACGCAGCCCGACCTCCTCCTGCACTGTGCCGACGCCGTAGAGGGTGTTGGGATGCGCGATACCCTGGAGGCCGGCGATGACGTCCATGAACAGCGCGCAGCCGACACGGTTGTCCCATGCCTTGGCCATCACGAGCTTGGGATTGGCCATCGGCGTGAACTCGCTGTCCGGCACCACCGGGTCGCCGGGCCGGATCCCGAAGGACTCTCGGGCCTCCTCCTCAGATGCCGCGCCAACGTCGATGAACATGTCCTTGTGCTCAACGGTCTTCTTGCGCTCGTCCTCGGTTAGGATGTGCGGGGGCTTGGACCCGATCACGCCGATCACGTTGCCCTTGCGGGTCTGAACCACCACCCGCTGGGCCAGCATCACCTGGCTCCACCAGCCGCCGAGCGTCTGGAACTTGAGGAAGCCTTCCTTGGTGATCTTGGTGACCATGAAACCGATCTCGTCCAGATGTCCCGCCAGCATGATCCGGGGCCGCTCGGCCGCGCCAACCTTGCGGCAGATGATGCTGCCCAGGCCGTCGAGCTCGATCTCAGCCATGTCTCCCAGATACTTGCGGATCACGTCGCGCACCGGCCTCTCTGAGCCCGGGACTCCCGGCGCGTTGGTGATCTCGCGCAGCATCGCCATCCGATCCACTCGGTACCGCCTCCTTGGTCGCACTATTGCCTGTCCGTCATCCATGTTATCCCGACGAAGGCGGAAAAGACCAGGGAGACGATACCACTTGCCGGAGAGCAGCAAAAAGCAGGCCGTCGCCGGAGGCCGCGGCCTGCTCGGATGGCCTGTCTTAGGTTGGTGGCTGGGCTAGCACCGCTGCCGTGGGCAGCCGGTCTAGCTCGCGACCTTGGGGCGCGCGGCGGCTTGGTCGAAAATGCCCCGGCGGCCGTCAGCATTACCTCGCGAATCATGTCACGATCATTGAGCACATCTTCACGGCAACCAAACAACTCCGCCAAGACGTGGCGCCCGAGAGCATCTTGCATCACCAGCAGCCCCCTTATGACCCGATTTGCGCTGAGGCATGACCCCTTGGGGTCTCCCCAGCATATCCCCTCCGATCCGGCCGCCTTGGCGGCCAACGCTTTGGGTTTAGAACAAAATCCGAAGCACATTGTAACAGAATGACCAGTCGGACAGCAACGCTTTTTGTCGCTCGCGGCCCCTCTATTATTGACGGGCGGGCGGCGTGTTTTGCCGCAAACCCTGGCTGCGCAGCAACGACCTAATCGGGAAACCAAACCGCTCCCGCACGCCCGGCTCGCTGGCATCGTACACAAACCACGCACCGACCATCTGCGCGCCCGCAGCGCGCAGCAGCGTCAGGGCAGCGTCCATCGAGTTGCCGGTCTCGAACACGTCATCGATGAACAGCACGCTGCGGCCCTCGACGGCCTGCATCTCCTGCAGCCACAGCTCATCGGCGTGCCCCCGCCAGTTTACGTAGGGCACGCGCCTGCCGCGCAGGGCGGCGAATGCTTCGCGAAACTTGCGCACGGGGATCAATGGCTTGTGCTGCCGGTATGCCTGTACGCCTGCCAACACGAAGCCACGGGCCTCGATGGTCGTAACGGAGTCGTAGGCTCCGGGCGGGAAAAACCCGTCTAGCTGGCCCAGAGCATCCTCCCAACGCTCCGGCTTATCCCAGAACGCCACATCCTCCATCCCGTTGGCCACCCAGCCCAAAAGGTCCATGAAGGAAAGATGCCGACGGACGGCGCTGAGCTCTTCTGCCGGGAGGTCCAGGCCACCGGTATCGGCGGCGAAGCGGCCACCCTCCCCTGCCGGCAGCCACTCGATGCCGGCTACTCCGTTACGCTCCGCCCAGGAGCTGAGGTAGGCCAGGCCCGGGCCTGTTGGGAGATGGATCACCACTGTGGCATCAACTCCTCGGGGGAGGGACTAGTGGTGCTATTCGCCGTCACGCCATAATGTCTTGCCGGAGATCCCCCAACCGTAGGTCCCCAGCACATCCACCGCCCGCCGGGGGCCGTCGGTGCGAAAGCGGAAACCGATCGGGAAAGACTGTGCCTCAAACTCGTGGTTTCCTCTGGGGATGAGCCTCATGTTGGCCCACCAGGACACCTGGCAGTAGAGCACGCCGTCGACAAGCTTGAACGTCAGCCGCGCCTGGCGGCCGTCGATGTCGGCCGAGTACGTGCCGCAGTACTGCTCCGGCGAAACCAGCGGGGCCTCCTCCGCGGGCGGCGCGTACCGTAGGCCGAGGAACTCGGCCAGCTCCCGGATGTGGTCCTCCCATTGGCCGTCGGACGTGCTCAGCTTGATCTTGCGCCCCTGGTAGCGGTCAAACATGGCGCCGGCCAACCGCTGCTGGTGCTCGTACTGGGCATAGATGCTCTCTTCGCCGGTGTAAGGATGAGCCTTGAAGTACGGGTCATCCGGGTCGAGGATCAGGCTCTTCCAGCGGTCGCCGCGCACACCAAAGGCCTGCTCGAAGGATGCCTTGACGTCGGACCGGTAGAGGAACACGACCGTCGGGTCCAGCTTAGCGATGATGGCCATGATGCGGTCATAAAACTCGGTGATCCGCGCCTCAGGGTAGTTGCAGGCGAAGAAGTACCTCACGATCATCTGGTACAGGCAGCCCTCCATGACGTAGACGCTGTCGGATGCTGCGATCTCGTCCGCTAGCCTAGACCAGCGCTCGTACATGTCGGCGATGTTGCGGGCCATGCCCTCATCGGTGTCCAGGCTCCCGGCCTCGAACTCGCCCTCCCGGATCGGGTGGTCCGCGATCTCCTCGTGCAGCCATGTGTGCCTGATGTTGTTGTGCTGGTACTGCTGGGCCAGGCGCTGCGCGGTGGTGGACTTGCCGGAGCCGCTCATGCCGCTGATCAGGATGAGTCTGGAGTGAGTCATGGGAGCCTCCTTAGGGGTGGGGTCTTGGTGATTATACACCGGGCGACAAGACTGGTTGGCAATGAGCTCAGCGGACCCGTGTGCGCTGCCCGTGCGCCCTCGCCCACGTGCCGGGCGCTGGAGGGGGTGCGGGGGGTGCGTCGGGAGGTGTGCGTGTTTTTTCCGCGTAGCAGAGCCGGCTACGCGGAAAATCGCCGTGCGAGGGTGAGATGTATGCTCGAAAACCGCGCACAGGGGTGCCGGCCGGGGCCCTTCGCGTGAAAATCAAGCATCGCCTGCCCACCCATGCGCGAACAACGCGCCCTCCGGCCATGGCTCCGCCGCAAAACCACGCATCTCCCCGCCCCATCCAAATGGGCGTCCAGACCGGGGCGCGCCCCGCGGGGCTGCGGCTGCTCCGCACCAGCACGAAAAAGGCCCCCTGCCTCTCGGCAAAGGGCCTGCTACAAGCTGGTCGGAGTGGCAGGATTCGAACCTGCGGCCTCTTGAACCCCATTCACGCGCTCAGCTGCAGATGCGTTGTTCCCTTGGACTTCTGATTGTCTGTTGGACATCCTAGCTGGTGCATTACGCTAACCTAACCAGTTCTTGCCTGCAAATCCGTTGCTCCATTGGACTTTCGGCAGAATAGTTGCTGTGTTGCATGTCTGCGAAAATGTCTGCGTATGTCTGCGAGCCATCTGCCTGGGCTTTATACAGGGCGAGAATGTGTATCTGCGAATAGCAGCGATCCGCCACCAGATTGGGAGCCACACAAGACGTTACCACACAAGAGGAGAATGCACGTGACCAAACGACTAACCTTCAGCGTGGATGAAGCCGCTGAAATGCTTGGCATAAGGAGATCGGGACTTTACAACGCCATAGAGCGCGGGGAGATCCCCTGCCTTCGCATCGGCAAGCGGATACTGATCACTCGGCAGACTCTTGAGGGCATGTTGGGTAAGATCGATCAGGATAGCCCTGCAAACGAACCGGTCGATCGGACCAGAGAACCGTAGCATCCGTTCCCGCCGGGGGTAAAGGCCTGGAACTCAGCTATCCTTGACTGGAGCGTGATTCCTTGACGAGTGAAATCAGAGTAACGATGACTGTGACCGAGGTAGCAGAAGTGCTGGGAGTATCGGAGAACGCGGTGCGGTTGGCACTCAAGCTTGGCCAGATTCCGAGTTTGAAGATCGGACGAAACACTCTGATTCCCCGCGTGGCCATTGAGAAGATGCTTGCCTGCAAGCTCCCGGCCCAAAGTCCGGATGGCGAAGGCTCTACGCGCAGCTAAGGCGCTAGTGGCTCATAAAGGCTCGCCGATTGCTTGAAACCTCCGATTTACAGCCTGCGATTCAACGCTGGGCGGTGCCCAAGGCATCAGACCGTCGCATTGCGCGCGCATCATCACCTAGTGCTAGTTCGATTGAGCAACTCCTCGTATTGGGCCCCCACCTTGCGGATGGCCTCAAGCTCTTTCAAGTTGCGTTCTCTGCGCAGTATCCCCGACAGGTGATTGTAATAGGCCACCATGGCCCCGCCAATAATCATGGCTATCAGGGTCACTAGGGAATCGTTCACCGATGAGCGAGGGATACCAGTAGTCTCTTCCGAGGTCAGCTTAACATCGAGCGGGCTGAGGCCGGTACCACGCAGGATGAGCGACAGCGAAGAACCTCGGGCGAGCCTTTCCATCCGAACTACGAGAATCTCAGGTTTCTCCTGGGTGACCACCACGGCTTCAGGGGTGTCAAATGTCCAGTCAGTGATTGTGCCACTGGCCTTAACCGTCGCTCTTATGGCATGCGCAGTGCCTCGCCCATCGTTGGAAAAGACCACGGCGCCGATAGCTTCATCGCCTATCTGGTATAGAGGAAGGACCTCGTACACGATAACCGGGCTTCTCACGTAGTTCCACAGTATCGGTCCACCGATAAAGGCAGCAAGCAGCGGGACGAGCAGGTACTGCACATACCACCTCGTATTCTCGCTGGTCTTCACCCCCCCACCCCCACGGGCGCTATTCCACAACTGCACCAGACTGTTCCTCTGTCCCAGGAACGGTGAACTTGCAGATCATGGCGCTGATTTGTGGATAGCAGATATCCTGGGCCAAACCACCCTCGAGTCGGGTGTAGCGCCCCAGTGATGCTGAAGTAGCGCCCCCACAGATTGTCAGTGGGGGCGCTACTTCAATCTCTCAGGCAAGAGCATGAACTGAAAGGGGGTCATGGTAATCGATAGAGAAGAGTACTCAGGCAGGCGGCGCGTTGCCCGTGCTGCAGGCGTCTTAGGTCTAGTTGGCCAAAATGGGCAAGTTGGCCTGCACAATTGTCGGAGGTGGCATTGTTATTGATCGACGGACTCATGATTGAAGCACCGAAATACCCCGTGTTCGCAAGCGGTGATTACTGTCTAATAGCGCAAGGTGATTGCCGAGACATACTTAGGACGCTTCCAGACGAGAGCTTCCAAATGTGTGTGACAAGCCCCCCCTATTGGGGCCTAAGAGACTATGGAGTAGACGGGCAGATTGGGGCCGAACAAGATCCCGAAGGGTATGTTGAGCACTTAGTTCAGGTCTTCAGAGAAGTGAAGCGTGTGCTCAAACCAGACGGGACTCTCTGGCTTAACCTCGGGGACTCCTACACAAGCGGTGACAGAACGTGGAGGCAGGCGGACAAGAAGAACCCTGCACGCGGAATGAGATACCGTCCTCGGACCCCTCAAGGACTCAAGCCCAAGGACCTAGTCGGCATACCTTGGCGGGTAGCCTTTGCGCTCCAGGCCGACGGGTGGTATCTCCGGTCTGACATCATATGGGCCAAGCCCAATTGCCAGCCCGAGTCTGTGAGAGATCGGCCCACCAAGTCCCACGAGTACCTGTTCCTAATGTCCAAGTCGCAGAACTACCTTTATGACAGGGATGGTATTGCCGAAGAGACCGTCAACGGCGGTACTCGAAATCGGCGGACTGTCTGGCCGATAAACACCGAGGCTTACGCTGGCGCGCACTTTGCTGTCTTCCCTCCGAGCTTGGTGCGCCCTTGCGTATCGGCCGGAAGCAGACCGGGTTCATGGGTGCTTGATCCGTTCTTCGGTTCTGGTACAGTAGGGCAAGTTTGTATAGAAATGCACAGGAAGTGTCTCGGTATCGAACTTAAGGCTGAGTATGTGAACCTGGCTCGGACTAGGCTGGGGTCAACCGCCAACACTCTGTTCTAGTGCGAAGGTGTCGCTGAAAATCCAGTTGGCGTGTGTAATACATAGCTCACGGTCAAGATTCTTGACTTGCAGCTTACGTTCGCCGCCGCCATCAAAGTACAACTCGAACTTGGTCTTGCCTATGCTGTCCTTTACTCGGCAATATCCGGGCTTAGGCATCTGCTTGCTGTTGTGCATCATCTCAAGGGTTCCGTCCTTGGCCTCTAGTAGTAGGTCTTTGGGTATCTCAACCAACTCATAGTGCCAGGGCTCAGGGGCCTTTTGTAAGGTCCTTAGCATGAGAATCCGATCGCAGCCGGCAATGTGCGTCATGTACTGGTCAAGTAGTGCAATCAAGTCGGAGTCATCCGAGTCCCATTTCCCTGTATTGAGCTCCATCATCTTCGAAATCCACACTTTCCTCCAGGACAGCCTATCATCGGCCTGGGTTTTGAGCGAGTAGCGAGTTCCATCAATATCCAGGTCGTATAACGGGTAGTTCTTTGGAGGTTTTGTGGCTGTATGTTGACATCTGTTCATCGCAATCCTGGTTACGTGTTCGAACTTGTCTTTAGTTAGCGATTGGTCTGATAGGCAATGGTGAATGCGAAGGCAATCACCAATTAGATGCAGGACATCCTCAGACACAAGGTCAGAGTTGGGGTCCGCCTCGTAGGTACACGGCAGTCGCAATTGCCTCGATATTAGGTCAATCCAATAAGCCTGACTATCCGAGAGTCCAGATGGGGAACAGCTCAAGAACATGGGGCCGGTCTGCATTCGGCACTCCTCCATCGTCTGCAAGCGGAACCGATACGGAGGTCTATTGCGCCCCCGTCAACCCACTCTGCCGCCAAATCCGACCGCAGTCTGGCTGCGCAACACCTGTCTTATCTGCGGCCTAGCCAGCTACTAGGTTTGGCCGAACGTGCCGTCCTCGCGACATGCCCTCCAACAGCTTTTCGGCCAGTGCCTTGTATGATCGGGGCGGATGTGTCAGAGACCGAGCCTGAAGGTTATCCTTAAGTGGGCTTAAGGCGTCGCGATACCCATCTAGGGTGATAGCTGAATCCTTGAAGACGACCTTATCAATCACCTTGGGAAGCACGGCCATCAAAGCCCGGAAGACGATGGGCCTTGTGATGGTGGAGGGGGGATCGATACCTATTCGCTCCAAGACGTCGCGAACCGCTGTCAAATAGTCGTTCATCGTCTGAAATGCTTCTTGAGACGACAACGCCGAAAGACTCTCTCTTAGTACTGGAGATACCGACTGGTTGAAGTGTACTCGGCTCAACAGGCCTCGGTCTGCATCTGCCACACCAAGGCGGCCATTAAGCACGCTATCCGCTCTTGTGTTAAAGAGAAGGAACAACTTGGTGCATTGCTGTTCCTCGTCCGTCTCGGTTTGGAGCAGGTGCTTGACATCCAGCAGCAAATCCTTAGGGACCGGCTGCTGACTATCGTTGATATCGATAAAGAGCTGCGCTTCTTCAACGCGTGTCAGACCCTCGTAGATGACAACGGGAACACGAATCTCTGATATGGATTCTTTGAACCCACCGACTCTGTGTTGCCCATCGATGATGAGGAAGGCTTGTGGAGTAATGTCGAAGGACAGGGTCTTCTTCTTGGAGCTGTAGACTAGATTAGCCTCTTCTTGGGCTGAGACAACAATGGCGGTCGGAACAGAGCCGAGGCCCTTGTCAATGTACTCGGCTATCTCCTCGATCCGTCGCCGGTCAAGTCGACGCTGAAAACCTTCCTCGGGATCATCGCGTCGGGTGATCACGAACGAGGTCTCGCCGAGGGTCTTTGAGGGTACCGCGACCACATAGAACTTGTGGCTGCCCTGTGTCACGAGAAGTGCCGCGAAGCTCACTCTATTGTCCACGCAACCTACTCCCTTCGGCTGTCCGCGGTGCTCCTATTCGAGGCAGGTAAAGGAAGTTCCTGGTGCGAACAGACCGTGGTGTAAAGGGGGCGCAGCGGTGACTAAGGCTTGGGCAGAGGTGCTAGATCGTATTGCAGGCTTTTGCGGTGACGATTATGTCTGGTTCAGGGGTGTGACTCGCTCCAGCCATTTACTTATCCCGGGCCTATTCCGTCTCCATTTGCCCTCTCAGGCTGAGTATCTCATAGTGGAAAGCCAGTTACGGGCCCACTACCAGCGATTGTCTGCTCCGCTGGGATATCGGTTTGATGGATGCATTTCGTCAAGTAAAACTGAGCCGCGTCGACACCGAATTTCAGGCCACCCCGGCATAGTGAAATAACTAGATAGCCTGCTGCCTCTGTAGACTCTCACGGAATCGGTAGGACTGGCCGGTAAA
>Ga0228535_1001904_pt1 | contig 25420 bp, 25 predicted proteins | sample SJ1metagenome_FD_168457 | JGI IMG/M metagenome (GOLD analysis project Ga0228535, IMG submission 168457) | Enriched culture of PCE-dechlorinating microbial communities from Ithaca, New York, USA - SJ1 | ecosystem: Engineered > Modeled > Simulated communities (microbial... > Unclassified | place...
TGGTGAAGTACGCCACCGTGCCGGTCATCAACGGGCTCGACAACTTCGAGCATCCCTGCCAGATCATGGCCGACCTGCTCACCGTCAAGGAGCGCTTCGGCCAGTTCAAGGGGATCAAGATGGCGTATGTGGGGGATGGCAACAACGTCTGCAACTCGCTCATGCTCGGGTGCGCGATGGTCGGCATGGACCTGGCATGCGGTTGCCCCCCCGGATACGAGCCCGACCCCGAGGTCACGAAGAGGGCGAAGGCCATCGCCAAGGCCAACGGCTGCCGCCTCAGCATAGTGGAGTCCCCCAAGGAGGCCGCGGAAGGGGCCGACATTGTGTACACCGACGTCTGGGTCTCCATGGGCCAGGAGGAGGAGCAGCGGGTGCGCGAGAAGGTCTTCAGGCCCTACCAGGTGAATGCGGAGCTGCTCGCGGGAGCGCATGAGCGGGCGATCGTAATGCACTGCCTCCCCGCCCACCGGGGCATGGAGATCACGGACGACGTCATCGACAGCGAGCGCTCCGTCGTCCTGGACCAGGCCGAGAACCGCCTGCACGCCCAGAAGGCCATCATGGTCGCTCTGATGGGCTGAGCCCGAGCTGCCCCCCGACCTCCTCGTCCAGGGCCTCCAGGAACTTCCTTATCTTTTTCTTGGGGATGGTGGCCCCCGCGGCGACGTCGTGCCCTCCCCCACCCCCTCCGACCCTCGCGGAGGCGCGGTCGATCGCCTTTCCCAGGTTGATCCCCCTCGCTGTGAGCGCGCGTTCCATCCTCGCCGACACCTTCACCTCCGGGTCCTTGCCGCCCTGCGCCGAGCCCGCCCTCTCCGTCAAGGCCACGAGGGGCTTGGAGGGGTCCACGTCCAGCGGCCCGTCCCCCTTCCGCTGGTCCAAGACCATGCCGGCGATGATGCCCAGGATCGTGTCGTTCACCCCTAGGCAATAACTGTTCTTCCGCTTCGGCAGGACATACTGGATGTTGCGCATCTGCACTACGGTGCGGACCTTGGCCACTCCATCTCGGATGTGCACCTTATGGTCGTCCATGTTCCGCAATGCCGATTCGGAGTAGACCGTGGGGTTCAGGCAGACCTTCATGATCAGCTCCCCCCGTTCGTCGTCCCCCTCCCCCGTGGGCGTAAGGATGTAGCGCCCGGAGCCGTTGAGCAGCGTGGCGAACTCCTTCGCCTCGAAGGTCGGGGAGCCCAGGGGGTGCTCCGGAAAGAGATAGACCTCGCCAAGCATGCGGTCCAGGGCCGTGGCGTCTAGGCCGACCTCGGCCAGTCGCCCCCGGAGCGTCGCCTTCATGATGTTCCGCTCCGGCTGGGAGAGCTCGGACCAACTGCGCCATTGCGCCCCCCCGTCCCTGGGCGGCGGTCCGGGGCGTCTAAGCGGGACCCCGGCCTGATAGAAGAGCGAGGAGACCTCCTTGATGCTGTCCATGTACCCCAGGGCCTTGAGGTCGTTGGAGAAGGCGAGCATGGCCGCGGCGGACCTGGTCACCCACCCGAAGAAGGGAAGGTCGTCCGGAACGACCTCCACCTTTTCCCCGGCATCCCTGAGGACCTCGGCGTGCAGCGGCCCCTCCAGCCTCCTGGCCCCCCGGTCCTGCATATCCCCCACCGCCCCGACCACGGCCAGGTAGGCGAGGTCCCTGTTCCGCGGATCAAGCTCCCGGGCCACGAAGTACGTGTTCCCGGCACCGCTCAGGTGGGTGGAGCCATTCATGCCGAACAGCAGCGGGTTCAGCACGTTGTCCATCCCCCCGAACAGGTCCAGGCTTGCCTGGCCGCCTGTGAAGACCTGATGATGGTCCGTTACCACAGCCCGCGTCCCTGCAGTGCGGTGGCAATAGCCGCCTCCGAGATCGCATATCCAGACGACGTCCTCCTCAGCCTTCGCGACCAGGCCGAGCTCCTCCTCTCCCAGGGACCTCACGAACTGCACCCTGTGCGGGACCTCGAGCCGCTCCAGTGCACGCTTCGCAATGGCCGCCGAGGATATGCCGTCCGCATCTATGTGGGAGAAGAGGGCGACGGAGCCGGCGGAGCGCACGACCTCCGCCAGCACCTTTGCCCTCTCCATGAACCCTTTGACATCCCCGGTTATCGTACACACCCCCCGACCAGCGCATCGGCCAACCGGTCGTAGACGATCGCGGCGAGCGGCTCAAGGTTCCTGGCGTCCTCCTGGTTGTAGCGGCGCAGCAGGCGCAGGGCGTTCTCACTCCCCTTCCTCTGCCAGAGATGCCAAAGGTACACCGCCTCCTCGCCCGTCACGTACTCCACTTCCTGGGGGCGGCGATGGCCTAAGAGGACCTCCACCTGTTTCAGCCCACCGCGGAGGCCGACCTTGGGGCAGGCATGCCTCAGATCATAGTGCGGGACCCTGGGCACGACGAAGGGGAACTCCCTCTCGATCATCGGGAGGTCGAAGGCGCCGCCGTTGAAGGTGACCAGCATCTTGGCGCCGGCGAGCACCCTCTCCAATTCCCTCGCGTCAAGGTCGATCCCGCGGGTGAGCGTGACTGTCTCCCCGTCCCTGTGCACGGAGACCATGGTGATGACCGCCCCCGGGCCCAGGCCGTCCGTCTCTATGTCCAGGTAGGCGGTGGCCTCCCTCAGGCGCCGGTACATGCGCCAATGCTGGCCGCTCGGGAGCAAGCGGGTGAAGTATTCGCTCCGGCCGCGGTCCCAGAGCTCCATGGCCGTCCCCAGCTCCCGGTCCAGGTCCTCCTTGCGATGGTCGGAGATGCCGTCGACGTGCCTCCTCTCCGAGAACTCCTCCCAGGAGAGCACACCGGCCTCCCAGAGCCGGCGCTCCTTGACCTGCCCGATGCCTGGTAGAAGCAGGAAGGTGCGCTTGATCATCGTCCTTTCAGTGGGGAGTGCGTATAATACCCTATCGCCCCAGGCATCGAAAGTGGGCAAGGGTTTGATATCCCCCCTATCACGTTCCTTCCTCCATGCTCCACTTCGATGTCGCACCGGGGCTGCGCGTCACGAACGAACGGTGCGCTGTTCTGCTCCCCTCAAGGACAATGGTCCTGGGGGACCTGCACCTGGGGATCGAGGCCAGCCTGGAGCTGGAAGGGGTGCAGCTCCCCCGGGCGCAGGCCGCGGAGATGCGCGAACGGGCGACCATGGCCGCCGAGAGGCACCGACCGGACCGCATAGTGGTGCTCGGGGACCTCAAGCACGAGTTCTCCCGCAACCTCGACCAGGAGTGGTCGCAGGTGCGCGGGATGCTGGCGCACCTGCGCTCCCTGGCCCCCGTGACGGTGGTCAGGGGCAATCACGATAACTACCTGGCCACCATCACATCGCGGGCGGGTGTCGAGCTGGTCGACACGCTCGAGGTGGACGGGGTCCATCTCGCCCACGGCCATCTGCCCTTCTCCCCCCGGCCCTTGGTCCAGGGCCATGAGCATCCCTCCGTCCGCCTCTTCGACGGGGTGGGCGGGTTCGTCAAGCTCCCGGCCTTCCTGTACCATCCGGACGAGCAGGTCCTGGTCCTCCCGGCCTTCAGCCCCCTGGCCGCCGGGAACGATGTGGGCGCCCTGCTGACCGATGGCCCCCTCTCCCCCGGCCTGAAGGGAGTGGACATGGCCAGGGCAGAGGTCTACGGGTGCAGCGACATTGGGGTCATCCGCCTGGGGAAGGTCAGTGAGCTTGGGCGGCATAGGGGGCGCAAGGCATAGGTTCAATAGCGTCCAGGCGTTTGTGCCTCCGTCCTGATAACATGGCAGCGATCAAAGGGAAGCGCATCCTGGTCACCGGAGGGGCAGGCTTCATCGGCTCGCATATCGTGGAGGCCCTGAGCGCGGACAACGAGGTGCTGGTCATCGACGACCTCACCACCGGGAAGAGGGGCAACCTTGAAGGGATGGACGCCGAGGTGATCGTGGCAAGCGTCCGGGACGCGGAGAAGGTCCGAAGCGCGATGGAGGGGGTGGACTACGTCTTCCACCACGCGGCCATAGCCTCGGTGCCGAAGAGCGTGGACGACCCGATCGCCAGCAATCAGGTGAACGTCTGCGGGACGCTCCGGGTGTTGAACGAGGCCCGGGCCGCCAAGGTGCGCAAGGTCGTCTTCGCCTCCTCGTCCGCGGTCTATGGGAACACGCCCTCGGACCTGAAGCGGGAGGAGGACCTCCCCGACCCGATCTCCCCGTACGCGGTCACCAAGCTCACCGGGGAGCTGTACTGCCGCAATTTCTGGCTGAACTATGGGTTGCCTACCTGCAGCCTGCGCTACTTCAACGTCTACGGTCCGCGCCAGGACCCGTCCTCGGACTATGCGGCCGTGGTCCCCCGGTTCATCTCCGCGGCAAGGGCCGGCAAGCCTCTAACAATCTTCGGGGACGGGGAGCAGACCCGGGATTTCATCTTCGTGCGGGACGTGGTGCGCGCGAACATATTGGCCGCCCTGGACGAGGGGCACAACGGCGAGGCCTTCAACATCGCCTGCCAGGAGAGGGTCTCCGTGAACCAGTTGGCCTCCTTGGTCCTAATGGAAATGGGGCTGAGCGAAGAGGGTATGATAGAGCATCGGGCCGAAAGGAAGGGGGATGTGCGGCACTCCCTGGCCGATATCGGGAAGGCGCGCCGGGACCTAGGCTTCGTACCGGCCTACGACATTCGCGAGGGGCTGTCCCTAACGATGGCCAGCAGGGGCTGATTGCCCTAATCCCATTTCCATTTCCCAACGTTCCGTCCCAAAGCCCGGACCGAAGCTTAATTACACACCCGGCCCATATAACATCCAGAGGGGTAGATTGGTAGAGTGCATCGTGTGCGGATGCATCTTGAAGAAAAACCAGGACAAATGCCCTGTGTGCGGTGCGTCCCAAAGCGAGGATGACGACTATTAGCCCCTGGCGAGCCTTTCCATGCATGCGAGATGGGGTATTCCAGAAGGGGACAACGTCACCTGCGTCCTATGCCCGCACGAATGTGTTATTGGAGAAGGGGAGCTTGGAAGGTGCCGGGCCCGGGGCGTGCAAGGAGGCGTGCTGCACGCCCTCAATTATGGCCAGGTATGCGCTCAGGCGGTCGATCAGATAGAGAAGAAGCCAATCTATCACTATAGGCCGGGCAGCAGGCTACTGTCCCTCGGCACGTTCGGATGCAACCTGGACTGCGACTGTTGCCAGAACGCCGCCCTCGCCTCCTCCGGGCCGAAGGGGCATGAGGGGGCGCCTATGGCGCCGGAAGCGGCCGTCGCCCTGGCGTTGGATAAAGGGGTGCAAGGGATAGCCTTCACCTTCAACGAGCCCGTGGTATGGAGCGAGTACATACTGGATGTGGCCTCGGTCGCCAGGAGGCATGGCCTTTACATCATGATGAACACCAACGGCTTCGTGCAGGAAGGGCCGTTGGCGGAGCTCATCGCGGCCGTGGACGTCTTCAAGGTGGACGTGAAAGGGTTCAGAGAAGGGTTCTATCAGCGCCATTGCGGGGGGACGCTCTCCCCGGTGCTCCGCACCTGCGAGCGCATCTACAAGGAGGGAAAGCCTCTGGAATTGGCGTACCTCATCATCCCTGATCTGAACGACGGGGCCGAGGAGCTGACCGGATTCTTTGAATGGGTGGCGAGGGAGCTCGGGAAGGAGGTGCCAGTACATCTCTACAGGTTCATGCCCGCCCATCGCCTCTCCGGGCTCGAACCAACGGACATGAGGACGATGGAAGGCGCCAAGGGACTTGCAGCAGGCATCGGCCTCAGGTTCATCTACCTCAGCGGCATGGTGGAGGCGAAGGACCACCACACCGTCTGTCCTAGATGTGGGAATGTGGTCATAGAACGCTCCGCGAGGGACGCCGCGGAAAGGATCGTCTTCGAGGGGCGCGGGCTGAGTAGGTTCTGCCCTTCCTATTCCGATATCATCGACAGGACGGTCGATGGAAGATGTCCGGAATGCAGGGAAAATATATATAAAAAAGTATAGATGTCGCGCAGTATAAATATCGTATCCCTAAACGCCATTAACGATAGTGTATGGCACAATGATATGGATGTATAATCCATCCAATAAAAAGGCTTTGGATATCTCATCCATCCATCCAAGGGTTTATTAATTTAGATAGAAATTTGGTGACAGAAAACTTCTTTGGAGGAAAATAGAAATGGCAAATTTGGACACATTGATCGACATAGTGGTAAAAGGGAGGATCAAGGATGCGAAGGGGGAGACCCAGCGACTCCTTGATTCCGGGGTCACAGCCAGAGAGATCATCTTCGATGGACTGAGCAAGGCAATGGAGATCGTGGGCGAGAAGTACGAGAAGAAGGAGTACTTCCTGCCCCAGGTCCTGCTGTCCGCTCAGACGTTGTACCAGGGATTGAACTTGGCCCTTCCGAAGTTGGACACGGCCTCCGCTGAGGCTGCAGGGAAGATCGTGCTCTGTGTGGTCGAGGGGGATGTCCACGACATTGGCAAGAACATCGTCAAGGCCCTGCTGACCGGCGCCGGGAACACCATGTTCGACCTTGGTCGTGACGTGCCCCTGAAGGACATCATACAGAAAGCGAAGGACGAGAACGCCCAGATCATCGCGACCTCCACCCTGATGACACCGACACTGGCAGGGATGAAGGAAATAGAGAAGATGCTGGTCGAGAGCGGCCTGAAGGGCAAGATCAAGACCATGGTCGGCGGCGGTGCGTCCTCCCAGGACTTTGCTAAGAGCATCGGGGCCGATGGCTGGGGCTACGACGCGAACGAGGCCGTCAAGGTAGCCGTCGAACTCTTGAAGAAGTAGGGGGCTTCGCCCCCGATCTCTTTTTTTATTCAAAAATATTAAAATAAGTTATTCTGAATATATTTAATGGTACATTATTTTATACTCCGCGGGCATCATTATGTAGCGATAATGATGCAAAATACGAGCATTGAGATGAGCGATATGGAAAAGGAACTGTTCCAGCTAAGACAGAGGGTAGACGAGCTGGGAATTGAGCTCCGGCACATCAGCACCCTTCTGGAAGGCTCGCGGCACAGCCTCAGCGATCGATCCGAGCTGTTCGAGCTGTTGCGCGATGAGGCGCGCGAAAAGGCGGAGAGCCGGCTTACGGCCGGAATGACAAAGCGATGCGAAATGCGCCCCGAGTGCCGGCAGCGGTTCATGGAGCTGCTCGATGAGAACCTGGACATGATGGGGCAGCGGAGGATCTCCGAGGAGGACATGCGCAGGCAATCGGATAAGCTGGAAGCGCTCCGCTCCACCGCCATCCCTGGCAGGTGCGATACTTGCCTCAAGGAGGTCGGCGCCCTGTTCAAGGACCAGACGGAGCTGATGCGCCAACTGAGGCTCTACACGAACCGGGAGGAGGTCAGAGAGAGCATCGAGGCCCTGCCGGAGGAGACGGTGGTGCGAGGACTGCTGGAACCGATGGCCAACGTCCAAAGGCTGGTCATCATGAAGGCATTGAGCAGGTCCCAGTGCTCCTTCTCCGAACTGTCGAACCTCACCAACCTTCGGGGCGGCAACCTACTGTTCCATCTCCAAAGGCTGACCAGCTCGGGCATGGTCTTCCAGAGGGGAGGCCGGGGCGATTATGCCCTTACGCCCAAGGGCCATCTGGCGCTGGAACTGATCAACGACCTCTACCTCAGGACGATGGCGGGCGAAGAGGGACCGGACATCCACACCCCTCTCGTCGACCAGGGGCTGGAAGGGAAGGCAGAATGATTGCGCAAGTTGTATAGGTCAGGAAATTGATAGCGCCAGAAACCGGGGGAAAAGATGAGGGGGATCACCAGCCGAACATTGCTCGGAACGCTTTTGGGATTGGCTATCATATTCGAGGGGCTCTTCGCGCTTAGCATCGCTGCCCAGGCAACCATAGGGGGCATCGGTACGATCCTCGCCTCCACGTTCAAGCTTGCCGCCGCTCAGCTTACCGCCCTTGGCATATTCATTGGGGTCATGTGGGCTTTGAAAATTGCCTTCCCCGACACGAGGCGAACGGTGCTGGTCAGGCTGTTCGACCTCCTCACCTATCTGGCCATGGCCCTGTTGGCCATGGAGGGGCTGGTCATGGTCCTCATCGCCGGGAACGTGAGCGTGGAGGGCTTCGGGAGCGTTGGAAAGAAATGGATCGTCCTGATAGGGGCGCAGCTCTTCACCATCGCCGCCCTCTCCCTGAGGCTATGGCGCCTAAGGAACGTCAGTCCGGTCAATTGGCTCGCGGACACCCTGGGCTCGCTGGCATCAGCCATGCTCATGCTGGAGGGCCTCACCGCAATAGGGATCGCGGGCACCGCCACCATCACCGGTCTCGGAACGGTCCTGGAAAGGACGATGGTATACGCTGGCGCGGGGCTGTTCGCGCTCGGCGCCCTCATCTTCATCATGTGGACCATCACAAGCGATCCGTGGGCCGCTCCCCGCATCCAAAAGCGCATCGAAGTGGGCTGGGCACTTCCTGTCATGGTTGTGCTCGGGGGCCTGGTCGCTGCCGTTGCGGTCGCCGCCTCCACCGTTGCGGGCTCGGTGACCGTGGTAGGCGCCGGCAGCGCCACCAAAGGATACGTTGTAGCGGGCATCGCCCAGCTGTTCGCCCTAGGGCTGGTCTCGCCCATCTTGTGGAAGCTCAGCCTCGAGAGGCTTGACCGCCGGTCCCTGATCCAATTCATAGCGACCGCCTCCATGGCAATGCTGGCCTTCGAGGGCGTCTTCGCAATGGCCCTGGCGGCGAACACCCACATAGAGGGCATCGGAGGGATACTGGAAAGGACCTTCCGTCTGGCCGGAGCACAGCTGCTCGTCCTCTCGGTGACAGCATTGTCCACGTGGGTCCTTAGGGACAGCCCGAGGCTGGGGGGAAGGGCAAAGCTCATCGTCTCCGCGCTCTCTCTCCTTTCGCTGACGGCGATCGCCCTCGAGGGACTGGCGGCAATGGTCCTGGCCGGGAACCTCCGCATCGACGATTTCGGAAGCGTCAGGGAGAGGTATGTCCTGATGGGAGGAGCGCAAATGGCGCTCCTGGCGTCGATGGCGCTGCTCTGCCAGGCTAGGCCAGAGGGGGTGAGGGCGCTCAAGATGGCCGGCACGGCCGCCGCCTCCTTCTCCGTCCTCATGCTGCCCTTCGCCCTCCTTCTTTGAGGGTGGAATAACTATATATCGTCGATGCCATTGTCTCCTGGGATGATAAATGGCGACCAGAAAGCTTGGACTGGGGCTTGATACCGGGGGCACATACACCGACGCAGCGATCGTGGACATGGAGAGCCTGGAGGTCCTAGCGAAGGGCAAGGCCCAGACAACGTACCATGACCTGGCCATCGGGGTCCTGGAGGCGATCGACGATGTGCTGCAGCGCGACGACTACGAGCGGAACGAGATCCAGTTCGTAGGACTTTCCACGACCCTCGCCACCAATTCCATCCTGACCGGGAAGGGCGGCAAGGTGGGACATATAGGGATCGGATGGACCCCGACGCCCGGGTTCAGGTCCGGGGCGGACATTGATGCCTATATCAAGGGGGGGCACGGGGTATGGGCCCAGGAACTCGCCCCGTTGGACACCAATGCCCTTGAGGAAGCCATAGAAAGAATGAAGGGGGAGGTGGACTCGTTCGTCGTCTCCAGCCATTTCAGCGTGTACAATCCCGCCCATGAGATAGAGGCGGCCCGCACGATCAAAGAGCGCACCGGGCTGCCGGTCGTCCTGAGCCATCATCTAACCTCGCAACTGGGGGTGCCGGAGCGCAGCGTCACCGCCGTGCTCAACGCGAGGCTGCTGCCGGTCATATCCGAATTCCTGGACGGGGTGGAGCGCTCTCTGAAGGAGAGGGACATCGACGCCACGATCCTGGTCTTCAAGGGAGATGGAACCCTTATGAGCATCGAGAAGGCCCGAGAACGGCCCGTGGAGACCATCCTGTCCGGCCCGGCCGCAAGCCTGATGGGCGCCAAGCTGCTCAGCAAGGAGGATAGCTTCATCGTGGTGGATATCGGGGGCACGTCCACGGACATCGCGTTCCTGGACGACGGCTTCCCACGCATCTCCAAGGAGGGGGCGACCATCGGCCACTGGCGGACCAGGGTCAAAGCCATAGACATCTGGACCGTGGGCCTGGGCGGGGACTCGCATGTCGTCCCCGATCAGAGGGGCAACTTCAAGATCGGGCCGGAGCGGGTGGTGCCGTTGGCCGTGGCCTCGACGACCCATCCCCGACTGAGGGAGAGGATGGACGCCACTGGCGAGACCAACTACTACCTTCATGTGGAGAGGGGGACGGCCAAGCTCTCCCCTAAGGAGAAGGAGGTGTACGAGTTCGTCAAGGCCAACCCGCTCTGCACCCTGGAGGAGATCATGCGCGGCGCCCCGGAGGTGTACACATACCGAGACGTTGTCAAGCATCTCAAGGACCGCGGCTTCCTTCAGATGACGGGGCTCACCGCCACGGACTTCATGCACGCGCAGGGTCACTTCACCCGCTTCGATGTGGAGGCAGCCCGGTTCGGCGTACACCTCATCGCCGATCGGACCCATATGACCGTCGGGGATTGCCTGAAGTCCTTCCAGCAGGAGTTCGTGACCCGGGTCGGAGAGGAGATAATGAGGAAGATCGTCCTCGACGAATCGGGGGAGATGCCGGACGGTCCGGGCTTCAACTATCTCCTCCGCGCCACGGTCAATGGGAACCAGGGAAGCAGCTTGGTCCTCAGGACCAGACTGGACCGGCCACTGGTCGGGATAGGGGCGCCGACCCCGATCTACATGCCCCCGCTCGAGAAGCGCATGGACGTCAGGGTGGTCATTCCAAGGGACCACGACGTCGGCAACGCCGTCGGGGCGGTATGCAGTAAGATCTCCGAGACCGTCACCGCCCAGGTCTATCCCAATATGGACAACGTCTTCTACGTCCTCGGTCCCTTCGGCTCGACCGGTACGTACAGTCATGTGGAGCAGGCCATATCATCCGCCCGGCGGCAGGCCGAGGAGTACGTGTGGAACCGCGCATACGAGGCAGGGGCCGAGAACATCAAGGTCCGCAGCGACGTCTACGAGAACAAGTTCTACGGGGGCGATAACGTCGAGGGTGAGCAGACCGCCTGGGTGGACATCGTGGCCCGGGCGACCGGCGATCCCGCGGTCAGAAAGGGGAAGTAACGCAACCCAGGATGCGACGGTCCCCTCCTTCCAAGGCATCCATCGCTCATCCCGGTCGGCAGGCGAGCGGCGGCCGATGGGCACGGGACGAAAGTTGCTCGACGGTTGCCATAGGGGGGCTTAGCAAAATATTTCAATATATTTTGAACTACTCTATTGATAGAGGGTGACCGCCCTGAGCGGAACTACGACAGGCCTTCCTTTCCTTAATCGCTATCTGACCTTGTGGATATTTTTGGCAATGTTCATCGGAGTGCTCCTAGGCACCGTCGTTCCTGGTATGGCCGATGCCCTCAGCTCGTTGAGCATTGGAACGACCTCCATTCCCATCGCGGTCGGGCTGATCCTGATGATGTTCCCTCCCCTGGCCAAGGTCCGGTACGAGGACCTTCCCGAACTGCTCAGGATGCCCGGGAGCCGCCGGATGTTCTCCGTCTCCCTGTCCCTGAACTATATCGTCGGCCCGCTGCTGATGTTCGCCCTAGCTTGGATATTCCTTCCGGACCATCCCGGGTACCGGATCGGGCTCATCCTCACCGGCATCGCCCGTTGCATCGCAATGGTGCTCGTGTGGAACCAGCTTGCCGAGGGGGACACTGAGTACGCGGCCGTCCTTGTGGCCCTGAACTCCCTGTTCCAGATCGCGCTCTATGCCCTCTACGCCTATTTCCTCGTCTTCGTGCTCTCAGACTTCCTGGTCCCAGGTTCTGGAGTGGAGGTCGACATCACCGTTATGGAGGTGGCCGAGACGGTGCTGATCTACCTGGGGATCCCGTTCTTCGGAGGGATGCTGACCCGTCGCCTCCTCCGTCCCTATAAAGGGGCGGAGTGGTACGATGGACGGTTCATGCCGGTCATGGGGACGGTGTCCCTGCTGGCGCTCCTCTTCACCATCGTTGTGATGTTCTCTTTGAAAGGCGAGTACATCGTCCAGCTCCCGCTGGACGTGCTGCGCATCGCCCTCCCCCTTCTGGTGTACTTCATAATAATGTTCCTCCTCTCGTTCACCATCTCCATCCGCTTGAGGTTCGACTACCCGCATGCCGCCGCGCAGTCCTTCACCGCGTCGTCCAACAACTTCGAACTCGCCATCGCGGTGGCGATCGGCGTCTTCGGGATCGGCTCGGACGTGGCGTTAGCGGCCGTGGTCGGGCCGTTGGTCGAGGTCCCCGCCCTCATAAGCCTGGTGAACCTGGCGCTGTGGTTCAAGAAGAGATACTATGACGAGGATGGACGGGTGAGAGAAAGAAATGGAAAGAAAAGAGGTTTTGAGGGCGCTTAGCCCTTGACGGCCTTGACCAGCGCGGCCAGGTTGTCGTTCGAGATGAGGGCGGACAGCCCGCATCCCGGGGACACCACGTCGAAGCCGGCGGCAGCGCAGCGCTTGCCATGGGCCATGACGTCCGCCGGGGTTCCCTGGAGGAGCGGGTTGACGACGCCGACGTTCCCTATCAGGGCTGCCCGGTGGTTGACGATCTTGACCGCCTCCTCGGGAACGACCTTCTCCTCGATGGAGAGGGCCTTCACACCGGTGTTGATCATGTTGTTCAGGATGGGGGTGGTGTTGCCGCATATGTGCAGGACCCCGACCGCCTTCTTCACCGGGGCCAAGGACTCCTTCACGTAGGCGCCAGCGTACTCATCGAACATCTCCGGTGAAAGCAGGTCGGTGCTTGCGGAGGGCTCGGACATCTGGACCACGTCCCCTCCGGCATCGGCCAGAGCCTGGCTGTATCCAGTGCATATCACGTTGACGGCCTTAACCCACTTGTGCACCAGGTCCGGGTCCACCATGATGTACAGCACGAGGTTCTCGGTACCGACCATGTGCCCGGCCAGGGTGAACGGGCCGGTGTTGCCGGCGATGATCGGGTACTCGGCCCCATAGGTCGCCTTCATCTTCCTTATGGCCTCCTGGCATATGGCAGCCCGGCCGCTCTTCAGGAAGGTCTTGACGTCCATGAGGTTAGGCTCGTCCTCCATCTGGAAGGAGTGCCCCTTTATCATAGGCGTCCTGTCCTTGCGGCCCTTGTCAACGGTCATTCCCAGGGTCTCGGCCTCAACCGTCAGGCAGAACGGCGCCCGAACGGCCTCGAACCCGAAGACCTTGGCCTGGCCAGCGCCCAGCTTGACCATAAGGTCCGCGTTGTAGTGGGCGTCCGGCCAGGAAACACCGAGGGCGTCCATCTGTCCCATGGTTGCGCTCTGGGTGAAAACTGCGACCGGCGGCCTGTCATGCTTCTTGCCCTTAAGGGCGTCCAATACTCTTTCCCTTGGAGTCAATTTTTCAGGCAAATTCATTCCCCCTATAGTCCAGTAGGAATCTGACCTGTCCCAAGTATCATTTTTACCGTACATTAATCTATCGGGGGTGCAAGCATCCAGGACATCGATTAACACGAGTTAATTCCACAGACGCTGGCATCTCCTTCGCCCAATGAAACGACCGCGAATTTTAATTAACACGCGTTCAACCATCCCGGGGCAGGGGGCGGACCCCGGCCACGGCCTCCCTCAGAGCGATGATGTTCTCCATCGGGGTCTTGAAGGGCATCTCGCACCCTGGCGCCACCATGTACCCCGGGCCATCGCCCCAATCGGCCAACATTCCCTGGACCTCCCTGGCAACGTCCTCGGGGGAGCCTTTGAACAGCAGGACCGTCTGGTCTATTCCGCCGATGACCGTCATTTCCTTGCGGAACCTGTCATAGAGGCCCTTTCGCTCCTCGGCCTTGGGGGTGAAATGGAGGGCGTCGATCTCCATGCCCGGATAGCCATCAAGATAGGGATTGTTGGCACAGTTATGCACTATGGACCTGAGGCCCTGGGAACGGAAGGCCGAGAGCATCCTGGACAGCATTCCAAGGTCGAACCGCTGCAACCCCTCGATGGAATTGACGTCCACGCTGCATGTCCCGTCCTCAATGAAGACGTACCCGACCCCCATCCTGGCCAAGTGCTCCCCATAGGCGGCCGAGGACCCGAGCAGGCGGCCCATCAGCTCCTCGACAAGGTCTGGCTCCGCCCAGGTGGCCATGAGCAGGGCCTCATAGCCCATGACCTCCCCGCCCATCATCATCGGCCCGGTGATGCACCCCAGCACCGCCACTTCCTCCCCGATCCGTTCCTGCATGAGACCAGCGGCCCGAAGGGGCACGGACCAATATGGATCGTCCATTGGATCCACCGATCGAACCTGGTCCAACTGGGCCAACGACCCTATGGCGTACCCGTCCGAGCGAGGGTAGTAGTCCTTCTCCGGCCATCTCCAGGGCGTGCCATGGGCGTGCGCCTCGACCAGGATGTCCCCCCATCCGGCCATGACATTGTCGAACCCAGTGATCCGTTGGGCCATAGTGCAGATGCGGGCGAACTTCTCGGGATCATGGTACCCTTCGCGCATGGTGAGCCCCGCCGCCCTCAGGACGGTCCTGGCCGCCCCCAGGTGCTGATACATGATCGGTGGTCTGTCCGCCGGTGCCCTGTCGAAGGCCGCATCGAACCTCTCCCTGGGGGTCATGCCCCCTCATTTGCTTGGGCCTAGAAATCCTTTGCGCGCTCAGTCCTTTATCCGTTTCTCCTTCTCGTAGAAGTCGTTGACGACCTCGTATTCAATGGAGCGCTCGGCCATGAACCCTTTGGTGAAGTCCAAGGAGGCCTCCCTCACCTGGGGGTCCCACATCCCATGAACGATGACGTGCACGATGAGTTCCCCCCGGACCATCTCCGTCCCGTCGAACCGGTTCTGGACCGTCGGAGGGATGTCCATGTCGATCAGGCTGACGCTGATCGTGGAGCCGTCCTCGGCGGTGAGGAACGATTTGACGTGCCCGATCATGTCCGCCCCGCGAGCGAAGCACTCCCGGGTGATCCCGTCCAGCAGGTCCACGACCATCTCCTCCGCTCGCTTCCCGTCCAAGGGGTCCTTGATATAGAGCCGAAGCCACATGGAGAACTTGCCCAGTTCGTCGGAGGCCCTATGCGTCAGCAGCTGCCTTTCCTTTTGGTCCACCGGCTCACTCCCCGTACTTCCGGTCGAAGCGGTCCTCCGCCTCAGTAAGGTCATACGTTGCCGCCTCCCCGCTCATCATGATGTCGGCCACCTCCCTCACTCCCTGTCCGGTGCGGGAGGAACCATAGAGAATGCCCACCGCCGGGTTAAGCCCCCGGACCATCTCCGTTACCTGTCGAAGGCGCTCATCGCTAACGGCGTCGACCTTGTTGATGAGCACGGCGTCCGCCTCTACTATCTGCGTTTCGACGAGCCGTCGGACGTTGTTCATCAGTTTGTCGATGCGCATGGCGTCCACAAAGGTCACGATGGGCGCCTGCTCCAGGACATTGGGCATCTTCTTCACCGTCTCCGCCGCAGCTTGCTTGAGCCCCAGCGGGATGGCCACTCCCGTCGGCTCGACAAGGATGATGTCCGGCCTATAGCTCAGGAAGATGTTGGTGACCGTGGTGGTCAGCGTGCCCTGCACCTCGCAGCAAATGCAGCCGCCGGAGATCTCCATCGTATTGATCCCATGCACCTCCATGCACTTCCGGTCGACGTTGATATGCCCCACGTCATTGACGATGGTGGCCACCTTCAACCCCCGCGCGTTAAGCTCCTTCGCCACCTCAATGAGGAAGGTGGTCTTTCCGCTCCCCAAGAAACCGGTCACCTGAGCTATCCTCATGGAATCAGGGAGGGTAGAAGCCTCACGGATATAATTCCATTGCCCCCGATGCGTTGGCAACCCTATCCGCATCGAGACTGGACGCGGCTAACATGCGCGATCTTACCATAAAAAGTGCGATGCGCAGCATAGCATCGGCATGGGGGAGCATAGTAAACAGTATTATAAATCCGTTCACGGCATTCCCCCTCCGAGGTTATCCATGGCATTGGGAGTCGCGCTGGATCTGGGCACTAGCGGGTACCGGGGGCACCTTGTCGACCTGGACAAGAAAGGGAAGATCTTGGCAACGGCCATCACCATGAGGCATCCGTTGCCCGGGGCCAACATCATGGACCATTTGCACTTCTGGATGGAGAACGGGGCGGACGTCGGGCACCGTATCATCATCGAGACCGTAGACAAGCTCATTGGGACCATGGGCGCCAAGCCCGAGGAGATCATCCGGGTGTCCGTTTGCGGCAACCCCGCCCAGATGTCTATGTTCGAGAAGATAGAGATCCGCGACCTGGCCTTCGCGGGGCAGTCGATCCTCAAGAGGCTCAACGTCAAGTTGCCGGAGAGGAAGGCCCATACCATCAAGGCCGAGGAGCTGGGGATGAGATCCGTTAAGGGCACCGCCGAGGTGCGCATCCCCCCGTCCATCCGGCACGAGATAGGCGCCGACGCGCTCGCAATGGTCATGAAGACCGGGCTCATGGAGAAGAACGAGACGTGCATGGTCACGGACTATGGGACCAACGCCGAGATGGGGCTGTTCCACAAGGGCGAACTCTACACAGGCTCCGCCGCCGCGGGCCCGGCCATGGAGGGGCAGTCCATAGACTTCGGCATGCTGGCCGCTCCGCAGGCCATTTCCGACCTGGCCTTGGCGGACGACGGTAAATGGTACAATATCGTGCTCAACGACAACCTTCACCCAGTCAAGTCCTCTCTCGTGGATCCCACCACCGGTGAGGAGCGGCGCTTGGACGGGGTGGTCGCCCGGGGCATCACCGGGACCGGGACGGTCGCCGCGATGGCATTGGGCCTGGAGACCGGGGTGATCAAGCTTCCCTATGTCGCCACCCCTGACCACAGGATCCATCTCACCAACGGTATCCACTTCGGCGAAGAGGACGTCCGGGAGGCGGGAAAGGCGATCGGGGCCATTCGTGCCGGGCATCGCACCCTGATCGAGGAGGTGGGGGTGGAGGACGATGCCATCAAGACCATGTACATGGCCGGGGCGTCCGGGACGTACGTCGATCCGATCAAGGCGCAGACCGTGGGGCTCATCCCTCGAGTGCTGGACAAGACCGTTCAGGCTGGCAACACCTCCCTGATGATGTCCTATGACATACTGGTAGACGATAGCGGCCTGGACAAGTTGCAGGACGTGGCGAACGCGATCTCAAGCAAGCACATCATGTTCGCCACGAGCAAGGTGTTCGAGGAGATCTATGTCAACGAGATCGCCTATTGGACGGAGGGCATGTCCATGGAGATGTACAATGATATGATCAAGCATGCGGGCCTGCGCCCCCTGCCGGAGATCAAGCGTCCCAAGGAGACCGTGCGGTTGGTGCTCTCGGACATCCCAGTAATCGGGGCCCGCGGGCTGCGGACCCTGGACGATGTCGGGGTGTACCTCATCGGCTCTTTCGAGGGCTGCATCGGCTGCAAGAAATGCCAGAAGGAATGTCCAGAGAGGGCGCTGCAGGTCTCTCCCTTAGGGGACAGGAAGGACAAGAGGTTCCAGATAAAGGTCAACACCGAGCATTGCCTCGGAACGGCGTGCAAGAAATGCCAGGCTGTGTGCCCGGAGGGCGTCTACGACTTCACCGCATTGAAGATCGTCGAGAAGGGAGCGGACGCGTAAGTGCGCCTCACCTGCGTGGTCGACGACAACAGCGGCGTGGAGGACCCCGACCGCTCCATCGCCAAGGCGAGCGGAGGGTTCCTCTCCGAGCACGGCCTCTCCCTCCTGGTGGAGACCGACCGGGGGAAGAAGGTGCTTATGGATACCGGCTCCTCGGAGAGGGCGTTCCTCCATAACCTCGATCTCCTGGGCCTTCGGCCAAAGGACCTGGACATGGTGTTCATCTCCCATGGCCACTACGATCATCTAGGAGGATTGCCCGCGCTCCTGAGGGAGGGGGTCCCATGCTACACCCATCCCTCCACATTCCTGGGGAGGAGGTTCATCGAGACCTCCGGTAGGCTTAGGGAGATCGGCCCCTCGGAGGGGCTTCTGGCGCTTCTCAGGGACAACCCCCCGACCTATGACGACAGGCCAAGGGAATTGGTGCCCGGGGTGAGCACCACCGGGGAGGTGCAGCGGAGCACCAGCTTCGAGGTTCCCTCATCCTTCGTCATCGAACGGGACGGTCACAGGACCCCAGACCTGATCATGGAGGAGCAGGCGCTCTGCGTATCGACGAAGAAGGGGATCGTGGTGCTCACGGGCTGCGGTCACGCCGGGATCGTGAACATCCTCTCCCAGGTCCGCCGACGGAGCGATAGGAAGATCGCCATGGTGGCCGGAGGGTTCCATCTATGGCGGGCGGCCCCGGACATGCTCCTGAGGTCCATAGACGGGGTCAAGAGGTTCAACGTCGAGAAGGTGGCCCCGATGCATTGTACAGGATTCGCGGCCACGAAAGCCTTCTCCGACCGCTTCCCAGGATTCGAGCTCCTGGGCACAGGATGCCATATGGAGCTCTAGAGGTCCCGCGCCGCCTGCTCCATCATCCTGTCCGCGAAGGCCGCCACCGGCATGGCGCGCTTGGCGTACTCGAATGGCCCATAGGCGACGTAGTCCGCCCCGGCCAGTATGCTGATCGCCACGGCGGAGCTGTCCACGCTCCTGCGCGCCTCCTCCGGGTCCGGCGTTCCGTGCAGGTCCAGGCATTCCACGGCATTGTGCAGTGCGCACCCGGTCGGCAGACCCCACTTCGCCTTCGCAACAAGGATGGCGCGGAGGGCGGAGCCAGCGCTCAGCTCGGGGGAGGTCGCCGCCGTGTCTATCAATATATTTTCGATGCCCAGCTCCTCCGCCGCGCCGATCAGCCCTTGCGGCGCGATGTCGTCCCCGTTCTCCAGCATGTATATGCGCCCCTTCACGTCGTCCCCCCTGGGATTGAAGGCGAGCACGACGGCGTTGACCGGTGGGCAGGCCCGAAGCGCCTCCGTCTCCTCAACTGACAGGCCGGCATTGATGGTGTTGTACACCACTCGGTCCAGGAGCCCCATCTCCTCGGCGTTCCTGAGGAAGGCCGATCGGACCTGGAAGGTCCCGGCATCAGCGAAAAGCGGCCCCGTAACGCGGTCGCAGACCGCTTCAAGGTATGGTCGGGTGGCCTCCTCGCTCTCCGCGTACAGCATCAGGGCGGAGGGGCAGGCGCAGGCGCGCACGGCCTCGAGGTAGCGGTCCAGTCGGTCCGTTAACCGAGCATGGTCCAACGTCCCCCGACGAGGGTCGAGGACGACTGAATGCCGGGGATAGAAAAGGGAACCAACAAGCATCGTCCTTTTCTTACCGGGCTGCCCCCCGACCCGCACGTCCCCGACGCTCAGGACCCGCTGCTCCATCTGGAACCGGTACATGTCACACCCCCATGAGATAGGAGCGCAATCGCAAGGCCAGCTCAACGGACGGGACGGTCAGCACCTTCCCTCGCAGGGGCTCTAGGACCACCCCGAACTCCTCGGAGACCAGGACCATGCCCATTCCTGTGTTCAGCCCATCCGAGGGCAGGCGGAGCATAGGGGTGATGAAATCATCCGAGGCCAGGTGCAACTGGGTGGCAATGCTTCCCCCCTCACCGGTAAGGGCCTTGGAGCGGACTATTACAGCCTCCTCCGGGAACGGCTCAAGGGGCTGCTCCGCAAGTGTCCTCAACGTGCTCACCAACCGCCCCCGCCCTTCCTCGTCGAACTCATAGATAGGGTCGTACGCCGCGATCTCCTTGGCCGGAGAGGCGTCCATGATGTCCACCAGTTCCACCTGTTGCCGGAAGCGTTCGATGGCCTCGAACGGAAGATCGCACAGGAAGGGGATGGCCGATCTGGTGTTCCTGATGCGTTTGTGCTCGTCGACCCCGTGGGCCATGAGCGCGTGGATCGCCTCCCCGGGAAAGTGCCCGAACTCCTCCCTGCCGCAGAGGACAAGGAGCCGGATGCGCGGGTTGGAGACGATGTTGGCGATCACCTTCTCGAGCCCGATGTTCTCTGTCTTCAGTATACCTTTTATGCAGAAGAGGTCCTTCGGGACGTCCACCGCCCCCCTGCCCACTATGAGCACCGCCACCGGCGAGGCCGTGTTCCCCAGGACGTAGTCCCCGCTGACCACCGGCCACGCGTTCGTGCCTTCCATGGTCGCTCCCCGTACAAATGCGATTTCAAGAATATATAGAACGTCCCCTTGTCACGTGCCCGTAAGGACCATCGGGTCTCGCGAGCCCCAATTTCAACGTTACGAAGGGAAGCGATAAATACAGCCCTTTTTGTACTACGCGGCAGAAGGGATGTAAAATGGGAGTCTCAATGGCCATATGCGAACTGGACAGCGACAGCGCCCTATGCAAGGTAGGCAAGGCCCAGCTGCTCAAGGTCAACCTGAAGGACGTCTCGGGCTTCGAGGACCTCGCGGAGTATGATATCGTGGTGCCGCTTGACCGGGCCATGCAGGTCCTTGGCGCGGAGTGGGAGGCGTTCTTGAAAAGGAACAGGCTGGACCCAGAGATGGAGATGGTGTACCTGGACAAGGTCAAGAACGAGGCGGACCGGCAGTTGCTGGCCGCCGAAGGCCGCAAACGCTACACCGGCTGGATAGCATTGGACAGGGTGCCCGCGGATCGCCTGCCCGCGCTCATGGAAAGGGCCGGGAAGGACGATCGGCTCACCGGCTGGGACATGCTCTCCTTCGACGAAATGGCAGCCACCTGCGCCAAGTGTCCGCTGTCCTGGGACGAGGGCCGGGGATGCATGGGGACCTTCGGTCCCGAGAACAGCGCCTTGCCAGGGATAGCGCAGAAGCATAATTGCGCCACGGTCGCCAGCGTCCCTTCCGCCATCGAGGGGCGGAAGGTGTTCTCGGTCGAGGATGCCACCAGGCTCCTGGAGGAGGTCAAGGTCCTGCGGGAGAGACTGCCTGAGGAGGGCAAGGTGATGGTCCGCCGGTACACAGGGGTTCTGGACCGCCTGGAGAGGATGGGGAACGTCTGCGTGACCTACGGGACCCGCTTCTATTTCCTTTAGGCCTGCAGTGCGCAAACCTTTTTTCTCCCCTTTTCATCCTTCATCCTTGATGAGCGGTAACGGTGCCGGGCCATGCTGGCCCTGACGGTCCGATTCCTTTCAATGAAAGCGAAGCGCTCCTAGTGAACGGACGGCTTATGGAGCTCAAGGGGCTCAGGGAGCTGATGGAGGAGGTCCGTAGGCTCAGCTGCCAAACGAGGGAAGCAGCCGGCATACTGATGGCTCAAGCGAATAAACCCAACGCAGTCCAGGCAGGGGCATTATCAGGACGCCCCTAAGGACGGATGCGCCAGGCTGCACCTTGGCGTAACAGTATCATTCGCCGATCCGCAGGTTCAGGTTCAGGCTCTGCACCTTGTTCTCCACGGCCGCCACGATCCGCTCCTCGGCGGAGGTGCCTGTATAGTCCATCATGTAGGCGGGAGGAAATGGAAGTGAGGGCGCCTCGTCCTTATAGAGCAGGAACCAGAGCTTGAAATTACCTTCGACGGAGACGTTGAAATGGTACGGACGCTCCCATTGAGGCTGCCATTCCCCCTCGAGGTCCACATCGGTATGCTCCAGCGTGACGTTGAAGGAATCAAAGAAGTACATGGCGTGCACGTTGGTCACATTGTTTTCGAAGCTCATGTTGACGAGCCATAGCTCCACGGTGTACGTCACGGTGCGGTGCTCGTGGTTGGCTATGCCTATGATGACCGACGCGTCCTCCCCGACCGTTAGGTTCCTGGGATAGCCAGTGGCATTCCCGCTCGGTCCTAGGATGTAGAACTCCGTGAAGCTCTCTCCCTGCCGGGGGACGGCCACGACGTAGACCAGGGCGACCACCGAGGACAGGATCGAGATGACAAGGACGACGGTCAGCGCCTTGTCCAGTCCCTTCTCGGCCTTGAACTGGCCAAAGTATCTTTTCCAGGTCGCGACGGGGTCGAATGGGAGGTATGGGGATTGAGCGCGTTCCCGACGGTAGAGGCCCAGGACACTCAACGCCACGTTGAGCGATGCCAAGGAGAACAGTATCGGGGCGAGCCTGATCCCGAAGGGGGTGTAGTTCAGACCGAAGCCGACCAAGGGGGATATGGCGATGCTGAGGCCGAAGGAAAGGGCGATCCGCTCTATGATCTCAAGGTCCTTGCCCTCCGGGAACAGCACCGACAGGGCGGCATAGCCGGGAAAGAACAGGATGAAGGGGAGCCCTAATACAATCCGAGCGGCGCTCCCCGGAAACGCGTATATCACCACTATGAGGAGCAGGGACAGGGAGATGATCGCCCACAGGTCCCAGTCCTGCCTAGGCTGAAGCCTCATCCTTCAGGGGGAGTGAATGACGCTATTTATCGCTTTGCGGCTCATCGCCCTCCTCGACCAGTTTTTTAATATTTCGAACTCCGTTACCACTCTACCATGGCGCTGTGCGAGCTTTTCGAACTGGACGACCTGGAACTGATAGAGGGGACCTTCGAGGAACTGAGCAACGAGAGGTTCCTGGCGCACATGCTGCGCGGCTCTCGGGAGGTCCGGCTCCTCGTCAGCCATGACGAAAGGCCCTTGGCCATGGCCAGGGAGGACAACGGCTGGAAGGCGGTAAGCTTCCTATGGAAGGAGCCTTCGGACGAGCTGATCGAGGCCCTTCCCGAGCTGGACCTGAAGGTGTATACGTGTGACACGAGAACGTACCGCGAGGCGGTGTGCGACCACTTTTCCAGAAGATTACTGGACGAGGTGGAGCCGGCCATGGAGGACGTGCCAGAGGATAGGGCGAAGAAGGTCTCGGACCTCATCTGGAAGGAATGGGACTTCAGGCCCGGCGAACTCTGCTACGATTGCTGCTGCGGTTCCGGGGTGGGAAGCCTGGCCTTATCCAAGGTGGGACTGCAGTCCTTTGCCTTCGACGTTGACCAAGCATTGCTCTCGTCAGGCCTCCGAAAGGGCCGGTTGAAGACCTGGAGCACTGTCCAGCTCGATGCCATGAAGGCCTCCCAATACTTGGAGAGGGCGTCCTACGCAATATTGCTGATGGCAGGGAACATCGGTCCAGGAAATGCGTGGATGTGGGAAAAGATCTTCGACCAGGTGCTTCGGATAGCCGACCACGTTCTGGCGACCGTCGGCACCCAGGAAGAGGCGGAGCAGCTAAGGGCCTGGGCGGAGGCCAGGGGAAGGAGGCCCCGGGTCTTCGAGAACGAGCGGGACCTCTTCTACGACCGCTGGGCGTGCTCGATCGATTAACGGCCCTGATGGTCCTTCTTCAATTACCAATCGAATAATAAAAGGGAATACAATAAATGTTAAAAACCAGCAACCCCCTCGATATCATCATGACCGATTACGCCAACTGTTCCCGCATCATCATGGACGTGCTAGAACTGAAGACAGAGCCAGTAGCCGTCACACTGGTGAGGAAGGGGCAACAGTTGCCCAAGGGGTACGAGATCCCGGAAAAGAACATACGCCATTGCCAGTCCGTCATGAGGGCCAGGAAAGGGGAGAAGCTGCTGCTGACACCGGATAAGCACGCGTGCCATGTGGGTGCCTCGGCGCTCGGGATGGTGCCCATCCCGGACAAGGTGAAGAGCGGGGAGTTCCACTTCAACCTGGGCATGTTCGCCAACCAGGAGGCGGCGAGGAGAATGATAGAGGAGCGCCCCCAACTGGAGGTGGGGGACGTCATCGCTACCGCGGTGTCCCCGCTCAGCAAGGCGGAGATACCCCCGGATGTGGTGATCGTCACCGGGACCCCAGAGCAGCTCTATTGGCTTGTACCGGTCGCAGCCAAATACTTCGAGGGCGGCAAGATGCTCATTGAGATGGAAACGTTCCAGGCGAGCTGCGCCTATTCCACCGTATATCCATACCTCACCGGCACGCTCAGCGTGTCCATAGGATGCTATGGGTGCCGCAAAGCGACCGACCTAGAGCCCACCGAGATGCTGGTAGGCATCCCTGCGACCAAGCTCGAGGCGATCGTCCAAGCCTTGCAAAGGCTTAAACCCGCCCGGGAAAAGGGTAAGATCAAGAGCGGATGAGAACCTTACCGCTCAACGTTTTTTTTATTTTTCATCGTTTTTTGAAACAAAGGTCCATATATTGCATCAGCCAATCGTATCTATGTAACCGATTTGCAGGAAATGCCATGGACCTCATCGACCTTCGGATCCTCAGGTTATTAAGGAAGAACGCTAGGGAAAGCCTGGGGACCATCGGGGACCAGCTTGGTATTTCCAAGGCCACGGTGAGCAGGCGTATCGCCCGATTGGAAGAGGAGGGGTACGTCAACGCATACACCATGCGGGTGAACATCGGAAAGCTCGGGTTGATGAGAGCCCTGATCGCCCTGCAGGTGGTGGGGGGGCCTCTCAGTGCGGTCATAGAGGAACTGAAGAGATTCCCTGGCATTCAATATGCCTACAAGGTGTTCGGGGACCATTCTCTCATTTGCGAGGTCTACTCTACCAGCGTTGACGCGCTCTATGACCTGATCCAGGACAAGATTGTCGGCATCCCTAACGTTCAAAGGGTGGAGGTGGACATCCTCATCGAGAGGATTCCGATCAACGAGGACGCGATGTTCGACCTGGCGCTTCCCATGACCGATGCCCACGAGTCCAAGGAAAGGGGATGAAAAACCTTAATCCCTCTCGCACGGTTCCCTCCTCACCATGGAACTGCGACCGGTCCCCAAGACCTACACCAAGGACGGCCATCGCGCCATAGGCCCGAAGGCGACGCTGAGGAGGGTGGAGCCCCTACTTCCTAAGGCCGGCATTACGCGCGTGGCGGATATAACCGACCTCGACCGCATAGGGATCCCGGTCTTCTCCAGCATTCGTCCGGGGGCGAAGGAGGGGGCGATTTCGATTTACAACGGCAAGGGGGCGAGCCGAGAACAGGCCAAGGTTTCCGCGATCATGGAGGCGATGGAAAGGTACTCGGCCGAGTACCACGACGATAAGCTTCGCAGGGAGTTGATGGACGACATGCTGTCCTCGGAGAACGCCGTGGACCCGCGGGCCCTGATCCTGCCGCAGATGATCAACGTGCACGTGCACTACCATCCGATCGCATGGATCAAGGGGTTCGACCTTATGGAGGGCGAGGAGATCTGGGTCCCGGCGGCCGCAGTATTCCATCCCTATCAGGCCCAGAGCGACCTGCAGCTCTTCAGGAGCAACACCAACGGCCTGGCGTCCGGGAACACCATTGAGGAAGCGGTCCTGCACGGCATCTGCGAGGTCATCGAACGAGATGCCTGGTCCATATGCGAAGCTAGGAGGAGGCCTTTGAACGATATCCAAGTGGAGGAGGGCTGCCCAGTCGTCTCGGAGCTATTGGAGAAGTTCCATGCGCAGGGGGTGGACGTGCATCTTAAGGACCTCACAAGC
>Ga0228535_1001905_pt1 | contig 25409 bp, 24 predicted proteins | sample SJ1metagenome_FD_168457 | JGI IMG/M metagenome (GOLD analysis project Ga0228535, IMG submission 168457) | Enriched culture of PCE-dechlorinating microbial communities from Ithaca, New York, USA - SJ1 | ecosystem: Engineered > Modeled > Simulated communities (microbial... > Unclassified | place...
CCTGCGCGCGAAGGTTGTGCGGGCGAGCGTCTCCTCGCTGCCTTTCGAGGATGGGGAATTCGACGTCGCAACCGCCTTTGAGACAATCTACTTCTGGCCGGAGCTGCTCCACGACTTCGTGGAGGTGCGTCGCGTGCTGAAGGCGGGCGGACCTTAAATTCGGATAGATTCCACAGGGAGGAACGAATGACGAGTACCGTTATCTTCCGCATAGGCTCAAGGGCAGTTAAAGACGATATCATCGAACGCCATGGCAGGCCATTCTATAAGGATTTCAAAGCAAAAGCAGAGCGGGAATACCGATCGATTCTCCCGCAGGTGCCCGATATAGGCGACAGCATCTTCAGGTTCAACTATGCCTTTACTCCCGCATACATCGCATGGTATAGGGCATTCCGGGCCATGGGGCTGGATCAAGACGGCGCTGTTGGACTTATCTGGAAGATAAACGAGGACATGCTCCGGCTCATTCCGCAATGGCTGTTGAAGCGTTACGGGGCAAAAGTATACCTTGGCGGATTCAGAAAGAAGGCGCCCGGGCATGCTGCGAAGTCGGCCCAAAATGACCTGCCCGAATATGATTACAAAATCCGGTTTCGAGAGATCGACGGCAATACCTTCGAGATCGAAATTTACGAGTGCGGCATGAAAAAGCTGTGTGAGAAGCTGAATGCCCTGGATCTGTTTCCGGGTATCTGCCGCATCGACTATCTGGTGTCTCACTCTATGGCCTGCGGGTTTTACAGGACCAAAACGCTCGGCGACGGGGACGATTGCTGCGACTGCCGGTATGAGATAACGGGAGACTGTGAGTGGGCGCCGGAAAAGGGCTTCGTGGACAGAAAATGACCCTGAATGGGGCTGCCGTACCGGAACCGATCAGATGCTCCAGCTTTCGGCTGCCTGACGGATGGCCAGGAATCTCCTGTAGACGCCCTCCTGCTCCACGAGTTCCTCATGCCTGCCTTTCTGGACAATCTGCCCTTCGCTTACGACCAAAATCTGATCCACGTTTTGGATTGTAGCCAGCCGGTGCGCGATGATGATCATGGTTTTCCCGCGGGCCAGGGCGCTGATGGCTTCCTGAATGTAATGCTCGTTCTCCGGATCGACGCTTGCGGTCGCCTCGTCCAGTATGACGACGGGGGCATTCTTCAGAATCGCCCTGGCGACAGAGATACGCTGCTTCTCTCCGCCCGAGAGGGAAGAACCGCCCTCCCCTATCACCGTGTCGTAACCCTGGGGCAGCTCCATGATGAAGTCGTGGCAGCGCGCCGCCTTGGCCGCCTCGATGATCTCCTTGTCCGTAGCGCCGGGCTTGCCGAAGCCGATGTTGCTCTTTACCGTATCGTGGAACAGATAGACGTTCTGGAACACCATGCTGATGTTTTTGAGCAGGCTGTCGCAGGTAAACTCGTGCAGATCGTGGCCACCCATGGTGACCAGGCCGCCGTTCACATCATAGAAGCGCGCGATCAGATTGCAGATCGTCGTCTTGCCACTGCCGGAGGGCCCGACAATGGCAGTGGTCGTATTCTGCGGAATCTGGAAAGAAGCGTCACGGATAACCTCCCGCTGCTCATACCCGAAGGAAACATGATCGAACTGAATGTCATGGGAATCGAGCGGAATACCCTTTCCGTCCTTGTCGATAAATTCCGCCTGCTCGATCTTTTTCAGCTTGTCCAGCGTGGAATCGATGATGCCCAGCACATGCGCCGCGTCGTTCACGGACTCCAGATGCCCGAAGATGGTGAAGGAGAACATCGCCATCATCAGCATGACGGACAGATCCATCCACCCGCCCAGAACAAGCCACGCCGAAATCAGGACAATGAGCACGGACGCCAGCTTGAGCGCCAGCAGGTGAAGGCAATTGGGCGGAACGAATTCCTTTTCAATGCGGATATTGACCTTCTTGCTGTCATGATAGGCTCTTTTTATCCCTTCGATGGACACGCTCTCTTGATTGAAAGTCTTGACGATTGCCATGCCGCGAATATATTCGATGGTGCCAGCGATCATGTCCTCCTGTGCCTTATGATTGACAGGCGCGCTCTTTTCGCTCTTCCGGCTGATTCCGCGCAGAAACAGCGACGACAGAAGCACGCCGGCCGCCGCAATCAGCGCCATGGGCGGGCTGAAAAATGCCAGGAACAAAATGACTGCCAGCACGCTGATATAGCCGTTGACGACGGAGTCGATCATTTTCATACCCATCAACTCCAGTGTGGAGAGCTCAGTCGTTACCGCCGCGGATAGATCGCCAATCGTGTTTTTCGCGAAATACCCCATCGGTACCCGTTTCAGAATATCGCCGATCCGGATACGCTGCTCTGCCGCCACCTCATGGCCGATGCTCTCCTGTGCCCTGGCGCGCAGATAAGAAAACAGAAAGCGCAGCAATACCAATACCACCAGCGCAGCCAGCATCAGCCAAGGGAAGCCCGGCTGCAGCGCTCTCTCACCGCGCCAGTCGGCGACGACCTGGCCCAGGGTATAGGCCGCCGCCATGACAGGCATGGCTGCGAAGTTCGCGACTAAAAACGAATAGAAGAAGCCGATATAAAGCCTCTTTTTGTACGGCCCCGTCCATCGGATGATCCTTCTTATTGTCCTAAGCATGCGAACGCGCCTCCTTTCTTTCGCCGTCCCCCACGGACCACGTTTTCGCGCCGATGTGCGCCCGCCACATCTCCCGGTAGAGCGGACAGGTCTCCATCAGCTGCGCCTGTGTCCCTGTGGCAACGATGCGGCCCTTATCGAGGACGATGATCTGCCCGGCATTCCTGACGGTGGAGAGTCGGTGTGCGATCACCAGCAACGTCTTGCCTCTGGTCAGCGCGGCGATGGATTTCTGTATCCGCTCTTCGTTTTCGGGGTCTGTGAATGCCGTCGCCTCGTCCAGTATGACGATGGGCGCGTTCTTCAATACAGCCCGCGCGATGGCGATCCGCTGCTTCTCGCCTCCGGAGAGCCGTTTTCCGGCTTCCCCGGCAGGAGTGTCGTAACCCTTTTCGAGCCGGAGGATGAATTCGTCGCACTGCGCGGCGCTCGCTGCGGCATAGAGCTCCTCGTCGGTCGCATCCGGTTTTCCAAGGCGGATATTCTCTTTCAGCGAGCAGTTGAACAGAAAATTATCCTGTGTCACATAGCTGATCATCTCCGCAAGCTGCGACAGCGGAATCTCGCGGACGTCTCTGCCGCCGATGGCAATGCTGCCCCCCGTTACGTCCCAGAACCGGGCGATCAGGCGGGCCACGGTGGTCTTGCCGCCCCCCGATGGCCCTACCAAGGCAGAGAAGCTTCCCTGCGGCAACCGGAGGCTGACGCCGCGCAGTACGTCGGTATCCTCTTCATCGTAGGAAAAGAAAACGTCCCTGAGCTCGATGTCATAGCCCGTAAGCGGCACCTGCGCCGGGGCATCGGGGAGCTCCGGCAGATTCAACAGTCTGTCGGCGTCCCGGATGGAATACTCCATCGCTTTTGCGTCGTTGACAAAGACGGTGAACTTCATCAGAGGCCCCACAATGCCCATGGACAGGATCAGGCCGATCGCCAGCTCGGGCGGCGTCAGGCTGCCGTTCAGGTAAAGCGCGATTCCCACAGGCAGTGTGCCGAGCAGCGTGGATGGGAGCACCGACAGGCTCAGATTCATGAGTGCCCATGTGCTTTTAAACCACGCCAGAGTAAAATCCTTGAAGGATCGTATCTCACGCTCATATTTCTCATAGGAGCTGGTGGTCTGATTGAAGGTCTTCACTACCTCTATGCCTTCCACATATTCAACGATCACGCTGTTGACCCGGTCGTTTGCCTTCATGTAGGCACTGTATTGGCTGTTGTAGTTTCTCATCATTATGGCAAGAAACACACCGGCGACAGGAACGGTGGCCAGAGCGGCCAACGCCATCCGCCAGTCGACGGTGCAGAGATAGATAAAAACACCGACCGGCAAGAGCAGATTGGAGAGCATTTCGGGAATGACGTGGGCCAGCGGAATTTCGAGCGCTTCCACGCGGTCCACGATGATATTCTTGAACTTGCCTGCGGTTTCGTTCAGGACCGTGCCGAGCGGGGCCTTCATCAGCTTGTCGGCGATTTTCAGCCGGATTCCTTCCAAAATGGTGTAGGCCGAGATATGGGACAATACCGTGGAGAAGCCATAAAACAACAGCTTGACGAGATATCCGGCAAGGCAGACTGCCGACCAGAACAAAAGCGTGTCCATGCCCGGGGTCCCCTCGATAAACATGGCGATGATGTTATATACGCCGAAATACGGCACGATGCCGGCCGCCACGCTGATGATGGCGCAGAACACGGACAGTGTCATTTTCCCCTTGCATCTCGATGCAAAGGAGAAAAGCGCGCCGACCCAGTTTTTCTTGTTTCCCATATGTATGGCTGCTCCTTACCCTGGCCCATCATAGGATACATGCACCTGCGTTTCCGCTCTGTACGGGCCATTCTGTACCGTTCAGACAAAAGAGTTCCGGTATTCCAGCGGAGATTTCCCCATCACTGCCTTAAACGCGACGGCAAATTTGCTGGGGCTGTCGTAACCGACGTGTCCGGCGACCTCCGCAACGCTCTCCTGCCTGCCCGTGCGGAGCAGCACAGCCGCCCGGTTCATGCGGTAGGCGCGCATGTAAGCAAAGATGGATGTTCCGTAGACGCCTTTAAAGCAGGTCTTCATCGAAGTGAGGGGGATGTCGAACTTCGAGGACAGCTCCTCCAGCGTATAATGTCTTTGTACATCCGCGGTCATGTAAGCCTGGATCGCCTTGATTTTTTCCACCTGCGATTTATAGAAATACGGGCGTTCCTCATGATCCGACGGGAGTTCCAGGGCATCAAGAAAGAGCAGGAGTTCCAATATCTTGATCTTGAAATACGGCTTTCTGATGCGACCCGGGACTGTATACAGCTCGGAAAAGATATGCTCGATAACACCCTGCCCGCGGACCAGGTACAGGTTCCTTTCCGCACAATACTTCCGCTGCAGCGCGTATAGGTCTATGGAAAAGCCGCTTAAGTCCGTGGCCAGGGATTGTGACGCCTGCTCCATGTACAGCGTCACGGTGATGCCGTGGTAATGGCTTAGGGGAAATTCAAAATGAGTGTCATGATGTTTTCGGTTGTCGATTTTCAGATCGCCCGCCTCCACGTAGGAGTAGGCGCCGTTGCCCATGTCCTGCTCGATGCGCCCTTCGCGGCAATGGTCGATGCAGAACATATCCACGTCGGATTTAAATTCGGAGTCGCAGCTCTGCATATGGAAATCGTTGTAGATCAGATAGGCGCCCGGAAATACGGCATAGCAGGTCATTACCCCTTCGCCGGACCGGCCCTTTATTTGATAAACGGCGCGCTCCTCATCCTCGATAACAGTATATATGTTATCGCCATACGACGATATCTCGTCTTTCAGCATGGGCTTTTACGCCTCCTTCCCGTTGAATGCGAGCGCGACCGTCCGGTCACAGACGCAGTTCAAAAATTCCATGTCGTGAGTGACGACCAGGACAATGTGATCTTTTTGAGCCAGTTCCCTGATTATCCCGGCAACTGCCATCATATGCTCATAGTCCAGACCGCTCGTCGGCTCGTCGAAGACGAGTATTTTCTTACCGCTCAATACGCCACAGGCGATGGCCAGGCGCTGCTTCTGCCCGCCCGACAAGGCCATGGGGTGCGCATCCCTATATTCAAACAGGTCAAAGGCCCGCAACACGGCTTCGATCTCAGGCCCACCCTCCTCGCCGGCAGACAGCTCACATTCATTCCACACGCTGTCGCTGAAAAGCTGGTGGGTGACATCCTGCATGACGCAGAAGCACGCCCTGTTCCTCTGCTTCGGTGTCAGCCTCCTGCCGTCGAACAATATTGATCCGCTTTTTTCCTTCGCAAGTCCGCAGATGCAGCGCATCAGGGTGCTTTTGCCCACGCCGTTGTTGCCCGTGATACCGACGATTTCGCCGCTGCCCGCCGAAAAGTTCACATGGTCAAAGACGCAGTTTCCCCTGATTTCACAGCAGAGGTCGCTGACCTCAAGCACATGCCCGTCATTCTGCGCCGGGAGACCAGTCGCGCGCAGGGCATCCGCGCGGAGCGTGCGCAGCCCCATCCTGATCCGCTGCGCGTCGGAGAGGGACAGGAATTCTTCACGGGAATATATGCGGACGATTTCTCCGTTTTCTATATAGACTGCCCTGTCGATGATATTCGTCAGAAAATACAGCCTGTGCTCGGCGATGAGAATCGTTTTCCCCTGATGTTTGATCTCTCCGAGCTGCCGCCTTAAAACAGCGACCGAGTCTCCGTCCAGGTTGGCGGTGGGCTCGTCCAGGACATAGATGTCGGGGTTCATTGCATAGACAGAGCCAAAGGCAAGCGCCTGCCGTTCGCCGCCGGACATGGAGAAAATGCCGCGGTGTGTGAGCCGCTCGATCTTCAGCTCTTGCACAGTGGCATTCAGGCGTTTGCGCATATACGCTGGAGAAGCGCCGATATTCTCCAGCCCGAAGGCAAGCTCGGCATCGGAATCGAGGTTGAAAAACTGGGATTTTGGATTCTGAAACACGGAACCGATTCTTCTGGACAGTTCATAGAGCTCAGTCTTGGCCACTTCCATGCCCGCGACGAGGACTCGTCCCTCCAGATGGCCGTTTTCGGTAAAATGCGGAATCAGACCGTTGACGAGCTTTGTCACCGTTGTTTTTCCGCACCCGCTTCTCCCGCAGAGCAGGACGCATTCGCCGGCGTCTATATGCAGATCGATGTTCTTCAGCGTATCCTTTGCATGGCTGTAGCCGAAGGATACATTTCTGATGTCGACCATACCGCACCTCACCGCAGCCAGAGAGCCGCCACTACAAAAAGAAGGCCGCAGATGATGCAGATATAGTCCCGCATGCGGAAGTGCAGCTCGATGACGCTGGTCTTGGGAGCCGGGTTCTCGATCCCCCTGGTGACAGCCGCAGCGCTGAGTTCCTCCGCCGTGCTTGCCGCGGAGAACATCAGCGGAACAATGTACGCCTCGACTTTGGCAGCCCCCGTGACCCTGCGCAGCTTCATGGCGTCCCGAATGTATACGATCTCTTCCCGGATTGCAGGGAAATACCGGAGAGTCACCGAGAGCGGGATGACCAGCTTCTGGGGAAAATGCCATTTGCGCATGGCGAGAATCAGATACCGCATCGGCTCTGTTTTGACGATGAAAGTGCCGATCATGATGCAGGGAAAGACCTTCCTCGTATAGAAGGTGAGGATGGAAAAGAAATCGGCGAAAATTTTCGGGGCAACCGGAAATATGTAATACTGCAGAGCCAGCAAAAATACGAACACCAAAATAAACTTCAGCCCGCTCTTGAATAACCCGCAGCAGAAGAAAAGACAGAGAAGTGCAGCGATCAGCGCAAATTCCACATAGGGGGAGCCATGCGAAAACACGACGATGGTGACGAACAACAAAAGCAGCAGCGCCGTCCGGGGGTCCAGGCGCAGCTCCTGAGTGCCCCTTTTGCCTTTTTCAGCCATACCTATACAATGCCTGCCTTCGCAAAGTGCTTCCTGAAAAGCGTCTTCGCAATCAGGGCTCCAACAATCCCCAGCACTACCGGCGCCAAAACCATGACCACCAGCATGCCGTCATTTGCCAGCGAGTTCAAAACAGAAAGATAGTCCGCGGATATTCCCTGCCCCGATATCTGTGCAAAAAAGCTGTCTTTGAACAGCCAGAGGGGCAGAGGCGAGCCGATCATTCCCACCGAAAAAATCGCGAAGGATATGGTATTGCCCGTAAAACTTTTATATTTTGCGGCCCAGCGCACCACCTCCGCCAGCACACAGGCAGACGCGAAGGTAATGAGGATCACCACCGTGAACATGCCCGTCACGTAATAGATGAGTGCTGTAATGAGCCCCAGGATCAGCACCGCGCCCGGCTTCTGGACCTTGGATGCCAGGATCATATACGGTACCCCCGTAAAGAGTGCGATCAGTCCCGGCATCATGATCCACAAAATCGGGTGAATTCCTCCCATGAGCATAAAAATGAAGTTGATGGCAAAGTAGATGGCCGAAAAGATTCCTATGGTGATCAGGTCTTTGCCCTTTAATGTTCTGCTTGTGACTGTCTCTGTGGTCGACATGTCCATACCCTCCCGAATGAAATAGTTAGAGAATTCTAACTTATCTGGCATTATACTATAATGCACATACATTTCTACTCTGTTCAGTCGTTTCCGTACCGATTAGACAAAAAGAGTGCGGGGCTTGCCATCGGGCTTCTATTCTTCATTTGGGAAGAACTTTTTTATGGCTGCCGCGAAGATCCGATTGCAGGCCGACCTTCCAGGACAGCACGATATGCTCTGGGGGTCATGCCGGTGTATTTCTTGAACATTTCGGTGAAACTGCCGGGTGAGTACCAGTTGTGGCCGCGGTTCATGCGCCGGGGAAGGGCATAGAGAGACAGACTTCCCCATACGCGTCATCTTTATTTTGAAAGCTTATCGATGACGCTTATAATCTCCGCGATTTTTTCGCTTTGGTCGCCTTTTTCAAAGGCTTCCTGGACGCAGCCGTTTAAATGGGCGTGGAGGACTTCTCTGTTGATGCTTCTCAATATGGCCTGAGTCGCCATAAGCTGATTGGATATATCAATGCAGTATCTGTCTTCTTCAACCATTTTCAGCAGGCCGTCAAGCTGTCCTCTCGCCGTTTTCAGCATACGGGTGACTTTTTCCCTGTCTGCTCTCATATGCACTCCTCCATTCGCTGTTCAGCACCTTCTCTGCCTTTACCTGGCAGCGTGCGCAGCACATTCTCCTGATCTCAATGATTTTTTCATGGCTTCTTGTTCTTTTCATCCGACAATTGGGCGCCTCGGCTGTTTGCTGTCCGACAGTCCCGAGAGATTGAAAAGCCTGAGCCGCAGCGCGTTGGTCACCACAAATACCGAACTGAAGCTCATTGCGGCCGCTGCGAACATCGGGCTGAGCTTTAATCCGAGAAGCGGACAAAGGACGCCGGCGGCCAGAGGAATGCCGATGATATTGTAGAAAAAGGCCCAGAACAGGTTCTGCCGGATGGTGCGTATCGTGGCCCTGCTGAGCCGTATGGCCGCCACCGCGTCCATCAGGTCGTTCCTGACCAGGACGATATCGGCGGATTCGATCGCAACGTCCGTGCCCGCGCCGATCGCAATGCCGATATCGGCTCTGGCGAGGGCCGGCGCGTCGTTGATTCCGTCGCCGATCATGGCCACTTTTTTGCCCTGCTCCTGCAGACGGCGGATTTCGCGCTCTTTGTCCTCCGGCATCACCTCGGAAAGCACCCTGTCGATGTCAAGGCGCTTCCGGATGGCTTCCGCCGTCTTCTTGTTGTCGCCCGTCAGCATGACAACGTCAATTCCCAGCTCTTTAAACTGCCTGATGGCCTCCCGGCTGGTGAACTTCTCGACATCGGCGACCGCGATCACACCGAGAAGCGTATTCCCTTGGGCAAAATACAGGGGCGTTTTGCCCTCCTCCGCAAAGGCGTCGGACCTGTCCTGCAGAGGACTCACATCGACATTACCTTCCCGCATCATGGCAAGATTGCCTGCCGAATACTGCCTCCCGTCCATTTCCGCGACAATGCCGCGCCCAGCGACGGCCGTAAATCGGGTGACCCGCTTCGGCTCGACGCCCTCCTTGCGAGCCTTTTCCACAATGGCGTCCGCCAGGGGGTGCTCGGAGGACATTTCAATCGACGCCGCGATTTCAAGCAGCCGAGGCTCAGTCACGCCGCCCCTTACCGCAATGTCCGTCACCCTGGGCTTGCCCTCGGTGACGGTCCCCGTCTTGTCCAGCACGACCGTGCCGACCGTATGCGCCGTTTCCAGCGCTTCCGCCGATTTTATCAGGATGCCGTGGAGCGCGCCCTTTCCGGTTCCCACCATGATGGCTACCGGCGTCGCCAGCCCCAGCGCGCAGGGGCAGGAGATCACCAGCACCGCAATGCCGATGGAGAGTGCGAAATCGAAGGGCTTCCCGAGCAGCAGCCAGATGACCGCAGCCATGACTGCGATGACCATAACCGTCGGCACGAAGATGCCGCTTATTTTGTCCGCGAGCTTGGAGATCGGCGCTTTTGAGGAACTCGCCTCCTCCACCAGTTCGATGATCTTCGCAAAGGCCGTGTCGCTTCCGACTTTCTCGGCCCTGAAGCTGAAAAAACCGTTTTTGTTGATGGTGGCGGCGCTCACTTTGTCCCCAACCTGTTTCTCTACGGGGATGCTCTCCCCTGTCAGGGCGGACTGATCCACGGCGGAGCTGCCCTCTATAATGACGCCGTCCACAGGGATGCTCTGTCCGGGCCTGACCAGCACGGTGTCGCCGACAACAACCTGCTCCACGGGGACTTCAAGCTCCTTGCCGCCGCGAACCACGGTCGCGGTTTTGGGCGTCATGTCCAGAAGCTTTGAAATGGCCTCCGAGGTCTTCCCCTTGGACCGTGTCTCCAGGAATTTGCCGAGAGTGATCAGCGTCAGGATCGTGGCGGCCGACTCGAAATACAGGTCCATCGAATACTGCTTCACGATATCCGGGAAGCCGTGCCCGAGCCCGTAGCCGATCATGAAGATGGCGAAAATGCCGTAGACCAGCGACGCGGAGGAACCGATGGCGATCAGGGAGTCCATGTTCGGGGCCCCGCGCAGCAGGGCTTTGAATCCGACCTGATAGAATTTGCGGTTTATGTAGACGACGGGGAGCGCAAGCAGAAACTGGACAAACGAAAAGGTAATTGCGTTTTCCCTTCCGTGCAGCCACGCCGGCAGCGGAAGCCCGAGCATATGGCCCATCGAAACATACATCAGCGGGAGAAGAAAGCAAACGGACAGAATGAGCCTTCGCTTCATCCCCTTGATTTCATCCTCCACCGGATTTGCCGCCCTTTCTTCTACCTTTGGGCTTTCCTGTGCTTTTTCGTACGGAGAGGCGCCGTATCCCGCGCCGACGACCGCGCTGATAATGCCGCCGCTGTCGACCGCAGCCTCGTCGTATTCCACGGCCATGCTGCCCGACAAAAGATTGACGTTCACCGAGCGGACACCTTCCAGTTTTTTTACGGCTTTTTCCACGCTGGCGGAGCATGCCGAACAGCTCATGCCTGTCACTTTATATTTCTGATTCATGTCGATACCACCACACCCAGGGAGGAGTGTATAGCTATAGACTACATCTGTCTGTCTGTTTGGTCAACAGTATTCCGTCGTTAAAGATGCTCTCCTAGTGTAGCCTGCTGCTTGAGGCTACACCAGTCCAAACAGACGGACCGCGTTTGCGACGATCATGCAGACGACGATGCCGGCAGCGGTCGGAATGGCGAAAGAGACGAGCATCCATTTTACGCTCTGTGTTTCCTTTTTGATGGTGAGGAGTGTCGTGCCGCAGGGCCAGTGCATGAGCGAGAACAGCATCGCACAGACGGCGGTGAGCCATGTCCATCCGTGACTCAGAAAGAGCGTATGCAGCTGGGACAGGCTCTCGAAATCGGTCAGCGAGCCGGTCGCCATATAGCTCATGATCAGGATCGGGATGACGACCTCGTTGGCCGGAAGTCCGAGAATAAAGGCCATGAGGATATAGCCGTCCAGGCCCATCAGGCGCGCGAAGGAGTCGAGGAATCCTGCGCAGCGCGCGAGCAGGCTGACACCGCCGGCCTGTATATTGGCAAGCAGCCAGATGATGAGGCCCGCGGGGGCGGCCACTATCACCGCTCTGCGCAGCACCAAGAGCGTTCTGTCGAGTATGGAGCGCACAATCACCTTGCCGATCTGCGGGCGCCTGTACGGCGGAAGCTCGAGCTGGAACGAGGACGGGACTCCCTTCAGAATCGTTTTGGACAACAATTTTGAAGTAAAAAGGGTCGCCGCCACGCCGAGCACGATGACGCCCGTCAGCATGAGCGTGGAGGTGACCGAGCTGAATGCGCCGCCCACCGTTCCCGCAAAGAACATGGTGATGATCGCGATCAGCGTCGGAAAGCGGCCGTTGCAGGGGACGAAGTTGTTGGTGAGGATGGCGATCAGGCGCTCGCGCGGGGAATCGATGATGCGGCAGCCGATCACGCCGCAGGCGTTGCAGCCGAACCCCATGCACATGGTCAATGCCTGCTTGCCGTGGGCGTTGGCTTTCCGGAAGAAGTTGTCCAGGTTGAATGCCACGCGGGGCAGGTATCCCAGGTCCTCCAGCAGCGTGAACAGCGGGAAAAAGATGGCCATGGGCGGCAGCATGACGGACACGACCCAGGCCAGCGTCTTGTAGACGCCGTCGACGAGCAGGCCCGAAAGCCATGCCGGCGCGGAGATCCATGCAAAGAAGCGATTCAGCGGGTCGATCAGGGCGAAAAGTCCGTCCGCCAGCAGGGACGAGGGTACGTTTGCCCCCGTGATCGTGATCCAGAAAATGCCGAAGAGCATGAGGATCATGACGGGGATGCCCGTGAGCTTGGAGGTCAGGAATTTGTCGATCCTGCGGTCCCGCGCCTGATATTGCTTGTCTTCCACAGTGACCGCTTCGCGGCCGAGACTCTCACAGGTTCTTACGATCTGGGTGACCACCTGATCCCTGAAAAGATTCTGCGAGATGCCGGACCGCTTCAGGACAGCCCTCGCTTCCGACAGCCGTTCGGCTATCTGTCCTTGTTCCAGGATGTCATAGCCCAGGTAATCATTCAGGGAACTCAAAAGACTCTCGTCGCCGTCCAGGAGCCTGAGCGTCGCCCACCGGCTGTTGATTCGCCTGTGCAGGACGTTTTTCACCGCAGGCTCCAGGGTGGAGACGGCCCGTTCAATCCCCTCGCCGTACGCGATGCGCAGAGGGCTCAGGTGTACCCCAGCCCCCGTGATCCGGCTCACGGCATCCATCAGCGCATCGAGCCCTACCCCGCTCCTGGCGCTGGTTCCGACAACCGGAATCCCCAACCGTGAGGACAGGGCATTGAAATCGATGCGGATCTTCTTCTTTTTTGCCTCATCCATGAGATTGACGCACAGGACGACCTTATCGGTGATCTCCATGGCCTGAAGCACCAGATTCAGGTTCCGTTCCAGACAGGTGGCGTCGGCGACGACCACGACGACATCCGGCTCTCCGAAGCAGATAAAATCGCGCGCGATTTCCTCCTCCGTCGAGTTCGCCATCAGCGAATAGGTGCCCGGTATATCTACCATGATGAAATTTCTGTCCTTATACCGGTATCTGCCCTGGGCATTGACGACGGTCTTGCCGGGCCAGTTGCCCGTGTGCTGTTTCAGGCCCGTAAGGCCGTTGAATACCGTGCTTTTCCCCACATTGGGGTTTCCCGCGAGCGCGACGATTTTGTCTCCGGGAAGATGTTTCTCGATGTGCAGGTCACAGTGGCTGCATGCGTCCACTACTGCTGCTTCACTTGACATATCCATCGCAGAGCCTCCTAAGCTGCCGAATCTTCCGATACCATGATCTTGGACGACAGGTCCGACCGAAGGGCGATCACCGTGCCCCGGATCAGATAGGCGACGGGGTTCCCGGACGGGCTCTTGTAGAGCGGCTCGATCTCCGTTCCGTTTATGATGCCGAGGTCGAGTATGCGCCTTCTTGTGGCGCCCTCCGATGCGAGGGATGTGACCCTCGCCCTTTTTCCAACAGGCAATTGATTCAGTGGCAATTCCCTGTTTTTCATTGTGATGCTCCTTTCACACAGATAGGGATGCGTTCCCTTTTAATCGACGTTAATCGACATAGATTTGACAGGCGGCCTTGTAACTGAGCTGTATCTGCTTTCTGTCAAGGGTGAGCGTCAGGGGCCCTTCGTAGGCGCCGATCGAAACAACGGTGACGGTGCTCCCGATTTTGACCCCCAATGCCTGCAGGTAATCCATCAGTTCCTTTTCCTCCGTCACCCTGCGGATGTGCGAAGTTTCACCTTCCGAGAGCCGGTCCAGCGTCCGCAGCGGAATGCTTTCGACCTGCCCGCCGATCTGCGGAATGGCGCTTCCGTGCGGGCAGTAGGCGGGATAATTCAGGAATCTGTCGAGCCTTTCGGTGAGGCGGGGAGGCGTCACATGTTCCAAAAGCTCCGCGTCCTCGTGCGCCTCGCTCCACGAGTAGCCGAGATGGCGTATAAGAAAGACCTCCCATAGACGGTGGCCGCGCACAAGGGGAAGGGCCGCCTGCATCCCCTGCTGCGTCAGCCGGGAACCCTTATACGCTTCATATTGGATCAGGCCTTCGCGGCTGAGTTTGCCCAGCATCTCGGTGACCGAGGCCGGGGCGATTTTCAGGGTTTCGGCGATCTGCTTGTTGCCTATAAGCCCCTGCGACCCGCCCAGCTTGTAGATCTCTTTCAGATAATCCTCTTTGTTCGGCGTCATTCTGCATCCTCTGTTTTTAGGTATACCTAAACTTATTATCAATATACACCTAATAAATGTGTTGCGCAAGAGGTGTCATATAAAAATCGTACAGACAATCAGAGACAGGGCCGTCCACGGGCGACAGACATATGCCGTGACAAGAAGGCGCAATCCCGCAATGTCGATTAACACTATCTTTGCCGCTTTCTTGACATTCCATCCCGCCGAATTGACAGCTCCTTGACTCCTTTCTCCGGTATCTTTGCAGAGGCAAGAAATAATACCTGCCGGATAGCGAACCGGCGCGCAACGATCTGGCGCGCAAGCGTTCCCGGGCGGCCGGGGGCCCGACCAGGCAGAATCAGGCACATACACGGAGTTAAGGAATATGGGAGTTGTATTGGCAATAGTAGGCTTCACTGGCGCTGCCCTGCTGGCCTACCTGTTCTACGTCCTGTTTCGAGGCGAGGAATTATGAGCTCTATGATATTGCAGGACGTATTTTATATCGCCCTTTTGCTCGGCCTGTCCATTCCGCTGGGCATCTATATGTACAAAGTGATGACGGGCCAAAAGGCGTTCCTGGCCCGCATGCTTGCCCCTGTTGAGCACGGAATCTACAGGCTCATGGGCGTCCACGCCGACGAGGAGATGGGCGCGAAGACCTACACCCTTTCGGTCCTTCTGTTCAGCGCGATCGCCCTCGTCTTCCTGTGGGCATTACAGATGCTGCAGGGCTTCCTGCCCTTTAATCCGGAAGGATTGCCAGGTACGAGCTGGCATCTGGCGTTCAACACGGCTGCAAGCTTCCTCTCCAATACGAACTGGCAGGCGTATTCGGGCGAGACCACGCTGTCCTATCTGTCGCAGTTTCTGGGGCTCACCGTCCAGAACTTTGTGTCGGCGGCGAGCGGGATCGCCGTTCTGTTTGCCCTGACCAGGGGATTTATCCTGAAGCAGAAAAAGACCATCGGCAGTTTCTGGGTGGACCTGACGAGGACCATACTGTATGTGTTGCTGCCCCTCTCCTTTGTGGTAGCCCTGCTGCTTGTCTCCCAGGGTGTCGTACAGACCTTCAGCCCCTATAAAGAGGTGGCCATGCTGGAGAGCGGAGCCGCACAGACCCTGCCGTTGGGCCCGGCGGCAAGTCAGATAGCGATCAAGCAGCTCGGCACGAACGGCGGCGGCTTTTTCGGCGCGAACTCGGCTTTTCCCTTTGAAAACCCCACGCCCTTTTCCAATCTGATAGAGTGCATATCCATTCTTCTGATACCGGCGGCGCTCTGCGTCACTTTTGGAAAGGCGGTAAAGGACAGCGGACAGGGCAGATCCATCTATATCGCCATGATGATACTGTTCGTCGTCACGCTCGCCGGTACGACCGCCGCCGAGCAGTATACCGGGCCGGCCTACAGCGGCGTGGCGGCCTCCGGCAGCATGGAGGGCAAGGAGATCATCCACGGTGTCGGCGCGTCCTCTCTGTGGGCAACGGCCACCACGGCGGCATCCAACGGCTCGGTGAACGCCATGCACGACAGCTTTACCCCGCTCGGCGGCATGATTCCCCTGTTCCTGATGCAGATCGGCGAAATCGTGTTTGGCGGCGTGGGAAGCGGGCTCTATGGGATGCTGGCCTTCGTGCTGCTGACGGTGTTCATCGCAGGGCTGATGGTCGGCAGGACGCCGGAATATCTGGGCAAAAAGGTCGAGTCCTACGATATGAAGATGGTGTGCCTGATTATCCTTGTTCCGCTGATGTTCTCGCTGCTCGGCACCGCTGCCGCCGTGGTCATGCCTGACGCGGCTTCATGGCTGACCAACTCGGGCGCCCACGGATTTTCGGAGATACTGTACGCCTTTTCCTCCATGGGCAACAACAACGGAAGCGCATTTGCCGGTTTTAACGCGAATACGGTATTCACCAATGTCACGGGCGGGATCATCATGCTGCTGGTCCGCTTTATTCCGATGGTGGCCGCTATTTTTCTGGCCGGAAATATGGCGCAGAAGAAAGCTGTCGCCGTCGGTGAGGGAACCTTGTCCACCACCAACACCATGTTTGTCGGGCTCCTGATCGCGGTCATCCTCATCTTAGGCGCGCTGAGCTTTCTGCCGGCGCTGGCCCTCGGCCCGATCGCCGACTACTTCACCACGCTATGAGACTGAGGTGATCGGATGAAAAAGAAAGGTATCGATAAAAATATCCTTGTGGATGCGCTGAAACAGTCCTTTGTGAAGCTTGCTCCGCGCGTACAGGTGAAAAATCCTGTCATGTTTGTGGTCTACATCGGGGCGATCCTGACAACCTCCCTGTATTTCCTGTCCTTTGCAGGGATCAGGGATGAGCACAGCGGCGGCTACATTCTGGCCATCGCCCTGATCCTGTGGTTTACCGTGCTCTTTGCCAACTTTGCGGAAGCCATCGCCGAGGGGCGCGGGCGCGCTCAGGCCGCCACGCTCCGCAAGGCGCGCAGGGATGTAAAGGCGAGAAAGCTGAAGTCGGCAGACAATGTGGATGCATTCACCGAAGTGCTCTCCGCCGACCTGAAAAAAGGCGATATCGTCTACGTCCAGGCCGGGGAACAGATTCCCATGGACGGCGAAGTCATCGACGGAGTGGCGTCCGTAGATGAGAGTGCCATCACCGGTGAATCGGCGCCCGTCATCCGCGAATCGGGCGGCGACCGGAGCGCCGTCACCGGAGGAACGACGCTGGTATCCGACTGGCTGATCATCGAGGTGACGTCGGAAGCAGGAGAGAGCTTTCTCGACAAAATGATCGCGATGGTGGAAGGAGCGTCCCGAAAAAAGACGCCCAACGAGATCGCGCTGCAGATTCTGCTCGTGACCCTCACCATCATATTCCTTATAGTCACGGCGACTCTCCTGCCCTTCTCGGGCTTCGCGAGCAGCCAGGCGGGAGCGGGCTCGGCCATCTCCATCACCAATGTGATTGCCCTCCTGGTCTGCCTCGCCCCCACCACCATCGGCGCGCTCCTCTCTGCCATCGGCATTGCGGGCATGAGCCGTCTGAATCAGGCCAATGTGCTGGCGATGAGCGGGCGCGCCATCGAGGCCGCGGGGGACACGGATGTGCTCCTGCTGGACAAGACCGGCACCATCACCCTGGGCAACCGGCAGGCCAGCGAGTTTCTGCCGGTCGGCAGCGCGACGGAGCGGGAGTTGGCGGACGCTGCCCAGATATCCTCCCTTGCCGACGAAACGGCTGAAGGGAGAAGCATCGTGGTCCTGGCCAAGGAGAAGTTCGGGATACGGGGCCGGGAGCTCTCCAGGCTGGGCGCGACCTTTGTGCCCTTCACGGCGAAAACGAGAATGAGCGGCATCGATTATCAGGGGATCGAACTCCGCAAGGGCGCCGCCGATGCCGTCAAGGCCTTCGTGCTGGAGAAAGGCGGCGCATACCCGGAGGAATGCGAACAGATTGTAAGGCGCGTGGCCGGAGCAGGCGGCACTCCCCTGGTGGTGGCGAGAAACGCTCAGGTTCTGGGCGTCGTGTACCTCAAGGATATCGTCAAAAACGGCGTGAAGGAACGCTTTGAGGACCTGCGCAGGATGGGCATCAGCACCATCATGATCACCGGCGACAATCCCATGACTGCTGCGGCGATCGCGGCGGAGGCGGGCGTGGACGATTTTCTGGCCGAGGCCACGCCGGAAGCGAAGCTCAAGCTCATCCGCGACTATCAGGCCAAAGGCCATCTGGTTGCCATGACGGGCGACGGCACCAACGACGCCCCGGCGCTGGCGCAGGCGGATGTCGCCGTCGCCATGAACTCAGGCACGCAGGCCGCAAAGGAAGCGGGTAATATGGTGGACCTGGACTCGAACCCCACCAAGCTCATCGACATCGTGCGCATCGGCAAACAGCTTCTGATGACACGGGGATCTCTCACCACCTTCAGCGTGGCCAACGACGTGGCCAAGTATTTCGCGATTATCCCGGTATTGTTCTTCGGGATTTACCCGCAGCTCACCGCCTTGAATCTCATGGGGCTGACCAGCTCCACCAGCGCTATTCTCTCGGCGATCATCTACAACGCGCTGATCATCGTCGCGCTCATCCCGCTGGCGCTCAGAGGCGTGAAATACCGTGAGATGCCTGCCGGAAAGCTGCTCAAAAGGAACTTGCTGGTCTACGGTCTGGGAGGGATTGTGGCGCCCTTCATTGCGATCAAACTGATCGACATGCTGCTGACCGCGTGTGGCCTTGCGTAAGGCGAAGGGAGATGATGAAAACCATGAAACTGTTAAAACCCGCGCTTATGTGTTTTGGTATAATGACGATACTGTGCGGCGTCCTCTATACGGCGGCGGTCACCGGCACTGCACAGTTGATATTTCCGAATCAGGCCAATGGAAGTATCATAACGGTGACATTGAAAAGTACACAGAAGGAGTATGGCTCCACGCTGATTGCGCAGAAATTTACGAAGCCTGAATACCTCATCGGCAGGCCGTCGGGTACGACCAACCTGTCGCCGGTCGGTGAGAAGCAAAAGGCCCTCGTGCAGGAGCGCATCGACTGGTGGCATGCCTTGGATCCGGACAACAGGGCGGATATCCCGATGGACCTGGTGACGGCCTCCGGCAGCGGCGTAGACCCCAATATTTCGCCGGCAGCCGCCGAATATCAGGTCGGCCGGATTGCAAGGGCCAGAAATATGGAAGAAGAGGATGTACGACACATTATCCGGACTCATACGTGCGGTCGGTTCCTCGGCTTTATCGGTGAACCGGCCGTCAATGTCCTGAAAGTCAATCTGGCACTGGACGGCCTGCTGTAATTGCTCATAATACTAAGTTATAGGGAGGGATAATCAGTGGATCGATTCGATCAGAGGCCCGATCCCGATGCTATTCTGGAGGATATTCAGACACAAGGGGAAAAGAAGCTTGGAAAGCTAAAAATATTCTTCGGATATGCCGCTGGCGTCGGGAAAACCTATGCCATGCTGGAGGAGGCTCAGGAGCAATACAGATGCGGCGCAGATGTTCTGGTCGGCTATATCGAACCGCATACGCGCCCGGAGACCATGGAGCTTTTACAGGGCTTGCCAGCCTTGCCGCCCAAGACGATCCTGTACCGAAATATCAAATTGAAGGAATTTGATCTGGATGAGACGCTGAAGCGCAAGCCGGGACTGATTCTTGTGGACGAGCTCGCCCATACGAACGCACAGGGCGTGCGCAACAGGAAACGCTTTCAGGATGTCGAGGAGCTGCTGAATGCCGGAATCGACGTCTATACCACCGTCAATGTCCAGCATATGGAAAGCCTGAACGACGTGATCGAAGACATTACCAAGGTCAGGGTCCGGGAGACGGTTCCGGACTATATCTTTGATCGCGCCGACAAAATCAAGCTGATCGATATCGAGCCGGACGAGCTGCTGCATCGCTTTGAGGAGGGAAAAATATACTGTCCCGAGCAGGCCGAAGCAGCCACACGCAATTTTTTTACCCAGGAGAATCTGCGCTTGCTGCGCGAGATCGCCCTGCGCAAAGCGGCGGACAGGATCAGCAACGAAAATCAAACCGGGCGGCGCCTGTCGGGGAAAATGGCGAATACCAAGCTCCTCGTCTGTATCGGTCCTTCCCCCTTCTCCGCAAAGTGCATCCGGTGGACGGCGCGGGCAGCGGAAGCCTTCCACGCACATTGGGCTGCGCTGTACGTGGAAAGCATCGAAAGCGAATACCCTACCAGGGAGCAACAGGAAAGGCTTCGCGCAAACATGGACCTGGCGGAAAAGCTTGGAGCAGAGGTCGTCACCCTCACCGGACACGATATTGCAACATCCGTTTCCGAATATGCGAAGTTGTCCGGCATCACGAATATCGTGGTCGGCAAAAGCAGAAACAAAAAAACGCTCAAGAATCTGTTTGAGATGGATTTCGAGGACAAACTGATATCGCTTCTGCCAAGCGTGGAAGTCCACATCATACCCGGCACCGCGATCGGACGGAACTATAAACAGCCCCGGAAGGCCCGAAGGGATCAACATTTCAGCTTTTCCTGGGCCGATGCTGTCAAGATGCTCGGTCTGCTGATTGCCGCCACACTGCTTTCGTTCGGACTACGCCGACTGGGTATCGGGGATCAGAATATCATCATGGCCTATATTCTCTCTGTGTTAGTCATCTCTCGGGTCACTGAAGGGTATGCATATGGCATCATCGCTTCCGTGCTTAGCGTATTGGCTTTCAATTTCTTTTTTACGGAGCCCTATTTTACTTTCAATACCATACAGGCCGGCTACCCTCTTACTTTCTTCATCATGCTGTTGGTGGCTTTGATCACAAGCACATTGATGGTGCGTATAAAAGCCGAAACACGGCTCGCGGTGCAGAAGGAACACCGGACCGAGGTGTTGTACGAAATCAACAAAAAACTGCTTGCCACACGGGGACTCGATAATATTATTGCCCTGACCAATGAATACATCGTCAACCTGTTTGGCCGCTCCGTCGTCTTTTTTGCCGTGGATCCTGAACAGGGCGAGGACGGCAGCGTTGTGCAGGCGGCGGACGATATCGATGCCTCCGTCCTGAATTCCGCAGACGAAAAGGCGGTCACGCATTGGGTGTTCCTCAATCAAAAACATGCCGGCGCGGGAACCGATACGCTGATGGGCGCAAGAGCATTCTATATGCCGGTCATCTCTCAGGGAAAGGTCCTCGCCGTCTGGGGAATCTCATGCGCCAAGGGAAAACTCGACCACAATACTCAGCTCTTTCTGCGCATGATCGCCTCACAGGTGGCCATGGCGTTAGAGCGCCAGTACCTGTCCGACGAGCAGAGCACCGTGCTGGTGGAATCGGAGAAGGAAAAAATGAGAGGCACCCTCCTGCGGGCGATATCCCATGATCTGCGCACGCCCCTTGCCGGTATTCTGGGGGCCAGTTCCGCTATCCTCGAAAATGGGAAAGACCTCGACAAAGACACACAGGACAAGCTGATCGCCGACATTCAGGAAGAATCCCAATGGCTCATACGCATGGTGGAAAATCTGCTTTCAGTGACCCGGATCAATGAGGGCGAGTCCAAGGTCACGAAAAATCCGGAGGCGGCCGAGGAAGTGGTGGCAGAGGCGGTCAGCCGCATCAGAAAGCGATTCCCGCGGCGCACTGTCACGGTCCGCGTGCCGGATGAACTGCTGGAGGTCCCCATGGACGGGACCTTGATCGTGCAGGTGTTGATCAATTTGCTTGAAAATGCCATCAAACATTCCCCCGACGATTCTTCTGTTGAAATACAGGTGAAGAAAAACGGCGATTGGGCCCAATTTGAAGTGCTGGACCACGGAGAGGGAATTTCGGATGAGGATTTCCCCTATCTCTTTACGGGCTATGTCCCCAATGGAAATAAAAGTCCGGACTCTTCCACGGGAATGGGGATCGGCCTGTCCATCTGCATGACTATCATCAAGGCTCACAACGGCACAATGGAAGCCCAAAACAGACAAGAAGGTGGTGCAGTATTCCGGTTTAGCCTTCCTTTGAAAGAAAGGGAATGAGTATGGATATCAAGCCCTTGATTCTGGTCATCGAAGATGACAAACCAATCTGCAGCTTTATCGCCGCGATTCTGGATTCCAACGGCTATCAGGTCGTGGTGGCGCGTACTGGAAAGGAAGGGCTTTCCCTGGCCGCATCGTACTCTCCGGACGTCATTCTGCTGGACCTGGGCTTGCCGGACATCGATGGTGTGGAAGTGCTGAAAGGCATACGGGGGTGGTCGAAGACGCCCATAATAGTGGTATCGGCACGCGGACACGAGCGCGAAAAAGTGGAAGCCCTCGATCTGGGCGCGGACGACTATATCGTCAAGCCCTTCGGAACCTCGGAGCTGCTGGCCCGGATACGGACGGCACTGCGGCACAGCCCTAAAGTTATGGGTGGGGAATCCCAGGGGATAGAGAAAATAACCATTGGCGAACTCGAGATCGACTACAGCAGGCGGAGGGTCTCTCTTGCCGGAGAAAAGGTTCATCTGACGCCCATTGAATATAAGATACTGGTGCTCCTGTCCAAAAATGCGGGCAAGGTGCTCACACACGACTACATCATGAAGGAGATATGGGGTCTGTATGTGAGCGATAGCCATACGCTACGCGTCAATATGGCAAATCTCCGGAGAAAAATAGAAGCAAATCCAGGATCCCCCAAATACATTGTGACCGAGATGGGTATAGGATACCGGATGGTGGAGGAATGATACGTGCTTCTGCGGTATCTTCTTCGCGCTGGTCGCCTCCATCTAACTATAAAAGCATATTGAGCGCGCATCAAGGTGCTGTTGTTTTTGATGTTGTATTTTACGAAGGATTAGCCTATAATAATAACAGCAAAGAAAGAGGTGATCGTATGCCAAATATCAAGCCGGTCTCGGATTTGCGAAATTACAACGAGGTTTTGAGGGATGTCTCCATGGGTGAGCCGGTCTTTTTAACGAAGAACGGTAGAGGACGCTATGCAATCATTGATATGGCAGAGTATGAGAAAACACAGGCGACAATCAAGCTGTTGGGCGAGCTCGCCAAAGGACGAATGTCGGGCGAGGAAAAGGGATGGCTTTCGCATGAAGACGTGAGAGCACATTTCAAAGAGAAAATGGATGAATAAGCGGCATTATTCCCCGGAAGCCCTGAGCGACCTCGATGAAATATGGTCATATATTCTTGAAGACCTGCAGAATCCTGCTGCTGCCCAAAACACCATCGACGGCATATTGAATACTGTAGAGAAGCTGCGTGAGCTTTCAGAAATGGGGCCCCCGCTGTCCTCGGTCACAGATGTCGAAAGCGATTACCGTTTTCTTGTATGTGGAAACTACCTCGCCTTTTACCGCATCAAAGCTGAGGAGGTCTACATAGACCGCATATTATACGGCAGACGCGATTATCTGCGAATCCTCTTCGGCAATCCATCGGAAGAAGCGGCCAAGTAAAACAACCACAAAGAGAAATGTCGGTGATAGCGCTGAGGGCATTGCTCCCATGAGTCTCGATTTCTGCACGGCGGCCTCCGCCATCCGCGACAGCACATTATGTAAAAGCTGGACTATATAGTGTTTTTTCTTATTAACTTTATGAAAGCGGCTTGTTTCGCTGCAACACGACTCTGCATAGGAAAAGCAGACCCAGGAGAAAACCATGAAACGCGTCCTTCGCGTCGAGAACTATGGCACATCCGATCTTGGATGGCTTCTGTCCCGTTTTCATTTCAGTTTTGCGGAATACCACAATCCTTCGAACATAAGGTTCGGGGTTTTGCGGGTCCTCAACGACGATCTCGTACAGGCCGGGACAGGATTCGACCTGCACCCGCATCGGGATATGGAGATAATCTCCTATGTCGTTGACGGGGAACTGACCCACGGCGACAGCATGGGCAACCGCAGGACGCTCTACAGAGGCGAGGTTCAGTACATGAGTGCCGGAACCGGCGTATACCACTCCGAGCACAATCTGGGATCAGACACACTGAGATTCCTGCAGATATGGATTTTCCCCGACAGGAAAGATCATACTCCTTCCTATGGAGACTTCCGCTTTACATGGGAAGACCGAATCAACACCCTGCTTCCCCTTGTGAGCCCGATGGAGGGTTCCGCGCCCGTCAAGATCCATCAGGATGTCCATCTGTATGCGAGCTATCTCGAGGCAGAGAGAGCTTTCGTTCTCCGTGGGGCGCGGCCGCCAGCTCTATCTCGTCAACATTGAGGGCACGCTCGATGTTCTGGGTGAGCGGCTCCGCACGCGCGACGCGATGGAGATAACAGAGGAAGATCTGACATTCAGAACTTCCGAAAATTCGCATTTTCTCTTCGTCGAGATGGCAAAACCGGAGGCATAGCAAAACAGCGCTCTCTGGTCACACCTCTCCGCCGCCCGAGGCGGCCTCGACTTCGGACTCGAATTGTCTGAAGTCTGTTTCGCAGGATTCCAGGCCCGCCGCAGCCTCCCTGGCGATGTCGACCTGAAAGAAATCGCGGGCGCGGAGCTTGGGGAGCCAGAGCCTGAGCTTCGCGAGGTCGGCGTCGTTCTCCTCGAGCTCGCCGAAGGTGAGATGCTTCCTGCCCCGTTCCTTGGCCAGCTCCGCATGGAACTCGCCGCACTGTTCGATGAACTCACCGTACTCGTCCTCCATCTGCCGCCTGAAACGGGCGATGATATCCTCCCGTTCCTCCCCATCGAGGAGGCTGACATGGAAAATGCTCGTCGTACCCCTACGGCTGAGGATCTCGTCGTAGAGCCAGCGCAGCGTGTCCTCGACGGGGCCGATGGCCGGCAGGATACAGATCGAGTTCTGGAGGTAAAGGGCCCCCAGCGCCTTCAGCTTGCGCCAGACGTAGGAACGGTGGGTCGAGGGGCTGGCTGGCAACTGATAGGCGAAGAGGAGCCAGAGGGAGTTGTCTTCCATACGGGAGAAGTATATCTGTGGACGTGATGCAACACAAGTTGCATATACTGCCGGAATGCTGTACTTTTGATTGAAACAGGTGTTGCATGAGTCCCGTCATGAAAGAAAAAGGCAGAGAACAGAAGACTGTCCGGAAGTCGCTCCGCTGGTATGCAGGCCTGAAGAAAAAGGCCCGGAAACTCAAGCGGCAGACCTGGGCCCTCTTCCTTGCCCTCAAGGATCCGCAGACCCCTTGGACTGCCCGCCTAATCATCGGCTGCACCGTTGCCTATGCGGTGAGCCCGATCGATCTCATCCCCGATTTCATACCCGTTCTGGGACAACTCGACGATTTGGTGATTCTCCCTGCCCTGATAGTCCTCGCCATCAGACTCATACCGCCCGACGTCATGGCACGCTGCAGGCGTGAGGCGCGGCGGCATCTGACAGCCGGCGACCGCATCAGAACACCGGCCGCCACAGCCGCATCCGTCGTCTTTGTCGCAGTCTGGGCCCTGCTGATACTGTGGATCGTCCTCAAAATCGCCTGAGCGGGGCGGTGCAGACCCCGCGGTGCCGAGGGGCTGCCAAGAATTCT
>Ga0228535_1001906_pt1 | contig 25407 bp, 22 predicted proteins | sample SJ1metagenome_FD_168457 | JGI IMG/M metagenome (GOLD analysis project Ga0228535, IMG submission 168457) | Enriched culture of PCE-dechlorinating microbial communities from Ithaca, New York, USA - SJ1 | ecosystem: Engineered > Modeled > Simulated communities (microbial... > Unclassified | place...
TCTTTATTTTCTTCATGGGTACCTCCTACTGTGCTTCAGGAACCTTGTCTCCGCTTGCCGGCCCCGCTGTTTTCAGCATACCCTGCAGCCCTGCGGGGACCGGGTAGGCGGAAACTCTCATGGGCTCGGCGCTTTCAGCGAACACGACGGAACCGGCCGGAATCTCCTTCAGGTCGCCCCGGACAAGGAATCCTCCAGCAAGCCCCACAGGTCCAAGGAGGATCGCGCCGACGACGCTCGTGCCTGCAGCGGCCAGCTGGGCTGACTCTGCCTCGGATGCCTTTTTGGCCTGTTCCCCCACTGTGAGGGCTATTTCCTCCGGCCCGAGCGGGAAAAGCTTTTCGACTGTGATCTTCACTTCTCCCGGACGGCCGAAGCTCCTCGGCTTCGTTACTTCCGTCACTGTAGCCTGCATCCTGCTGCCCCTCGGAGCGACAAGGCTTGCCCCCACCACGAAATCCGACTGGAGAACGATGTCCACCATGTCGCCTTTTTTTGCCGTTTTCGGAGAGAGGGTGCGTACCGTGGCGCCCTTCACCACAGAGCCGGCAGGTATTTCCGCATCCTGCATGCTCACCGGTTCGGAGAGCAGCAGGCTCAACACGCGCTCAAGCCTCATGGAAACCGGACGGTCCACCTGGGGTGTTCCCTCGAGATTGACCTCAAGGGCCTCCACCCGCTTCACCGCAGGTTCAAAGGCATTGATTTTCTGCTCTACCGCCCACTCCGCAACGCCGAGCTTGAAGAGCACCGAGGGCTGTTCGAGGGTTCCCTTCTCGATAAAATTCATCAGCGCGTTCTGCCTTTCAGCGATACTCCCCGGCAGCTCCCGTCCGAACATTTCTTTCTCAACGGAGTTCAGCCGTTCGATCAGGCCTCCCGTGCGCTCGCTTCCATAGAGAAGCCGCTCCACCCTGCCCATGAGAAACACTGTTGCCTGCGGATCCTCCGCCGCAGCAGCAGGCATACCCCATGAAACCGCAACAAACGCCGCAAGACAAAGGCCGATAAGTACTTTTTTCATCCGTTTTCCCTCCCAGATGTTGAATTCGCAAGATGCACCGCCGCACCGATGAACCCCATGAACAAGGGATGAGGCTTCACCGGGCGTGACCTGAACTCAGGGTGAAACTGGACTCCCACGAACCACGGGTGGTCCGGAAGCTCAACTATTTCCACAAGGTTCTTCTTCGAATAGATCCCCGCTATTCTCAGCCCCTTCTCTTCCAGGCGGCTTCGATAGTCGTTGTTGAATTCGTACCGGTGCCGATGCCGCTCGAAGACCTGCGCCTCTCCGTATGCCTCCGCAGCCCGGGCGCCGGGAACAAGATCGCAGGGATAGGCCCCCAGCCGCATGGTGCCGCCCTTATCCTCCACGTGTGCCTGTTCCTCCATCAAGTGTATCACAGGACTGGTGCATCCTGGGTCTATTTCCGAGCTGTTCGCTCCCGGAATGCCGCACACGTGGCGGGCGAACTCCACTACGGCCACCTGCATCCCCAGGCAGAGTCCCAGGTAGGGTATCTTCTTCTCCCTGGCGTATCGTGCAGCCGAAATCTTCCCCTCTATACCCCTGGAGCCGAATCCCCCGGGCACGATAATTCCATGGGCTCCTGAAAGGATCGCCTCAGCCCCGTGCTCCTCAATATCCTCCGCTTCAACCGACCGAATGCGCACGCGCACATCATGATGTATCCCTGCGTGGTACAGCGCTTCAGTAACACTCAGGTAGGCATCCTTGTGATTGATGTATTTGCCCACCATAACGATCTCCACTTCCCCCGACGGATCACAGAAGCCGTCCACCACGCGTTTCCAGTCCGAAAGGTCAGGCTCTGCGGGGGACTCGAGGGAAAGGAATTTCAGCACAAGTTCGTCGAACCGCTGCTCGTAGAGGCTGAGCGGCACTTTATAGATCGTAGGCTCATCGAGGGCCTGGATAACGGCCTCCGGGGGAACATTGCAGAAAAGCGCCATCTTGTCCCGCATTCCGTCCTCAATGGCATAATGGGAACGGCACACCAGTATCTGGGGAAGAATGCCTATTCGGCGCAGTTCCTGGACGCTGTGCTGGGTAGGCTTGGTCTTCAGCTCCCGGGCCGCCTCGAGCCAGGGGACAAGGGTCACGTGGCAGTACACAACGTTATCCCGGCCCACCCTGGTCGCCATCTGGCGGATGGCCTCGAGAAACGGCTGCCCCTCGATATCTCCCACTGTACCTCCTATCTCGGCGATAACAACGTCCCGGTTTTCACCGGCCCTCAGGATCCGTTCCTGGATCTCGTTGGTGATGTGGGGTATCACCTGAACGGTACCCCCGAGGTAATCGCCCCTCCGCTCCTTGGAAATGACGGATGAATAAACCTTCCCCGTGGTCACGTTATTGTCCGCGCTGAGGGATTCATCGATGAACCGTTCGTAATGCCCGAGGTCCAGGTCCGTCTCCGCTCCGTCGTCAGTAACGAAAACCTCGCCGTGCTGAAAGGGGTTCATCGTTCCGGCATCGACGTTCAGGTATGGGTCAAGCTTGATGATGGAGACGCGAAACCCTCTTTTTTTCAGAAGCACACCAAGCGACGCCGCCGTGATCCCCTTGCCCAGGGACGATACCACTCCGCCTGTTACAAAAACATACTTCGCCATTTCCCCATCCTCCACGGTAAGAAAGTTTTCAGCTGCAAACCTCAAAAAAACATGGACCAGGGAAACCCCGGTCCAGAATAGCGAAATTGTTCCATGGTGTCATAGTCAGTATTGCCTATCTTAACATCTGCAGCGGATTGATGGGACTCTTGCCCTTCCGTATCTCGAAATGAAGGTGGGGTCCCGTTGTTCTGCCGGTCGTACCCACATGGGCCACCGTCTGCCCCCGGGAGACCGGCTGACCCTTTCTCACGGAAAGGGAACTGCAGTGGGCATAAAGTGTCGAGTACCCGTCGCCGTGACGGATCACGAGCACCCGTCCGTATCCCCCCATCCAGCCGGAATATTCCACCACGCCGGATTTGGACGCAGTGATCGCACGTCCCCTGGGGGCCTTTATGTCAATTCCTGTATGGAAATCCCTTCGCCGCGTTACCGGGTGCCTGCGCCAGCCGAAGGGGCTGTTGATCCTCCCCACCACGGGCCACCGGTAGCTTCTCGAGGATGTGGAGATGGTAACCGAATTTTTCTTTGCGGAAGACGACTTTCTCGAAGAAGGGGTTTTCTTTGCAGCAGGCTCGCTTACAGCTTCAGGCCTGGCCCCCGGGAGGAATATCTCTTTCCCGGGGATGAGCGGGGAAAGCACACCCTCGTCGTTGGCTTTTCGGATCCGATCCAGCGGTATGCCGTAGTTCGACGCTATTTTTTCCAGTGCGTCGCCTTTTTTAATTGCGTAGAATATACCGTCCTGGTTGGGAATTCTCAGCGTCATTCCGGGCCTGAGGCGGTCGGGATTCTTCAGATCGTTGCAGCCGAAGAGGCTATCGATCTCAAGCTTCTGGGAACTTGCGATCGTCCACAGGCTGTCCCCCGCTGCGACCACGTACGCCGTCACCTTCACCGGAACCACCTTTTCCTGTGCGGCGGCGACCCGCGCTTTCCGCAGCAGCACTTCTTCAAGGGTCGCTTCTACTGCGTCGCTGTTCTCGGGAACGAGAAGGAGCTGCTTCTCCGAAAGCCGGTTGGGATCCTTCAGTTCGTTCGCCTTCACGATATCGCTCATGGAGACGCCATACTCCAGTGCGATATCGGACATGGTCTGCCCCGCCTTCACGAGGTGTTCCTTCCACTGCGGCTTTACCTCGGTCAGGACAACGTCTTCCTCATCCGCGGAATTCTCGGGATCCTCCTCTTCCGGCAGATTTTTCCCGTCTGATGCGGCACTTAGCACGATATCCTCGTAATCGGACTCCATCTTCCCGGGCAGCGAATCTTCATCAGGGGGAACGTTTTTCTCTTCTCCCTGCTCTTTCTCCGTCTCGGCCGCAGATGCAGGAGGGGTGGATTTTGCCTGGACCGAAAAAGACAGGAGCCGAGACTCGCCCGAATTCACAAAGGTCATTCCGGAAATGCCGAAAGACGCCCCCTCAACGGGAAGATTCTCCGGCATCCTGACACGAAAACCGGAAAGCCTCGATTTTCCCGCATTGGAAAAAGGGCTTTCCGAAACGCCCGACGCGCCTCCGTCCACATGCAGCCCGGAAGGCCATTGGAGAGAACTATCCGCGCCGGAAGAAACACTGCCTCCCGAAAAAACCGACGGGGAACCGTTTCCGGAAAACCGGTCATCGGCGAATTCCTCCCGGGGAAGCCACGACAGAGCCTTTTTCTCCTGCCGGGATCCGCCGGATGTCCCCATCCCCGGGATCACCGGAGAGAGAAATCCCCTGGAGCCACTGTTCTGCCGCACATTTTCAGGATATATGTTCGACATGTCTACAACAATGAAGCCCGATGAAGGAAGAATAAACTCTTCGGGGGCCGCGGAATCCGCCAGCCCTCCCCACGCCACGCCGGCTGTCCTGTTGCCGGCAGCCACGGCGAGAAGCACCGCCGCAGCGAACATAAGCCCGATGGCAAGAAGGAAACCGGGCCGATCTTTTCTGACGCCGTTTCCGCCCTGTTTCCTGTCCCGGCTGCTCTCGCAGGTAAAAGGAGAATGTTCCTTTTTCATCTCCTCTGCCTCCTCTGCTGTTTTGAAATTTGCGCCGCCCCAGTTCCACCTCATGATTTCTTTATGGTGAGCAGAAAATCCCTGTTGGTGGCAGACTGCTTCAATTTATCAATGATCAGGTTCACAGCACCTGACTCGTCCACGTTCACAATGCGCCTTCTGAGGAGCCAGACCCGGCTGAGCTCGTCCTCCCCGAGAAGAAGTTCCTCACGCCTGGTTCCCGACTTCGTAATGTCGATCGCGGGGAAAATGCGCTGTTCCGACAGTTTCCTCGACAGGTGAAGCTCCATGTTGCCGGTCCCCTTGAACTCCTCGTAGATGACCTCGTCCATCCTGCTTCCCGTATCCACAAGGGCCGTACCGATAATGGTCAGGCTGCCCCCCTCCTCGATATTCCTGGCTGCGCCGAAAAAGCGCTTCGGAAAATAAAGAGCCGCAGGGTCCATCCCTCCTGAAAGTGTCCGCCCCGACGGCGGCACCGTGAGGTTCGACGCCCGCGCAAGGCGGGTTATGGAATCGAGGAGGAGCACGACGTCCTTTCCGACTTCCACGAGCCTCTTGGCCTTCTCGAGCGCCAGGTTGGCCACCCTGAGGTGCTCATCGGCAGGACGGTCGAAGGTGGACGCGATGATCTCGCCGTCCACCGACCGGGCCATATCGGTCACTTCCTCGGGGCGCTCGTCTATCAAAAGCACCATGAGGATGATATCGGGGTAATTCACCGTTACGGCATTGGCAATCTTCTTCAGGAGCGTGGTTTTTCCCGCTTTCGGAGGTGACACGAGAAGGGCGCGCTGCCCCTTTCCGATGGGGGCAAACAGATCCACGAGACGGGTGGAAATTTCCCTGGATTCAGTTTCAAGAGTAAGCCGCTCGTCAGGGAAGATAGGGGTGATCGCGCTGAAATGAGGCCGGTGCCTCGCAGCCTCGGGATCGGAAAAATTCACCATCTCCACCCGAAGCAGCGCTTCGTAGTGTTCAGAGTCGCGGGGAGGGCGCACGAGCCCCCAGATCACGTCACCGTTCCGCAGCCCGAACCGTCGGATCTGGGAGGCTGAGACGTACACGTCGTGATCGCTGGGCAGAAGCCCCTTCGGCCGGAGGAAACCGTATCCTTCAGGGAGATTTTCAAGAGTCCCGCCTCCGAAGCGATAGTTCAGCTCCTCGGCCTGGGCCCTGAGAATGGCAATTATGAGATCATCCTTGCGGAGTGAGGAAAAACCGGAAAGACCGAGTTCTTTCGCGATTTTTCGAAGCTCGGGATTAAGAAGGGCCGCAAGATGGCCGAAGGTGTACCTCGGCTTGGGAGCGGACTTCTGCCCAGTTTCGCCTTCAGGCCCCTGGGCCTGGGAAACCGGGGAAAGAGCCTGTTCCGCCTCCTCGGCCTCCTGCCCGTTCACTTCGTTCTCAAGCACTGTATCAGACATGACCGGCTTATCGCACGGAGGGCATTATTCCGCCCCCGGGAGGATTGCAAAAGCTGATTTTTTTTAACGAGAGATAACAGAACACGAAAAAAGACATCCCCTTCCTGAAAAGCCCTTCTCCGAAGGATCAAACCGGAGTACAAAGGGCTGAAAATCACAAAAACGGCAAAGCTCACTCGGAAATTTCAAACGGCACGTCCGAAAAAACCCTGTCATACAATGAAATGCGCACTGAATACGAACCCTTGGGAAGAGGAGAGCCATCCTCGAGAAGAAGGCAATACGCCCTGGCTCCGTCACCAGGCTCAAGCCTGAGTGTTTCTGAATGTATTGGCCGTCCCCGGAAAAACCACCTGACCCGGACGCCGTCTCCCCCGGACGCCCTGGAGTAATCGAACCAGAGGCACAGCTGCCTCGAACCATATGAAAAAACCGCCCCTGCGTTTACGGGCTGCATTTTGTCGTCCACTTCGTCGCACAACAGGACGTTATGAATCTCGAAAGAGCCCGCCGCCCTGTTCGAACGCACTGCCCAGAACGAAAAAACGAGCAGAAGAACAATAACACAAAAAAGCAGAAGAAGAAAAAATCTTCCGTTCTTCGACATTATACCCACCGCCCCCGGGAAAAAACAAGTCCATCGAAGGAAAAAAACTGCAAGGGCACAGAAAAAACCGTCCCGCCAGTCCAGAAAGAGACAAAATTGATCCTGTCTGGCTCTTCCCCGAAGCACTCTACCACGAATATGATGAAAAAGGCAAGAAGGCGTGTCAGCTCCGCAGAGTGAAGAAAACCTGCAGAGCTGCATGAAAGATCCGTCGAGGATCCTGCAGGGTTCTGCACTTCGGAATGGCGGTCATCTGCATCCCGGAAGAAAAAAGGAGGCATCTTGTATGGACACATCTCTTTCAAAAAAAATCGCCCTTCGGGGGCTTCTCATCGCTGCGGTCACCGGGGCCACCATGCTCAGCGTTCCCGTGCCCGGTTTCCGGCTCTACTTCAACTTCGGTGAGGGAATCATTTACACGGCAGCCCTTCTCCTGGGCCCCGCATGGGGGGCCGCAGCCGGAGGGATCGGGGCTTCCCTGGCGGACATTCTCCTCGGATATCCCCTCTGGGCCCCCTTTACGCTCATCATTAAAGGGGCTGAAGGCTACGTCACCGGAAAGCTCGGCAGAAAATCGGCCGTTTTCGGCATCGCTTCAGGAGCTACAGTCATGACCGCCGGCTATACGGCCATGGCGGGAATTCTGTACGGATGGGCAGCCGCGCCGGTAGAACTGGTCACGGACCTGATCCAGTGCGGCATGGGTGCCGGCATCGCGCTCATGATCCTGCCCCCCCTGAAAAAAGCGCTGTTCAGGACAGACAGGCAGGAGAAGTAACCGCCTCCTTCAGGGAGCGGACGACCTGCTCATGCACCCCTATAGGGAACCCGTCCACTGTTGGTTCGCATTTTCTCGTCACACCGTCCACTGCCCCTGCACGCACCATGGCTTCAAGCATGAGGTGCAGATCCTGTTCCCCGGGTCCGATCCATTGCGGCCTGCCCAGTGACAGAAGGGACGCAAGGGCGTACCCTCCCCAGTCGGACACGTCCACAGGCAGCGCCGCATCTGCCCCCACCACGGAAAGGCACGGCGCGTAGGAGGGAAGCAATTCCGACAGGGGCACGCGGAAGTTTCCCATGCCAGCCTCATTGCCCCCGTCGCCGACGGCAAGGACCCTTGCTCCCTCCGGTTCAAGGGCGGCCCCGTCGAGAGGAGCCGCCGTTTCCGACACATCCTCCCCGCGCATGTTGTAATACTTCCCGTCCGACGCCCTCCCGAGGCGCTCGATGAAAACAACGAGATCCGGTCGGCAGGAAAGTATATCCACCGCAGACGAGGCCTCCCGTACATCAGGCCCACCCGCCGCACAGGAACATGCCCGCAGGACATCAAGGCACAGACTGTCGGTAAAAAGCGTCACGTCATGGCCGCATTTCGAAAGCGCCCGGCCGAGGATCACCGCCCCACCGGGGCCGTCCGTCTCCGGCGCGCTGCATGCCTGGACGAAAAAACCGGTGACAACTGCCGTCCGTCCCGGCTTTTCCATGATCGCCAGGGCTTTCGAAAGATATCCGGGGCGGAAAAGGGATGAAACCTTCCTTCCCCCCCTGTCGGAGGCAATTATCTCCCCGAACCGGCGAAAGATGTCCATGTCATATCCCCAGCTTCTCCACCAGGGCCAGCATTTCGGGATTGAGACTCTTCACAGACTTCCAGGCATCCTCCAGGGGACAGAGGTTCATCCGCCCGCATACGGAACCCACCATTACGCCGGATCTGCCCTCCAGAAGGGACTCCACGGCATACGACCCCATCCTGGATGCAAGGATCGTGTCGAATGACGTGGGGCTTCCTCCGCGCTGGATGTACCCCAGCACCGTCACCCGGGCGTCGTACCCCCCCGTGTCCTGCAGGAGGTTTTTCAGCTCCATGGCGGACATGACCCCCTCCGCCAGTATGATCAGGGAATGGGTCTTGCCCCGTTTCCGGGAATAATGGAGCTGCTCGCACATCTTCGCGATATCGAGCCGTATCTCCGGTACCACCACATATTCCGCACCGGTGGATACGGCCACCTCAAGGGCAAGGAAACCTGCATCCCGGCCCATGACCTCCACGATGAAGAGACGGTCATGGCTGCTCGCGGTGTCACGGAGCTTCTGAACAGCCGAAAGTGCCGTGTTCACCGCCGTATCGTACCCGATCGTCGCATCCGTCCCCGCGATGTCGTTGTCGATAGTACCGGGAATACCGATAACCGGCAGTCCCATTTTTCCAAGAGTTTCCGCGCCCCTGAAGGACCCGTCGCCACCGATGACCGCCAGGGCATCGATGCTGCGCTGCTCTATTTCGGCAAGGGCTGTCTTTTGACCCTCTAATGTTTTGAACCGGTCGCTGCGGGCAGTTCGGAGGATGGTTCCTCCCCGGTGGATGATCCCCCCAACGGAAGCCCTGTCCATATCAAAATACTCGCCGTCCATAAGGCCCTCGAAGCCCTTCAGAACACCCACCGGCTCCAGGTTGTAGTACAGCGCCGTCCGGACCACCGCCCGGATTGCGGCGTTCATCCCGGGAGAATCTCCCCCGCTCGTGAGCACCGCGATACGTTTCATCATTGTGTTGATCTCCCCCCGATCCAGGTGAATACGAACAGAAATTATCGTACCATAGCCGGCAAAAAAAGAGGGCCCATGAACGGACCCTCTTGATGGTATTTTTGAGTAGGTTACTGCTTCTGGAGTTCCTCCACCCGCTTGTTTATCGTTGTCAACTCCCCGTTTATCTCTCCCAGCTTATTCTCGAGATCCCGCTTTTCCGCGTTGAGTTTCTCCAGACGCTTAATGAGCCTGTCGAGCTCGAGACGGGAAGCTGCCCTGCCCTTGTAAAGACCTTCCGGGTTGTCTTTATGCACATCCCAGAAATAATCGATGGAGTTGAACTTCATCGTCTCGCCGCTTATTCCGGAGTTGATCGCAAGACGTATTGTTTTTGCTCCTTCAAGAAGCGGTCTGCCTTTTTCATCGTATTTGGGGAAAAACACCATCCCGTCCCGCTTCCCCTGGAGCGCGAAGTTGAAACGCTTGTCGTAGTCAACGGGCGAGTACTTTTTGTTTCCTATCCACAGGGTCAGCATCTTGTCGAAAGGCGACATGTGCATCGTGGACGTGTGGTTATCGAACTCGATGTGGATAGGGATGGTTTCGTCGAGGTTGAGGGCGCGAAGCATCTGGTACTTATACTGATCGGTTTCGTCCGCGGTCCAGAGGTTCTTTTTTGCCTCGTCCTGCACGAGCGCCTCGATGTACTCGGCGGCGTAATAGGTGGCCGTGATGTCGAGGTATCCCCCCAGTTCTCCCTCGAAACTCTTTTTCTGCCGCCACCTGGCGAAAATTTTCTCATCCCCGCAGGATGCACCAGCAACCAGAGAGACAAGTAGAAATGCCAGGATGGAAAATGATATGATTTTTCTCAACGGTATTTCCCCCTCACTGTAAGATTCACAAGCCATTATACAGGAGAGACGGCAAAAAAAAAGGAACCCTTTCGGGTTCCTTTTCGATTCGTATAGTTCTGTTTCCTAGAACACCACGTGGGTACGAAGGCGGATCAGGTGATCGTCTGCACCCGGTACGGTCTGGGCGCCTTCGACCTTGTCGTATGCAAGTTCGAAAGAAACTGCCGGTGTGTAGTAGTACTTCACGCCGAAGGTGTAGTTGGTCGTGTCTTCAGCACCGGCGGCACGTGCGCTGCCCTGGAGGTACCGGATGAAGGTCCTCCACTTGTCGTTCCACTTCTGCTCGGCCCTGATGAAGAGAATATCGTCGTAAGCACCAAGATTTGTCCCGGTAACTGCTGCGCCGTAGTTGTCCCACGGGCCGTCGGTAACTGCCCTGAAGCCTGCGTCTTCGATATTGACGTACTCCACCCACAGAGAGGTGAACTTCAGTGCGTCCTGGCTCACATCGAGGATCGCCTTCCATGCGCCGTTGGTATCCGTGCCGTCGTCATAATTGAAGTACGCGCCGCGGAATTCCCACTCCGGATTGAACTTTGCTCCGAAGGCAGCCCACCACACATTCGTGTCATCGCGGGTGCTGGGATTCTCATAGTTCCAGCCGATGTAGTTTCCGGACAGCCAGAAGTTCTCGTTGAAGTTCCAGCGGAACCGTGCACCGAATTCATAGCCTTCAATGTCGATAGCCGATCCGCGCTTGTTGACGCCCGCGTCGTTATGAGCGGCAAAAACCTGGAACATGCCGGCCGCGAAGTTCTTCGTGAACCAGAATCCGGTCATGGAACGGTCGGTGTACCATGCGTCGTTGTCGATGTAGAGCTTGTCGTCATTCTCCCAGTCGTTCAGGTAAAGACCGGCGTGCATAACCATGTCGTAGGGAAGCTGCAGGGTCAGGAAGTAACGCTCCCACCGCACATTGTCAACATTGTCTTTTCCAAGACGGAAGGTCACTGTGGCCTTGTCGTCGACCTGCTTCCGGGCCCAGATGCGGAACCGGTTGAGGTTGAAGTCGGTGTCGCCGTTGGCTGTGTAAAGTCCGCCAGCTTCCGCTTCTTCATCGGCAAACTTGGCATCGAAACGGAACTCTCCCCAGAACTTCCATCCGCCTACGCCGGCTTCAAGAGCTGCCACGCGGCTGTCGAGCTTGTCAACCTTTACGCCGAGGGCGTCAAGTTCGTCCTTGAATTCCACAACGAGCTTCTTCAGCATCTCAACATCCTGCTTGCTTGCCTTGGTCATGTCGACCACTGCAAGAGCGCGGGCGAGAGCGGAAGCCATTTCGTAGCGGGTGGTGGGCTGGTTGCCCTTGTAGGTGCCGTCGGGATAGCCGGAAAGCACGCCGCGGGCGGCAAGCTGGCCGATCGCGTCATAGGCCCAGTGATTCATGGGAACATCCATGAACGGATTGACGGCGGCAAACGCAGGAGCTGCGAAGGCCACAAGCGCGACTACTGCAACAAGCGCAAGAATCTTTTTCATTGTGTGTTAACCCCCTTGGTTTGTGTGTTTTTTTATGTCGCGGATCTTCCGGTTCTCAGCTTCGGGGGTTCGGGATGAAGTTTCCTCGTTTCCTTTTCCCTGATTCCCTTCCGTTTCAAACCATGGTATTCCGCCTTCAGCTTCCGCTGATCCTTGATGGCCACGGGGGTTGCACCTCCTTTCGAGCCTTCGGGACTTCTTCACGGAAGCGTAGAAGCTGATGAATCCAAGGTTATATTGTCAAAGTGCACCAATACGAAACCTCTTTGTGGATTCTAGACTACGGGCGGCTTTCTGAAAATAGGACTTAAGAACTATCTTTACGTAGAATTACTGAAAATCGCATTCGTTTTCCAGTTCCACTTTTTCCTCTTCCTGGCCCGAAAAACAAAAACCCAAAATACCAGATAAAGAGCCGATTGACTCCAGAACCTCACAGCACGCGTTCCAGACCTCTTCTACCGGAATCCGTTCCATGGAATAATCGTCGTCTGGCGGGGCAGGAACGAGGCTTCTGTGGACCGTTCCCCACGGACCGAAACGGGGAAGATTCTTTGCCCGATAGAGTCCTACAGTAGGCGTGCCTATCGCGCTTGCCACATGCAGCGGTCCTGTATCGTTGGTGACAAAGAGCATTGCGCGCTCCAGAAGTGCGCCAAGTCGTGCAATCGGGAAATCGCCTGAAAAATCAAGACATCGTTCAGAGTGGACTTCTCCGCAAATACGAGCGGCAAGTTTTCTTTCATAGCGAGCATATCCGGTAACCCCCACCATCACGTTCAGCTCGCCAAGAATTTTCCTGGCAAGAGCCGCGAATTTCTCTGCGGGCCAGTTCTTCTCGTGGTTCTGGCTTCCGGGATTCAGGAGTACCAATGGCAGTTCTGCCCCTTTTTCCATAAGTTCATGCTGCACTTGTTCCCGGGCCTCAGACGGAACAAAAAAACGAAGCTGCCGCGAGAATACGGGAACCCCCAGGGTCTGCATGCACCAGATATTTCGCTCCGCTTCATGCATCTCCTTCGGCAGCAACAATTCCCGAAGCCCCCAGAAGGGTGCGTAGCGGGCCCCGCAGACGAGAGGCATGGCAGACGACCGAAGGTCTATCAGCAGGTCATGAGGTATGGACCGAATCATCCTGACCGAGTCTATTCTTCCCCAAAAGCCATTCTTTCTTTTATACTCTTCAACCACATCCCACAAAGGGTCTTTTTCAAGCACCTGCATGGCTTGTGGTGAAGCAAGAATCGTAAAACTGGCATGGGGCAGAAAACGTCTCAGGTTCCACAGTGCCGCAGTGGCAAGCACCATGTCTCCGATGCAGGAAAGGCCGATGACCAACACATTGTGTATCTTTTCAGCCTCAAGCCTCAATGAAATTCCCGCCTTCCTGTCAGAATTCCAACGATCTTCAGCCCCGAAGGGATTTCACTATCCCCGTGGTGCTTTTTCCCTGCAGAAGAGGCACGATCACGACCCGCCCTCCGCCTCCTTCAACGAACTCCCTGCCAACGACGGTATCAGGAGTGTAGTCTCCGCCCTTGACAAGAACATCAGGACGAAGGAACTCAATAAGCGCCAGGGGAGTTTCCTCGGGGAAAACAACTACCAGGTCAACACAGTCGAGAGCCGAGAGAACCGCAGCCCGGTCATCCTGGCAGAGCACAGGACGGCCCGGCCCCTTGAGTCTTTTTACAGACTCGTCCGAATTAAGCCCCACTACAAGCCGGTCCCCCTCGGCGGCGGCCTGCCTGAGAAGAAGCACATGCCCGGGATGGAGGAGGTCGAAACAGCCGTTGGTGAACACAATTTTCTGGCCCCGGGACCGCCAGAGCTTCGCAAGAGCTGCGGCCTCGTCGCGGGAACAGATTTTGCTTCCCTGGCCATTCTTTGCCGCTGTGCCCAGTTCTTCGATGGAAACAGGAGAGGTGCCCGATTTCGTGATCACTACCCCTGCAGCGGTGTTCGCAAGAGCCATCGCATCCCGCCAGGGAAAACCTGCAGACACTGCCGCGGCCAGGACAGAGATCACCGTGTCCCCTGCTCCGGACACGTCATAGACATCCCTGACTCTAGGTGCAGGAAGAGAATGCTCTCCCTCCTCATCAAAAAGGCACATACCCTTCGCTCCCCGGGTCACGAGAAGTTTCCGGAACGCGAAGGAATTCCGCAGGTTTCCGCCGTGGAGAGAGAGGCTTTTTTCCCTGTATTCCCCCCGAACCTTGAAAAGCTCCCTTTCGTTGGGGGTAACGCAGTCGGCTCCCCGGTACCGTTCCCAGTCCTCTCCCTTGGGATCGATAAAAACCTGTCCGCCCCTTCGGTGGACCACGTCTATTATCCGCAGGGGCAGTCCTTTGCTGAAAAGCCCCTTCCCGTAATCCGAGAGAATAACTGCATCCGCCTCCGGGACACGGTTTTCCAGGGAGAGAAAAAGCCTGTCCTCAAGCTCCCTGCTCACAGGTTCACTTGATTCTTCGTCGTACCGGACGATCTGCTGGCTGCCTGCCACAAGACGGGTCTTCAATGTCGTGGAGCGGTTCCTGTCGCACACAAGGCAGTTCTCAATACGCAGTTCCTCAAGCAGCGAGCAGAGAATACCTGCCTGCTCATCGCTGCCTGTTATTCCCCAGAGAGCGACAGAACATCCGAGGCCGCGGAGATTTGCCGCAACGTTGGCCGCCCCTCCGGGGACATCAGTTCTTTCCGTGACGGAGAGAACTGGAACAGGTGCTTCAGGGGATATCCTCGACACCTCACCGCGGACGTACCGGTCGAGCATTACATCTCCCACGACTAGAACCCGTATTCCCTTGAATATATCCAGAGAAATGTTCATAATGTCAACTCCAGCTTTTCATTCCCCGATTCCTCGCAGACGGCAGCTGCAAGCAGGGGGATCATGATTTCATGGTGACCGGTAAGGGAATATCCCCGGCCTCCCGACAGCACGGGGCGCTGCACCACATTCACCGTGGGCCTGTAATGCTGGATCATATCCATGTTCACCGTTGTGAAATTCCGGACCACGTGTCCAAGGTTCCTGGCGAGGGAAAGGGCCTTCAGGAAGACCTCCGGCATGATGACCGCGCTGCCGAGGTTGAGCACTACGCCTCCGTCGTCGAGTTTTGAGACAACGGCCGCAAAAATTCGAAAGTCCCTGAGAGAGGCTTCACCTATAGCCGCGCCGTCCGCGTCCGGGTGCTGGTGAACGATATCGGTGCCTATCGCCACGTGGACTGTATATGGAATTTGAAGCCTCAGGCTTCCCGCAGCAAGGGAGTGTTCCCGGAAGGGGTATTTACGTTCTTCAAGCAGTACACCGATGGATTCGCCCAACCCTTCCTGCAATTTCCATGCTCTTTTTGCCGCACTGTTCAGGATCTCCGCCGTATCGGAGGCCATACCGAAAGAACCGTCATCAAGCTGAGCCGCGACATCTTCCGAAGTCTGCCCCCAGGCTGCAAGTTCCGCGTCATGGATCGCGGCTGCCCCGTTGGAGGCGAAACAGGAGATGAATCCACGTTCGGCAAGGCCAAGGAGAATCGGGACGCAGCCGCATTTCACCACGTGCCCGCCCAGCATTACAATAACCGGTTTGCCGTCCTTTTTCGCTGCCGCAATGGCCCTTGCGGCGGCAAGGAGATCCTCCGCCTTCAGAATAGCGGGAAGTCCGTTCAGAAAGTCCCTGACAGACATTCCTTTCCACGGAGGAACAGCCTGCAATGCGGTCCTGACTTTTGAAACCCTGTCGGCTGCTGAATAGGTTTGTATGTGAGATGGATCAAGTTCCGGAAATCGCCCCATTGGATATCCTTTCTTAAATAAGCCTTTTTTTTCCGATACATGCTGCTTTTCCCCGGACGGAATACCCCGCCAGAAGCCCTGAAGTGCCCCATATTAAGGGTACCAGTTCCCGGGAAGCCGGCGTCAGTTCCACCAGTCCATAGGTCAGGGCAAAAAACCAGATTCCCACAACCATCAGTGCCAATGGCGCCAGTTCAGGGTCCTTCAGGGAATTGAAAACGAGACGGAGATTGAGGGCAAGGAGCGTGATGAACGCAAGCCCTGCTGCAGCGCCGTGGGCCACGAAATGAACAAGGTACAGGCAGTGGGAATGAGACAGTACTAATTTTTTCCCCGGAAGGAGGGGGAGAAGAACCTCATAAAATTGCTTGTATAATCCAGAACCTATTCCCGTCCATGGATTCTCCCGGATCAGGGAGAGGGATGCGAGCCATCCCTGGGGGCGGAATGAAAGAAATGATTCGAGCCGCTGGGTACTGAGGAGTGATTTAAAATTGAACGGTTCACCAAATACCATGTAAACAATGCCGGTAAAAACTATCAGCAGAAAAAAGGTCCATATGACAGCGAAGGCATACCTGCCCGGAACCAGGATGCTCAGGAAAAAGAACAATCCCACGAGGAGAAGCAAGGCTGCATCGGAAGAGGAAATCTTCACCGAAAAGTAGAACGCGAAGGCAATGAAGGGCAACAGTAGAACAGCCACCCTGATATCGCTCGCCTTCCGCATATCACCCAGGAAGATGCCGCAGAGCGCCCCGGTGATCATCAGCACTGCCGTCGTAAGGTCATTCATCTCGCCCCATATCCCGCCACGGAATGAAGGAAAATTCATGGTCGTGAGCATAATGAGGAGAAAACCAAGGCAAAAATAGAGCTTGAGGTAAAATATGAGTTTTTTTGTTCCTGTTCCCGCTCCTGCTGCAATCCCGAAGACAAAGAAAAGAAATGCGGAGAAAACGACCCATAATCCATCAGTGCTCCCCCATTTGGATTCAGTATGATACACAGAGGAAAAAAGCACCAAACCCAGGAAAAGTAGAAAAACAATGAACAAAGGGGCTAAGCTGCGATCCCTTGCTAACTGTCGAATCTTCCGGGGCGGGCAGCCTTTACAAAGATCGAACACGAGCGCCAGCAGAAAGGGCAGCACATATCCGACTCCCCACAGGGGGGCAAATACACTGCAAAGGAAAAAAACAAGAGCCCGGACTTCATTCTCTTCGGCTTTTTTTGGCAGGCTGTTCATCTCGGCAACTCCTTCTTCCGGGACTTTTTATCCAAACATTCATTTTTCTTATCACCATGAATTTGGCGAACTGCCAGTACAAATCCTTTTCCTGTAACACTAATCCCATAACGAAAGACCATGTTCAGGAATCGTCTCATGATATTCCAGCCAAAGGCCACCCTGCCCCACAAGGGAGCACGGGCAGATGCAGTCTGCATTACGAGATACCGGTTATAAAAGAACATTGCGATCTTTTTCTCACTGGCATGGTCTCTCGCTTCAGGAACCTCGTGGTGAATGACATACCCCCCGGAAGGAACCAGCAGCGGAGTGCCGAAATACAAAAATACCCTATGGGAGAACTCCACGTCTTCGCTCATGGCGTATCCGCCGAAAGTCTGAAGTTTTTCATTGAATTTCATAGTATAAAAAACATCGCGCCTGAATGCCATTGAACACCCGCTCAGCCATTCCGCAGGCCCGGGAGCAGCCGTCAGCCCCTTGTTCGACCCCGAAGGGTGTACTTTCCGTTTCTTCACATAGCCAAAAACAGTATACAGCTTTTCTTTCAACCGGTCCTGCAGGGAGACAAAAGATTTTTTTTCTCCGACGCCATCTATCAACCTCAAGCCTGCCCCCATACACTCCGGATTATTCTTGAAACACTCTACCAGAGATGTAAGCCCCTCTAAAGATACCTCGCTGTCGTCGTCAATGAAGAATAAGACTGAACCAGAAGCAACTGCAGTTGCATCATTCCGCTGGGACGCACTTCCTGCCCTCTGAGCCTTAAAATACCGGAGCAGAACCCCTTTTTCTCCGAATCTGGGGGCGAAGTCTCCGGCGACCTTCTCAGACCTGTCATTGTCGCTCACATCCCATACGATCACTTCGAAATCAACCGTGTTCTGGGCAAGGAGAGAAGGCAGCGAGATGTTCCTCAGGGCAGCATCCCTGTTCTTTGTGGCGATGATGACGCTGATCATGGTTCTTTTATCCCCTTCAGAAAGTTTTCCAGCCCCATTCTCCCGAGGAGGATTTCCGCAAACGACGAAACGTCAAAACGCTTTGCCTGTTCCGAGGCCAGGAAACGCCCGATAGCTTCGAGATACCGGTCGTATTCTTCTTCCCCCATAAACTGAAGATGACTGTAGAGCGACTCGTAATCAGGAAATTTCCGCTTGTCAATGAACGTGTCCTGCGGGATAAACTCCTGTACCCGGTCCCAGCCGAGGTACACCGGGACGACCCCTGCAATGAAGCAGTCGAAGATCTTTTCCGTGATATAGCCCGGGAAATTTTCGGCGTTCTCGTAACAGATGCAGAAGCGGTAGTTCTTCAGGATGTCCTTTTTCACGGGAGCACTCCCCCTGTATACCCGGGAGACGTCGATGGGGCGTACCTGGGTACCTTTCAGCGTCCGATAGCCGTTCCTGACATATTCGACCATTTTCTTGCCCAGCGAGATGTCCCAGTCGTACCCGTAGAGATCAAAGTCACCGGGGTGATTTTTCATAAACCAGAGAATTGCCCGGAAGCGCTCGGTGTAGAGTTCGTTCGGCCTTCTTTTCCACTTGTTCGCAGCCATGAGGACGCACAGCTTTTTTCTGTCGGGAAACGGCAGAGGCTGCTCCGCCAGGCCAAGAGGATTGGGCCAGAAGAAGGGGATAATCTCGGGACCGCTCTCCCTCAACACTTCCTGCCTGCCCCAGGAGAATACGGCCGTATATTGGCGGAGCGTCTCTTCAGACCAGTTGTCCGGCTGGATGAGGGCAGACTCGAAGACGATGAGGAACAGCCTTCCCCTGTATCCGGACCTTTGAAGCTTCGTCAAAAAACGCTGGTTATGGTTTATGAAGAGATATCCCCAGGCCTCCCCGGGAGGGACATTCTCACAGTGCACGAGAGAGATTCCCGATCCCTCCAGTCGCTTCCTGAGCACCCGGAGAAAGCATGTGGCGCGGTCCTCAAGGTACCTCGGGTCATCGGACTGAAAAACTTCCGGTGCAAAATAACTCTTTGGACCTACGACTCCTATTTTCATTGCGCTTCTCCGACCTCTTCGTACTTCAGACGGACAATGTCGTCCTCGCCAAGGTAGGAACCGTTCTGCACCTCGATGATCTCAAGGGGGAGTTTTCCGGGATTGGCGAGCCTGTGAACCTGGTGTTTTCCTATGAACGCACTTTCCCCTTCATGAAGGAAGAAAATCTCGTTTTCCCTCGTTATTTTAGCCGTTCCTGAAACCACGATCCAGTGCTCGCTCCGGTGATGATGAAACTGGAGACTCAGCGATTTTCCAGGGAGCACCCTGATTCTTTTTATCTTGATGCCTTCCCCTTCGTAGAGAATCCTGTATTCCCCCCAGGCCCGGACACTCTCGGGCGCCTGAAACAGCTCCCGCCGCTCCTCGTTCCGGAGTTTTTCCGCTACCATCCTGACCTTCTGGGAGGCACCCCTGGCCGATATACAGAGAGCATCCGGCGAATCGATTACCAGGATGTCGTGAAGGCCGACTGCAGCCACCAGGCGCCCGTTACCCCTGAAAAGGCAGTTCGTGCAGTCCTCGGCTACAACGTCTCCTGAAATCACGTTTCCTTTCTCATCTTTCCCGCCGATGCTGTAGAACGCATCCCAGCTGCCGATATCCGCCCACCCGGCATCCATGGGCACCACCGCCATCCCGGGGTGACGCTCGATGATGCCGTAGTCGATGGATATGGACGGGAAGGCGCTGTATTGATCCAGGAGACGTGTTACTCCTTCCTGCAGAATCGCTCCTATCCCGGGCAGATATGTCCTGAAGGCGTCAAGGATATCGCCGAGCCGAAACAGAAAAATCCCGCCGTTCCAGAACCAGCCCCCTTCATCAAGGAACTCTTCCGCTCTTTTCGCATCAGGCTTCTCAACGAATTCATCGACCCGGAACCATGAACCGCGGGATTCCCCTGCCCGGATATAGCCGAACCCGGTCTCCGGAGCATTGGGGACGATTCCGAAAACGACGATGTTGCCCTCGGAAATGGCCTCAAGACCATATTTCACAGCCTGCATGAATTTTTCGTCCTCGGCGATCACATGGTCGCTCGGGCACACGAGCACTGGAGTATCATCCGTGCAGCCTTCCTCAACAAGAGAGGCAATGCCGAGGGCTATTGCAGGCGCAGTGTTTTTTGCGCACGGTTCAACAATAAGAAGTGATTTCGGATCCATACCCGCCGCTCCGGACTGCTGCAGTACAAGGTCAGAAAAACACCCGGGAGAGACGACCTTGATTCTTTCCCCGGCCAGAGGCCGGAGCCGCTTCAGCGTTCCCTGGAACAGGCTCTCATCCCCAAACAGGTGAAGAAACTGCTTCGGGAGCTCCCCCCGGGAAAGGGGCCACAGTCTCGTCCCGCTCCCTCCTGCAAGCACTATGGCATGGAGAGATTCACCCATCGTTTTTCTCCTCCGCCAATCGCGCCCTGTTGGCCAGGTACCAGCGATATGTGCTTTCGATGCCCGATTCAAGGTCGATCGCGGGCTTCCACCCGAGGTCGGTTATTCTCGAAATATCAAGGAGTTTCCTCGGAGTTCCGTCCGGCTTCGCGGAGTCCCATACAATTTCACCGCGGAACCCCGTTATCTTTTTTACGATTCCGGCCAGCTTCCTTATCGTGACTTCCCTGCCTGAACCAATATTTAAAAAGGCTGTCCCGGAATATCCTTCAAGAAGATACACACAGGCGCCGGCGAGGTCGTCCACGTGAAGGAACTCTCTTTTCGGAGCCCCGGAACCCCATAAAACCACTGTGTCGTCCCCGTTCCGCACCGCATCATCGAATTTTCTGATCATGGCAGGGAGAACATGGGACGATTCCGGGTCGAAATTATCGTTCGGGCCGTACAGGTTCGTGGGCATCACGGAGATGAAGGAAGCCCCGTACTGCGTGCTGTAGTACTCGCACATCTTGAGTCCCGCGATTTTTGCTATGGCATAGGCCTCATTCGTCGGTTCCAGGAAACCGGAAAGGAGCGATCCCTCACGGATCGGCTGCGGGGCGAGCTTGGGGTAAATGCAAGAACTTCCGAGAAAGAGGAGCTTTTTCACTCCGCTCAGCCATGCCTGATGGATAACATTCACCTCTATGGCGAGGTTGGTGTAGATGAACTCGGCCGGATAGGCGCTGTTCGCCCCTATGCCGCCGACCCTGGCGGCGGCAAGGACCACGGCTTCCGGCTTTTCCGACTCAAAGAAGTCCCTCACCCGGGACTGGTCGGTCAGGTCGAGTTCACTCCTGGTTTTCGTGAGGAGCGTCTCATACCCTTTTTCCCGGAGTTTCCGCTCGATCGCCGAACCCACAAGCCCCCTGTGCCCGGCGACGAATACGGTATTTTCCCGTGTGATCCGGGTCATTTTTTCTCACCGTCTTTTCTCAGCATCGGTCTTCAATGGCAGGACATATCCCATATCCGGCCTCCCTGCAGAGGAGATCCCTCCGGAAATGCTCCATGTCGGACCGGACCATCTCCGATACAAGATCCTCAAAGGACACCTTGGGCTTCCAGCCGAGGATTGCGGCCGCTTTTGAGGGATCCCCGAGCAGCGTTTCGACCTCGGCGGGTCTGAAATATCGCGGGTCGACCTCAACGAGAACCCTGCCGGTTTCTCCGTGCAGACCTTTTTCCTCAACTCCCCTGCCCGTCCAGGTAACAGGGATCCCCGCCTCCTGAAACGCCCTCTCGACGAATTCCCGTACGGAATGGCTTTCCCCCGTGGCGATGACGAAGTCATCGGGCTTTTCCTGCTGAAGCATGAGCCACATGGCCTCTACGTAATCCCTGGCATGGCCCCAGTCGCGGCAGGCATTCAGGTTCCCGAGGTAGAGTTTCTCCTGCAGTCCGAGAGCGATTCTTGCTGCAGCCCTGCTGATTTTTCTTGTGACAAATGTCTCGCCCCGAAGCGGGGATTCGTGGTTGAACAGTATGCCGTTGCAGGCGAACATTCCGTAGGCTTCCCGGTAATTCACAGTGATCCAGTAGGCGTAAATTTTCGCCGCCGCGTAAGGGCTTCTCGGATAAAATGGAGTCGTCTCCCTCTGGGGAGTCTCCTGTACCTTGCCGAAAAGCTCGCTCGTTGAGGCCTGGTAAAAACGGATATTTTTCTCAAGGCCGAGAATACGGATCGCCTCGAGGATCCTCAGCACACCAAGACCGTCGCTGTTCGCCGTATACTCGGGTGACTCGAACGAGACCTGGACATGGCTCTGGGCGGCAAGATTGTAGATCTCGTCCGGCTGGACCGACTGAATGACACGGAGAAGGTTCGATGCATCGGTCAGGTCTCCGTAGTGGAGGCTGAACGAAACATCCTCCTCGTGGGGATCCCGGTAGAGGTGGTCTATCCTGCCCGTGTTGAAAAGGGAACTTCGCCTCTTTATTCCATGCACCTCGTATCCCTTTTTCAGCAGGAACTCCGCCAGGTAGGCCCCATCCTGGCCCGTAATTCCGGTTATCAGTGCAGTTTTTCTCATTGTATTATCCTCGCCGCTTTTTTTGAAATTTGTCGGTACACAGCTTCTACGCCTTTTGCCATTTCAGCAGTTAAGGGAATTTTCCCCCTGTCAAATTCCGCAGTTGCTCTTCCGGACGTGAAGAACATATCTATTGCCTTTGCCCATTCCCCCGCGTCTCCGGGAGCAACAAGTCCTCCCGGGGACGACAGAAGTTCCCTCACTGCCGGCAGATCGGAGGCAATCACGGGAATCCCCATCTGTATAGCCCTCATCAGTGTCAACCCCATTCCTTCCTCATGGGAGGGGAACAGGAAGCATGAGCATTCCGCCATCCATTCCTCCGGAGTATCCTGAAACCCGTGAAATACGATGCGGCTTCCGAGACCCAGAGAATCAGCCAATGTTTTCGCCTCGTCCATCAGCGGACCGTCACCTATGACATCAAGCCTCCACGTACCGGAACCGACATGTGAAAAAGCCTCTATAAGGGTAATTATCCCCTTTTTCCGTGTCAGCCTGCCTACAAAAACGAATTTCGCAGTGCCGTCTTCTTTGTGATTCCATCTGTATTGTGATGGAAGAAGACCATTATATATGACCGTGTATTCTCTGTGGGGAAACAATTCAAGAAAAAAGCGATGAACCGACTCGCTGACGCAGATGAGCGCCGAGGCTTTTTTGTAAGGGATCAGCCCTGCATTTCTGCTGTAAAAAGCATGACAGGTGGCAATCCAGGGAACACGTGAGAGAAGGGATGCCCACCATGCGATCCAGGCGGGAACTCTCGAATGGGCATGAATGACGTCGGTCTTTTGACTTTTCGCGATCCGGGCTATTTGAACAGCGGAATACAGTGCGGTCAGCGGGTTTTTCCGGTGGACCGGCAAATGAACTATTCTAACACCTTTCAAGTGGGACTCTAGTTTTCCTCCCGCAGAAACGACGGTGACATCATGCCCTAGGGCCGCCAGTTCGTTCGCCAGCCACAGGACATGACGTTCAACACCGCCTTCATCAAACTCGGGAAGTATGTGAATGATGTTCACGTCGTGCTCCACTTTTCCATGATCCACTCCGCGGCGCGCTTCGCCTCGCTGAGGACCGGACCATCCGGATGAGGGGACACCGATGTCCCTGTTGACGTATACAGTCTATCATAGTGGGCTTCTTTCAGAAATCCTTTGACGATGAGACTGGAAAAAAGAGCATCGAACCGGGGAATACCCCAGAGCATTGTTCCAGGAAGGAGTTTTTTTCGCACCAGGAAGGACGTTGCCTCCTGAAGGGCTGTCCTTGAAAAGCTCTGCCGCTCGGTCCTGAGAAGGAAGACCTCTCTGCCGGCGGTGACGGCCTCGGACACCATGGATACCGAGTCCTCGGTCACATAGATCACGGAGCAGAGGCCGAGCATGCCGGGCACGGGGTTGAACGGATCCCTGGAGGCAAGAAGCAGCATCCGTGCGGACGTTTTCCCCTCCGCAAGCAGGACGAGGGCATCCTCCGCCTCTTCCGGCGTACGTCTCGACGTGGTGACGTAGAGGTCGGCTCCCAGCCGCTCCGCCGCATCAAAGATGGGCGAAAGGGTCCGTTCCGCCCATTCGGCTGATAGCATGTAATTCGCGTCATCCCCGCCGACGAGCAGTGCCCATCGCTTCTCGAAGGGGCAGCATTCCCGGGGAGGATAATGCTGGGAGAGTTCCCATCCTTTGCGCTCGAGTTCGTCGGGAAAGATGGCGTTCGGCGCGCCGAGGGTCGGAAAGACGTTCTGTTTGTCCGGAGGGTGGTCATGTTCGGGTACTATGGCGAAATCAAAAGGATCCGTCCCCAGGACCGACGGGGTCATGAGGGTACACGACCTTCCGCCGAAAGTCTTCGAGAGCGCTGCTGTGAAGGGGGCCGCACTGCTTCCTGCCGAGAGAAAAAGGACGTTCCTCCCGTCATATTTTCTGGAGGCGATTTCTGTTTCCGCTCTTTCGGCCAGGAAGAAAGTCCCTGCCTCCTTCAGCCAGCGGAGTGCATCTTCACGATCGGCGGAGGGCAGGAACCGGGCCTTCCATTTGAGAAGCCGCACCCTCTCCCACCCGCTCAATTTCGGGACTTCAACCTCGACGATATCGGCACCCGTGAAACGGGAGAGCCATCCCGCCACTCCCCTCGACTGGAAGAGGTGCCCCCGAATGCCGTCGCTGAGGAGAACGATCAGTGAAGGGCCTCCCGTCATGCCGCTACACTCCTGAAGCGCTTCCAATGATGCGGCGGACCGCCTCGAGATCCTCGGGCGTATCCACGCCGGGACCGGCCTCCGCCTGTGTCACGGCGGCCTTCATCGCGTACCCGTGTTCGAGGATCCTCAGCTGCTCCAGGGATTCTGCCGACGAAAGAGGCGTCGCGGGAAGCCCGACGTACGTGTTCAGGAAGTCCCTCCTGAAACCGTAGATGCCGATGTGGCGATATACGGGACACCCTGTCTTCACACGAAGAAACGGTATGGGAGACCTGCTGAAGTAGAGGGCATATCCCCTGAGGTCCAGGACAACCTTTACCGTGTTCGGGTCTCGTATGGCGCCGTCGTCCTTCAGGGGGACACAGAGCGTCGATGAAGGAACAGTGCCGTCTTCTGCGAGTACCTGCGCTGTCTCATCGATCATGACGGGATCGAGGAACGGCTCGTCTCCCTGAATGTTGACAACGATGTCCGCATCACAGCCTTCAGCTGCCTCAGCGACTCTGCTGGTGCCGTTGGGGTGTTCCCGTGAGGTGAGAACGCATTCTCCGCCGAAAGAACTGACTTCGGCAAAGATCCTTTCATCATCGGTCGCCACGAGGAGGCGCTGGAGCCTCGACGATTTCGCGGCCTGTTCATAGACGCGCCTGATGAGTGTTTTCCCGCAGATGTCGGCCAGAGGCTTTCCGGGAAGACGGGTGGACTCGTATCGTGCCGGTATGACGCCGAGCACTCTCATGACCGCGCGCCGTACTCCCTGGCCCTGTCACGAAGTTTCTGCCGGCTTATCGGCCTGACTTCTTTCACGATCCACTCCCGCATCGCCTTTCCCTCGTCGGTGTGCTGGGCGTAGCTCATGAAATCCAGGGAGATCCCCAGAGCGCAGGCCGCCTTCCATGCAAGGACGGGCCACACTTCCCCTATGTCGCCGATGATGGGGATGCTTCCCTCGTGCCGGGCGAATGCCGACATCTCCATCCGGAAGGGGATCTTCGAGATTTTTGTCTTGGGCAGCCCCTTGTCGATGG
>Ga0228535_1001908_pt1 | contig 25329 bp, 18 predicted proteins | sample SJ1metagenome_FD_168457 | JGI IMG/M metagenome (GOLD analysis project Ga0228535, IMG submission 168457) | Enriched culture of PCE-dechlorinating microbial communities from Ithaca, New York, USA - SJ1 | ecosystem: Engineered > Modeled > Simulated communities (microbial... > Unclassified | place...
ACTTTCTCCTGCCGCAATAACGCAATCGGTGAAACGTGGAGAAGTATTGGCGAAGGGAAGAGGGTATTCCCTGCTATGATTGGGGCTCGGTGGGGAAAGTGAAGATGTAAAGGGCGTCCCCAATTACATTTACCGAGATTAAGAATTTGTTTAGTATGGAGAGAAATAAGGGCAGTATCATTTCGACAGTTGCAGTATCCTATATGCTCCTCTGGTAACAAGGATAAAAACAATCGTTCCCACTATAAGGTCAGGTATTTTCGATCCCGTAATGTACACGAACACTCCTGCCACGATAACGCCCAGGTTCACAATGACGTCCATGGAGGTAAAAATCATACTCGCCTGCATGTGAGCTTCTTTGCTTTTCGACCTTTGAAGCAGATACAGGCAACTCGCATTACCCGCGAGAGCGAGTACCGAAATAAAAATCATTGCGTAAAAGTCCGGCGTTTCTCCATGCCCCAAGAAGCGGCGTATAATCTCGGCAAAACCTAATACAGCCAGTACCGATTGAAAATAGCCGGCTACTTTGGCAATATTCTTCTTTCTCCCGATTGATCCTCCCACCGCAAATAGTGAAAGGCTATACACTATGCTGTCTGCCAGCATATCGAGGCCATCTGCAACAAGCCCCATCGAACCCGCTATGAAGCCCGAGATAATCTCTAATGCAAAAAAGAAGAAGTTAATAGCGAGAACCTGCCACAAGACGCGCTTCTGTATATGGTGGTCATCTTCAATATCCATCGTCTCCACGGCCTCTGAGGAGATCAGTTTCGTATCGAGCCGAAGGCTGTCGAGGGCTGCAAGGATATCTTCAAAACGGTTAGTATGATGATATATTTTTAATTGACGCTTTGGTATATCAAAGGTCAGGCTTTGAATGTCGGCCATTCCCTCCAACCTTGCCCGTATCATTTGTTCTTCTGAAGGACAGTCCATTTTCGATATTCTGAAGGTCGTTCTTACCATCACTTTCTCCGGACAGGTCTTTCTTGCTGCTTATTGCCAATTATTGAGTATATACCAAACTGCTGCTAATCTGAAATAACGCTGGACTGCCTCCAAGGAAACGTCAAACGATTACGGTTTGAAAGTACGGATGACCCGTTAAGTTGCAAACCTGTTGATAGCAGGAAGGAAGCGAGCGATCGTGAATGTCACCTACAACTGCCGCATTGCCGTTGAGTTCAAATACTTCTGGAAATATTTCAGGCATGAGCTACAGCCAACGCAAGAACCTTCAATGAATACTCTCCAGATATTCTTTTAACGCCACCGCGTTGTTAAGCTCCACGTGTTTTGTGCTATACAGAAGGGTTATAGTGCCCTCTTTGAGCTTTTTTGCCAGAGGCTCCAGCGCCTCTTTTCGTTCTTCTATCTCGGCAAAGTACCTTTTTTTAAATTCACGCCATTTCGCAGGTTCGTGGTCGTACCATTTCCTCAATTCATTGCTGGGGGCAATATCTTTCAGCCATAAATCAATACCGGCCTTTTCCTTACTCATACCCCGGGGCCACAATCTGTCGACAAGCACCCTGTAGCCGTCACTCCGGGAAGGAGCATCATAGATCCTCTTGATTTTTATCATAGGCGTTCTCGCTTATTTATTTACAATCTTCATGGAAACCATCTGTACCGGGCCTCATTTTTTGAGTTTCAGTTTCAGATATTCCCCGACCAATATTGAAGCAGGGTATAGCACCTCCTCCTCGGTCTTTGCGTGCAACATCAGTTTTTCAGCAAAACGTACGTATTCCATCTTCTTCTCTTTCTTTGCAATGGCGGCTAATCTCTTGAGTGCGCCGACGATTGCTTTGTGTTCTTTAAGCATTTGCTTCAGTTCCGCCTTCAATGTATCAGTCATTATCAGGGCTTCCCACATCTCCATCGAGGCTTTCCCTCTGGCTATTATTGGCAATAATCCAAGGGGCGGCATAGCGTATTCTTCTTCCTTCACAAAATGAGGGTGGAGAACCTCGGCGACAGTTTTTGCAGCATCTCCTATTTTCCCTTTCACTTGTGTAGCTTTGGCAAGTTCTGCGTGAAGCTCTTCATGTTCTGCTTTTAACGGTTGAGGGGTCTTGAATTTCATGGTCTGACCTCCTTTTATGGTATTTGTTATGTTAACTTAACCCCATCTATTTTACCACCTCTATAGTGAGTTTCGCCATTAAAGAGTTAGTCGAAAGAATAGAATAAAAACAATATTTCAGGAAGGAAGCGAGCGATCGTGAATGTCACCTACAATAAATTGATCCAGTGAAAATATATGTTGAGAATTACAGATCGTAATTACCGAGCCTTTCCGGCTGGTAGATAACCTCCATTATTTGGAATCTCTTTGTTCCCGCCGGGACCTCCCATTCTATTATGTCCCCTTCTCCGTAACCGATTAAAGCAGTCCCTATTGGCGCCAGTATTGAAACAGCCTTTTCGGTAATATTTGTTTTGCCTGGAAAGACAAGAGTGAATGTCTCTTCTTCGCCGGTATCCAAGTCTTTGATGCGGACTATTGAATTCATAGTGACGACATTATCGGGGATGTTTTTCGGATCCACGACCCTTGCTTTATTCAGCTCATCTTCCAGTTGTTCAAGGTAGGGCCTATCGTTCCCGCCATATATCTCTATAATCGAGCGTAGTCTTTCCATGTCGTATTCCGTTATGCAGATTTCTCTTGTTTTCATGACGTCACCTCCTGATGTATTTTATCTACACTCTGTAACGATGGTTGCCCTGCCTTCCTCGTCAAATTCCTTAAGGCAGATTAGTTTTCCCCGGCTGTATCGCTCAATCCTTGCCAACTGTCCGGTTACATGATAGTACCTGTAGTCACCCTGCTGTTCTCCTTGGTTGAACGTCCCTTCTTCCAGCAAGCTGCTATATATGTCGTATTTTTTATATGATCCATTTAATTTCCCGTCATTGTATTCTGCCCTTGTTTCGGTGTTCCCATTATCATGATAACTCGTAAAGGCCCCGTGAAGTTTGCCGTCTTTATAGCTTGTTTCTATCCACGGTGTGCCGTCACGTCTATACATTCTGCTCGGACCGTGCAAGTGGCCTTGTATGAAAGTACTTTCCTCGAATATTTCCCCGCTTGGGTAATAATCAATACCCCTTCCATGCGCTCTGCCATCTTTGAAGGTAATTTCCTTTTTTAACACGCCGATTCGGTAGTACTCCCTCACAATACCGTCAGGAATTATACCTGTCGCATGAAGAAGAATGCCATTTTTATCATATAACTCCATCGCTATTTCTTTATCATTGCAATAGTAACGTATATGTTCAAATCGTTCTTCCTCTTTGAAGGAGACAACCCTTGTTACCACGTTTATTCTTCCAGGTATTTCTTGGTTTCCCGAATCCATAACAATGCTATTAGAACAAAAACCAAAGGCAAACATCCTAAATGTTCGCCAGAGGTGAAACGATAAAAGTTAGTTTTTATAGTATTGTTTTAAAATCTGATTTAAAGATACACAGAGAGCACGGGCATATATAAAAGAAACTGTATTTTGCCATGCAATTCATATACAAAATTAACATAAAAGCGGCATGGTGTCAAACCGCTGATCTATTTCATGAAAAAACAATCACAATCAGGCTTGTAAAGGAATCCATCAGGAAAATTGTATTCTGTATTGCGCCTGATGTCCCACGCTTATAGGAACATCCTTCACAATTTATTCTCTTAATTATTGCTTTCAGCGAATTATTTCTTCACGTTCTTTGAGCGCTGCAATTTCGCTTTCGAGTATACACTTTAAACGTGACGGATCCATCGACAGCATCTCATCGATCATCGAGATAAGATGCCTTGATGTAAGCACCCTCGGCAATAGAACATAGTCAGCCCCTTCTGTATACATCTTTAAGGCTCTTTGTACGCTCTCGGCCGTAACAATGATCTTTGCGTGGGGGCTGATATTTTTTATATGCCTTATAAGTTTCAGATTATCCGTTCCGACCAATATAGTGTCGGGTATCGTAGAAATAACCAGCTTAGCTTCATGGATTCCGGCATGGTGGAGCGTGTCAAGGTGGCCGATATCCCCATATATGACCTTGATACCCATTGCCTGGAGCGATGAGTGCACTTCCGGATTGAAGTCAACCACCACGATCTTATCCTTTAACTTTGCCAATGAAGCGTTTTGATCCATATCAAGCAGCTCTCGTATAAGCGAGCTCGCTGTACGGTGGAATCCAAGTATGGCAATCTCCTTACCTGATTGTTCTTCGCTCTCATCTTGCTGCGTCTCGATGTCTTTTAGTCCTATATTCTGTAGCACGCCATTGAATGTTTTCTGCAGTGTATCGCTGTATTTTATCATATACGTTGAAGCTACCGAGGTTATAACGAAAATAAAGATTACTACAGACATGATATCTTGCCCTATATGACCAGCCTTCATGCCCAGCGCTGTTATCACGAGCGAAAATTCACTTATCTGTGAAAGGTTTATCGATGTAAGGATGCTGACCCTGTTTCCGTTCTTTAGAAGATATAGGACCGGGTAGATCGATAAAAATCTGGAGCCTATAAGAAAAAGAGAAGCGACACCGGCAATTGCCAGGATGCCCGGGGCGTTCAATGGATCGGGTATCTGCATGCCCAGCGCGACAAAAAAGAGGGTTACGAAAAAATCCCTTATGTTGATCACTTTTGCTATGACGTCAAGGTTATATGGAAATGTTGAGATCGCAATCCCCGCGATCAGAGCGCCCATTTCCAGGGATAGATCTAAAAAACCGGCCAGGCCGCATATAAAAAAGCACCAGCCGAGCGATGATATCAGGACAAGCTCGGGAATCTTCGATATGGTCCTGAACAAGCGGGGAAGGACATATTTGCTGAGCAATAAGCTGATCCCCACCAGCGCCGCACCTTTGATGAATGAAAAGAGGATCGTAAGTATCTGGGGATCGGAAAGGTTCGGCTGGATGCCCAGCAATATGATCGCCCATATGTCCTGAAACACCAGGACGCCCAGCGTGATTCTTCCTGCCAGCGTATCGATCTCAAACTTTCCATAAAGCAGTTTCACGACAATGGCTGTGCTGCTCAGGGCACAGCAGGCGGCAAGGTATAAAAGGTCATACCGCCCCCCGCCGATACGATACCCCAGCAAATAAAAGAACCCCAACCCGAGCAAAACACATATAATGAACTGAGAAAGGCCGCTTACAGCAAGCGACCTGCCGGATTCCTTCAGCTTTTTAATGTCTATTTCGAGACCTATCAGGAAAAGAAGGAGTATAAGCCCGATGTGGGAAATTGTTTCTATATCGTGCAGGCTTGCTACCAGCCCGAATCCAATATTCGGACCTATGAAGACACCGGCAGCAATATATGCAAGCAGGAGCGGCTGCTTCAATACGTGGCCGATAAAAGACATAACGGTGGCTGCCAGTATTGCGACACCGACACTGCTTATGAGGTTGCTGTCCCCGCCTTCGCCGGCCATTGCATATTTTGAGAACAGAACAAAAACACCTGCCCATAAAGCTATGCGGAATGGCAGCTTAGGCATATGATGTTTAATTATTTGCAATATATTCATTCAGGCCTTTCTTATCTCTTTTGTATGCCTGCAATAAAAGTTCAAATTTCCTTGTCTTGATTATGCTCTTGCACGCAAAAATAGCTATCGTGAAGGCAAGGTAGAAATAGCCGAACGCCGCCTGAATTATACTAAATACTTTTCCCAGCGCAGAAAAGGGTATGATGTCCCCATATCCGACGGTCGTCTGCGTTGTTACGCTAAAATAAAAACAATCCAGGTACGTTACCAAGGCAGCTTGCCCTGAACCATGGCTGCTATGCTTTAACGATGGGTATCCTTCTAAAGACGGCAATATCATATAGTACAAGGCTGAAAAAAAGACCGACACAACCATAAAGAACAATACGATATAGTACGGGCTTTTATCGTTATTGATGATGTTTATTAAAATCTTTTTCATGCCGGCTAAACCCCCTCGCAATTTAAGTCTTTTAGATGTGGTGTTTTTGGAGTGTCATTTGCATTAGCTATTTAAAGTGGTTTTGTTAAATCTTTTTACGGGAAAATAAAACTGTTATGAATATGGTGTGTTTGTAAAGAGATATGATAATAAAAAGAAAAATAAAAGTCAACGGATAAGTGCTCAGAGAGCGAATTGTCTTGCGGTATCCCACGGCCAAATAATTTCTTGTGAGTTGAAGTATCCCCCATGATCCCACCCTTGCTTCTATCTTCCTTCAAAGGTCATAAAAATACAATGAAATTCTTTACAGACAGGGATGATGCTGTCCGTATCATTTCGGTACGGCGGGCGAGAAGCAAGGAGAAGAAAATCTATGAAAAAAAGACTTTTAGCTAAAACAATGGACGAATTTGACAAGAGGTTTGATGCGGGAGAGGATGTTACGGATCTCATCGATCTATCAAAGGCCAAGGTAACCCGTTCGAGCAAAAAGATACGCATAACGTTGGATATTGCAGAGTCTCTTGTGCGGGATATTGACGCAATTCGTGAAAGAATAGGTGTTGATCGGGGCGCCCTTATTAAAATATGGCTTCACGAAAAGGTTATAGAGGAGAAATCCTCATGTTAGCCTTTCTTGTCCTTGCCGCTTATCCAGCTCTCTATCTCGTTGCGTTTGTTATATACGACGAGGGCGGATACGAGAAGGAGGATGCCGACAGTTAAGTTCGCAAGATCCTGGTATCCTTCTCTTAGGAATATCGCCGAAGAAAATACGCCGCCAAAGATATAGATCCATATAATACTTCTGATCATCGGCCTGCAACCTCCCCTGCCTGACTGCTTTCACCTGATTGTGTCATATCGGCAGGTGATTTTCAACCATAATATACTTACGGCAAATCCTAAATGCTGATATCGAAGCACTAAACAAATTCGAATGTTCAAAATTCAAAACGCAAGCAGCATGTCCGTTTGGAATATTTGATATTTGAATTTTGATATTGTTTCGAGTTTAGATATTAATATTTCGTGCCTGGTTGAATATTTAACGCTCAAGATTCGGGATGTACTTATGCTGCTGATCCCTATTATAAAAAACCGGAGGTGCACTATGAAGAAATTGGTCTTATTGTTTCTCGTCGCAGGCATTGTTCTTTTTGCAGGTACGGCCGGCGCGGAGGTAAAGGCAGCGCAGGCCGTCGCAAAAGAAATACGCTGGCTGGGCCACGATACCTTCAGGATACAGGGAGAGAAGGTCATCTATACGGACCCCTTCAAGATAAAAGGCAAGGATACCGCGGATATCATCCTCATCAGCCACGACCACTTTGACCATTGCTCTGAGAAGGACATAAAGGCGGTCCAGGGAGCAAGCACGGTGATCGTCACCCCGCCTTCATGTGCGAAGGGGCTTGCAGGCAATGTAAAGGTTGTCAAAAGGGGCGACACGATCAACGTCGGCGGCATCGTAATAGAGGTGGTGCCGGCATACAATGTGAATAAGGAGTTCCATCCGAAGGCAGCCGATGGGGTGGGGTACATCTTTACGGTAAAAGGGCAGAGGATATATTTTGCCGGCGATACCGACCATATCCCGGAGATGAAGGGGTTCAGGAACGTCAACATAGCGCTCCTCCCTGTCTCCGGCACATACGTAATGACCGCAGAGGAAGCGGCCAGGGCTGCCCTCGACATAAAGCCGGACATCGCTATCCCGATGCACTACGGCGCCATAGTGGGGACAGAATCGGACGCCAACAGGTTCGCCGAAGGCCTGCAAGGAAAGATCGAGGTCATTATCTTAAAGAAGGAATAGCGGCGGAAGGCACCGGAGCCCATGCTTTGGTTGGGAATATCAGTGGATCGATCTTATTTCGTCGGCTCTGAACCGTTCTCGATCAACTTCTTCCGGTACTGGACATAGGCATCGCGCATAGCGATGTACGGGTCGATGGCTGCCTCTTTCAATATTTCATAGTCCCCGATGTGGAAGGAGAAATCGTTGACCTTTTCATGGACATTAAGGCCTATCGTTTCAGGGTCCAGCAGGTCCGAGCTGAGATATGTAGGAGGCTTCAGAAAATGGTCCCCGACCAACCCGACAGTGTCGCGGGGGTTGGAAGGGCCGAGGACGGGCCACACGATATAGAACCCGGAGCCTATGCCGTACTTGCCGAGCGTCTGGCCGAGATCGGCTTTGCGGCCCTCAATGTGGAAGCAGTCCTTGGCGCAATCCCGGAACCCGGCAACCCCGACGGTGGAATTGATGACGAAGCGGACCAGCTCGCGTCCCGCGTAATCCGGCCTCCCCTGGAGCAGGTTGTTCACGAAGCGGACGGGCATCATCAAGTTCTCGTAGAAGTTGCTGAATATTATCCTGAAAGACTCCGGTATGGCGAACTTGTAGCCCTGACCCACAGGTTTAAGGAGCCAGAAGTAAAGCTTGTCGTTAAAATGGTACATGGCCCTGTTCCATGGCTCGATGGGGTCGGCGATGGCAGCTCCTTCGGCTGAGACGGCTACCTCTTCGGTAACGTCGCCGTATTCATCGGGCAGCTTTTCCTGTGCTGCTGCAATGCCCTGTGCCGGGGCAAAGGAGAAAAGCAGCGAGATGAGGCATACCAGGCATACAGCCGTTCCTGAAAAATATCTGCTCTCCCGGCGGCTCATTTCTTACCTACCTTTTTGCGGAGGGTGTCGAGCAGCGTTGACGGCGGGTTGTTGCCGAGTATCTCCCTGAACTGGGTACGGTAGTTGCCGATAAGGCTTACCCCCTCGACGATAACATCGAATACCTTCCACCCACCGTCTTTTTTGATAACCCGGTAATAGATAGGCACGTCGGCCTTCTTTGTGGTGACGATGCTCTGGACCTCTACGATGGTTTCCGAAAGAGGCACCTCCTTGGTATAGTTGATCTTCTCATCGGTGTAAGCGGTGAGCTTATCGATGTAGGCATCCTTGAGGATCGTCTTGTAGAGATCGACAAATTCCTTGCGCTGCTCAGGTTTGAGCTTGTTCCAGTTAAGCCCGAGGGTCCTTTTCGAAAGCTCCACGAAATCAAAGAGCTTTTCGGCGGCATCTATGATCTTCTGCTCTTTTACCTTCTTGCCTGCTTCACCTTTGAGCTTGGGGTCCCGCATCACATCGATTACGCTGCTCACATTTGAGTTGATAGTGTCAAGCGGGACGCCTGCAGAGGCAAGCAGCGGGGCCATCGTAAAGATCAGCAGCGCTGCTGAAGCAATCCATTTTTTCATAACCATTCTCCCTTGTTACTTGTCTGATTTCTCCGGTTCTTTCTTTACGTCGCCGAATGCATATTTGCCTATCAGGTCCTCAATGTCCGACGGCACGGTGGTCTGCGTGATCGTTCCGCCCGGCTTGATCGGTTCGCCTGATCCTCCCGGTTCGATCCTGACATATTTATCGCCGATAAGGCCCGCAGTCTTAATGGTTGCAGCCGCATCGTCGTATATGGCAACGCCTTTCCTGATCTTCATCGTGACCTTGCCCATCTGCCTCTCTGCGTCTATGCCCAGGTTTGTTACGCTGCCGACCTCAATGCCGTATATCTCGACCGAGCTGCCTGCCCGAAGCCCCGAGACCGATGCGAACCGGGCATGAAGCGCGTAGGTATCTTCCCCGAACAGAGAAACTTTGCCGAGCTTCACGGTCATGTATCCCACGCAAATGAGACCGACCAGAACAAAAACGCCTACCGCTGTTTCCATGGAATACTTTTTCATTGTATGCTCCCTTCGCAATTGCACCGGTGAGTTGCGATGATCTCCTGGCCTGCCTCGGCCCTCTCGATGATCTGCTCGATCTTGTCGTTCGGCAAGACCTCTGTGATCCCCGCCCTGATGTAGATATCGAAGCCTTCTTTTGCGTCTATATTTGCCTGGGCAGCGCCGTTTATATTGTCAAGGATCCCTTCCTGCAGTTTCCGGGCAAACTGCGATACCAGCTCTTTTGCTTCTTCAACGGACGTGTGAGGAAATATGGTGAGGATCTGGTCCCTGCTGTAGCGTGCCGAAAATCCTCCTATGGCATTAAAGTGGCTGTTCGTGTATTCGCCGAGGGCCTTCAGGACCTCCACGGCAGGCTGAGGCCCAAGGGCGTCCTGTAGAATATTGAGGCGGACGCTCAGCACCGCGGCTGAGATCGCCACGGATTTCGCAGTGCCGCCCAGCATCGTCGTGTAGTGCATCCTGAACGCCTCCCTTGAGAGCAGGCCGGTCAGTTCATCCTGGAACCCGTCGAGGCTGCGCAGGAACTCGTCGATGAGCGGGATCTTCATTTTCGTTAGTTCTTCGTAGGTCCCTTCGAAGCCTACCTGCCCTTCCCAGAGAATTATGATCCTGTCCGAGATAAAGAAGACATCGGGAATATCGTGGCTGATTATGACGGCGGTAAACCCGAATTTCCGTCTGTAGTGGGTGATCATGCTCAGGATCATATTCTTCCGGATCGGGTCCTGCCCCGTGGTCGGTTCGTCGAAGAGGACTATCTTCGGGTCTTCGACGAGTGCCCGTGCCAGGGCCACCCTTTTTTGCATCCCGCCCGAGAGCTCCGACGGATATTTGTAAATTGCCTCGGTGAGCTCAAGGTCTTCGATCCTTTTCAGCACCCTATTCTCGATCTCTTTCTTGCTGAGGCTTGTTGTCTGCCTGAGAGGGAAGGCAATATTTTCGAAGACCGTCATCGAGTCAAGGAGGGCGTTGTTTTGAAAAAGGTAGGCGATGGCGCTCCTGTATTGTTCCCATTCGCCCTTTTTCATTGCCCTTACGGATTTTCCCTGAAAGAGGATGGTGCCTTCGTCGGGCTTGAGGAGGCCGATGATGTGCTTGAGAAGTACGCTCTTCCCGGTGCCGCTCTTACCGATGATCGTCGTGATCTGGTTTTCGTATATCCTGACGCTGAGGTTATCCAGCACAGTTTTGTCGCCGAACCGCTTTGTGACATTCTGGAATTCTATCAAAGGTATTGTGTCCATTGCCTGTCCTACATGAGAAATGATGTTACCACATAATCAGAGATGAGGATCAGCACGCAGGAGATTACGACAGCAGAGATGGTGGAAAGGCCGACGGCCTTCGCGCCGTATCCGTCAGACCGCATATGGCAGAAATAGCCCTGGTAGCAGCAGATACATGACACGATGACGGCGAAGACCAGGGATTTTATAAAGCCTCCCCTGACGTCTACCATATCGATGGAGGATTGGACCCGGTAAAGGTATGTGCCGGCATTTGTGCCCAGGAGCATTACCCCGGTAATGTATCCACCGATTATCCCGACAAGGTCAAAAAAGGCGGTGAGCAGCGGAAAGCTGATGATCGAGGCGGCGATCCTCGGGCTGATGAGGTAGCGTACCGGATCGATCCGCATGGAATAGAGGGCGTCGATCTGCTCGGAGATGCGGAGGATCCCGATCTCCGCGGTCATGGCGGACCCTGCCCGCGCGGTGATCATAATGGCGGTGAGAACGGGGCCCAGCTCCCTGACGAGGGAAAGGGATACGGCAGACCCGAGGGCGCCGACAGAGCCGAATTTCACCAGCGTGTAGAAAAGCTGCAACCCCAGGACCATGCCGGTGAAAAGGCCTACGAGCATGACGATCAGCGACGACCCGGCCCCGATATAATAGACCTGCCTTACGATCTCATGAAGCTGTTTGCGCTTGAAGATATTGACAAAGGCAAGGAAAAAGAAGATGGCCATCGCGCCCAAATTGCCGACGAAACGAATGGCCCACCTGCCTGTGGCAGGAAAGATAAGCGTAAAAGGATTACTTCGCTGTGGAGAACCTGCTCCCGTCAAGTCCGTCTCTTCACCCCTCTGAATGTCTTTGGGCTCCCGTTAAGGATAATAAGACATTTTACCTATTATCCCGCTGAGGTGCAACCTGTTTTTGCTTCTTTCTCATAGGTAATGTGAAAACTTGTCCCTCGTTACTCGTTGCTTGTCGCTGGTTTGAACCAGTATCCAGTGACGAGTGACGAGCATTTGCTCCTCCCATCCTCTCATTTTCCCATCTCCCCATCCTCTCATTTTCCCTGTTTTCCTCATTTTATCCGATTCGACACTAAAAATGGCTTGCCGGGAACATTATTGTTTCACGGCCACTATGGAAGAAATACAATGTGGAATTGAGGAAAATGAAAGGTGAAAACCTTGTCCCTCGTTACTCGTTGCTTGTCACTGGTTTGAACCAGTATCCAGTATCCAGCATCCAGCGACGAGTATCGAGTATCGAGTTTGCCATGGGCTGAAAGCGAATAGCTGATCGCTGATAATAAAAGATTCAACAGCGGGGGAAAAGGGATATGCAAATGAACAAATTATCGTCTATCGGGATCATTGGTGCGATATTGCTTCTCCTTGTCGCCTTGCCCGGTGTTTTCCGTCCCGTTTACGGCCAGGTGAAAATCGACAACGAACGGACAGGAACGGTGGATCTGGACGCGGAACCGAACTCCGGTTCCGAAAAGACGGCCACCGTGACAGACACGGGCTATGTGCACGTTACTACGCCGCGGGCCATATCAGTGGGATCCGATGGCTGGACGCTGCAGATCGAGAAGAACGGGAGGTTGGAGACAGCGAGTGCGCGTGAGGGCTTCACAACCGTTTCAACCGTTTACTTCGATAATACCGGGACGGTAAAAAATGACGGCACCATCGCCTCCTATAGGAACTCTTACAATTATTATTCCGGTACTGGCATTGAAATGAAGTTCGGAACGGTAGAAAACACCGGCTCAATATACAGTGAAACGCATTATGGGATCTATTTAGGCGGAGCGGACCCCAATCAAATCAGTACGGTCTACAACACAGGCACGATTGTCGGCCCGGTGAAGGGGATTTATTCCAAATCCGCTTTGAATGTGACAAACGGAGTCGGCGCATCAATCATTGGAGGTATTGAGCACTCGTATCTTTATCAAGTACAGAGTGATTCGACGATAACGAACTATGGCACCATTAGCGATAGTGATTATGGTGTCCGTCTGAGATCCGGGACAATTCAGAATCTCGGAAAGGACTCGCTGATCCATGGGGATACGGCGGGTATCCATATTGACCAAGCAGCAATTATTGGGGAGAACAAAGTAACGAACGAGGGTTTGATAAGGTCTTGGGCCGTCGGCGTAAGTCTGGGCAAGGATGGGATCGTGGAAAACAGCGGCACGATCTGGGGCGAAACAACTGGTATTTTATCTGGTAAAGGTAGGGCCACGATCACGAATAGCGGAACGATAAGCGGCAAACGTATCGGTATAAGGCTTTCTCTGGGAGGTGGTTACGACGACATCCTCGATAACTCCGGCACGATCATCGGTGCGGAGAGTGCGGTAAGCATGGGAGCCGGTAACGATATGGCCACCTTGCGCAGAGGAACAAGAATAACGGGATGGGTGGACGGAGGTGACGGTGCGGACATCCTGGAGTTCAACGACGCCGGGACGCAGGTGGGCTTCATGGCCAGGAACTTCGAAACGCTCAACTTCACCGGCGGGGAAACCATCCTTACCGGCGCCGGCAGCAGCGTGAACGTTGGGGGAGACACAACGGTCCAGGGCGGTGCAACCGCAAGTATAGAGGGTTTTACCTTCAACACCGGCGCCCTTAAGGTCGAATCAACAGGCAAGCTGATCAACAGGGGCGGCGTCAATGTCACCGGCGCCTATACCCAGGAGTCGGACAGCGTCTATGAGGTTGGCGCTGCTCCGGACCACACCTTTGCGAAGGTAAAGGCCGACAAGGCCGATATACAGGGCGGCACCATTATTTTTAATACCAACAGTGTCAGGGGCGGGAAACATCTCATAGTGGGGACAACATCGGGCCTCAACGGCACGTACGACCAATATGAATATAATACGGGCAACTACGTCCATATGTCCCACGAATATGACCCGAACGGCCGGGACATGTACGCCATTGTGACCTCGGTCCTTACCGACAATGCCGGTCCCATGACCCGTAACCAGCGCGCCGTGTCCCGTTACCTCGACGATACAAGGAACTCTCCTTCCGCTTTCATCTCCGAAGATATGTGGGGAGTATACAGTCTCCTGAACGGTCTCGATGTCCCCTCCGTCCGGTCCGCCTTCGACCAGATGGGCGGTGCGAGCCACACGGCATACACGGTCATCGACATCTACCGGACGGCAAACTTCTACCGGAACCTCTTCCGCCGCCCCTCCTCCCTTACTTCCAATGCGATGGAAGGCCGGGGCGATCCCCTTACGATGCTTGCAGCGAACATGAATACCCTTACCGATGGGGACGCCTCGTATATAACAAAGGACGGGAAGAAAGGCCCCTTCAACCTGTGGATAAAGGGATACGGCACAACCGGTTACAGGGACGGCGATGACATCGCCTCCCGGTATGACTTTACCGTCGGCGGCACCATGGCCGGTATAGACTTCCACCACAGCCCTGCCGCAAGGGTCGGATTCGCCCTGGGATACGCGAAGACGAACATGGACATGAAGGACCTAAGGGACAGGGGCAGTGAGGACAGCTTCCAGGGAGCGGTCTACGGCTCCTATACCCCCAAAGACAACAGGTGGTACATGGACCTCGCCTTTGCCTACAGCAGGAACAGCTATGAGACGAGCCGCTACATCGACTTCGGGGCCGTTTCGCGGGTAGCAAAGGGGTCCTATAAGGGGAGCGATCTCTCAGGGTATATGGAAAGCGGATACCGGATACCCGTTACCGGAAGCTTCGCCGTCACCCCCTATGCCTCATTCCTTGCCCTTCAGAACTACCGGGGCGGCTTCACGGAAAGAGGGGCGCAGGCCCTGAGCCTCGTTACGGACGGCGCAAAGGCCCTGTCCCTCCAGGGCGCACTCGGCGTCCGTGCGGCAAGGGACATTCGTATCACGAAGACCTTCCTTGTGACCCCCGAACTATCCGCCCGCTGGGTCCACGAGTTCGGCGACGACGAGGCGCTCCTCGACGCCCGTCTCGCCGGTGCGCCTTCGAATTATTTTACCGTGTACTCCGACCGGTTCGACAGGGACAGCGGGGTCTTTTCCCTGGGGATAACGGGAAAGGTCAGGGATGACTGGGGCTTCTTCCTCGCCTATGACGCGCAGTTCAGATCAAAAGAGTGTGCCCATGCCGCAACAGGGGGAGTGAAGTTCAAATGGTAATGGAAAGACCAGCCGTCAGCTATCAGCAGCCAGCTAAAACAAAAAAGGTCTTAAGCTGACAGCTGACAGCTGATAGCTCAAGGAAGGAGAGATCGTGGCAAGAGACAGGGCACGGCAGGATGGGAAGGAACGGGATATCCGGTTTGACCCTGCAGGATATGGCGCCTACATTATAACCGGCGACGGGGACGATATTATTTTTGCGTCACCTTATAACGACTATATCAATTCTAATGGCGGCAACGACGTCATCTACGGCAATGGCGGCAACGACACCGTTGATGCCGGCGCCGGCAACGATACCCTCTACGGCGGCATAGGAAACGACTCCCTTTACGGCGGCAGCGGCAATGACTCCCTCTACGGCGGAGACGGCAACGACACCCTCGACGGCGGCGCAGGGGTGGATGTGTTGTGCGGAGGCAAAGGCAACGACACCTACGTGATAGACGGTTTGAGCGATGTTCTTATCGAATATCAAGACGAGGGCATCGATACCGTTAAGTCCTCGGTTACCTATACAATTGGTGTCAACATAGAGAACCTGACACTCACAGGCGATCAGGCCATAAAAGGAAAAGGCAATAACCTTAATAATGTCCTCATTGGGAACGACGCAGACAACGTCCTCTCGGGCAGTATCGGCAACGACACCCTCTACGGCGGCGACGGCAACGATACAATCTACGGCAACGACTACGAGCATATCGTCTACGGCAACGACGACGACCTCCTCGACGGCGGCGCCGGCAACGACCTCCTCGACGGCGGCGCAGGCGCGGACACAATGTACGGCGGTACAGGCAATGATACCTACGTGGTAAATGATGCTGGCGATATAGTCATCGAGAATGCAAACGAGGGCACCGATACCATCCAATCCTCAATCACCTATGCCCTCGGCGACAACCTGGAGAACCTTACATTAACTGGGACCGATGCCATAAACGGATATGGCAACGACCTTGACAACTATATCATCGGCAATGACGGCGATAACATCCTCTCCGGCAATGACGGCAATGACGGCAATGACACCCTCGACGGCGGCGAAGGCAGCGACACCCTCGTGGGCGGCGACGGCAACGATGTTTATCGGTTCAACATCGGCTATGGGACAGACACGATCGATGATCTGTCAACGGAATTCGGACGCAATACGGTTGTATTCGGTGAAGGTATTACCCCCGACGACCTAACATGGAGCATCAGCGATAAAGGAGACCGGCTGATCATCCATATAGGCACAGACGGGGCAGACCAGCTGCAACTCATGAACTTTAATCCCGACGACCCGTTCGGAGCTCATGCGGTCGAATATTTCCGGTTCCAGGACGGCACCTGCCTGACCTATGACCAGCTTATGGCATTATTGACGGGCACGAAGGGAACAGAGGGCGACGACAGGCTCTACGGCGACCAATCTTCCAATAGCATGAATGGATTGGGTGGTAACGACGTCTTATACGGTTACGGTAACGGCGATATTCTGGATGGCGGTAAAGGCGCGGACACGATGTACGGCGGCGCCGGGAATGATATCTACTTCGTTGACGACACGGGTGATGTCGTCGTCGAAGATCCCGGCGAAGGCAGAGACACCGTCCAGTCCTCCATCACCTACACCCTCGGTGACAACGTGGAGAACCTGATCCTCATCGGAACATCGGCCATCAACGGAGAAGGCAACGACCTCCATAACTCCATCATCGGCAACGACGCCGACAACGTCCTCTCCGGCGGTGCGGGCAACGACCTTCTCGACGGCGGCGCAGGCAACGACACCCTCGTGGGCGGCACGGGGGCAGACATCATGTACGGCGGAACCGGGAATGACACTTACATGATTGACGATCTGCGCGATTCGATCTTCGAGAACACAGACGAAGGTGTCGATACCGTTCAGTCCTCAATCACCTGCTACACCCTCGGCAACAACCTGGAGAACCTGGTCCTCGAAGAAGGCAGCAATGCCGTCTATGGATACGGCAACGACCTGAATAACGTCATCACCGGCAACAGCAACAACAACCGGCTCTCAGGCAACGGCGGCAACGACTCCCTCTATGGCGGCGAAGGCAGCGACACCCTCTACGGCGGTACCGGAAGCGACCTTCTCGACGGCGGTACCGGAAGCGACCTCCTCGACGGCAACGAAGGCAGCGACGCCCTCTATGGCGGTGACGGCAACGACACATTATATGGTCAGGCAGGAAACGATTTCCTCGACGGCAACGAAGGCAACGACGCCCTCTATGGCGATGACGGCGACGACACCCTCGTGGGCGGCGCGGGCAACGACACCCTCGTGGGCGGCAACGGAGATGACACATACATGATTACCTCAACCGATAATACCATCGTCGAGCGTGAAGGCGGAGGCATCGATACCGTTCAGTCCTCAATCACCTGCTATACCCTCGGCGACAACCTGGAGAACCTGACCCTCGTGGAAGGCAGCAGTGCCGTCTTCGGATACGGCAACGACCTCGATAACGTCATCACCGGCAACAGCAACAACAACCGGCTCTCAGGCGAAGGCGGCAACGACATCCTCTATGGCGGCGCAGGCGACGACACGATGTGGGGCGTCGCGGGCGACGACACGTTGTACGGCAATTCGGGCAATGACTCGCTTCTTGGCAACGACGGCAAAGACGCCATCTATGGCGGAGAAGGCAACGACACATTATACGGTCAGGCAGGAAACGATTTCCTCGACGGCGGCGAAGGCGCGGATACGATGTGGGGCGGCGAAGGCGACGATACATATGTGATCGACGATTTGAACGATATAGCATGGGAATATCCAGACCGCGGCAACGATACCGTCCTGTCCTCAATCGACATGGACTTCCTGACCTACAAGTATTTTATTGAGGACTACCGACAGATCTTCATCGATGTGGAGAACCTGATCCTCGTGGAAGGCAGCAGTGCTGTCTACGGATACGGCAACTATCTCGATAACGTCATCACCGGCAACAGCAATAACAACGATCTCCATGGGGATTATGGCAACGACACCCTCGACGGCGGCATCGGCACGGATACCATGTACGGCGGCGAAGGCAATGATACCTATGTAGTAGACAATTTGAACGATAAAGTGACCGAGTATAAGGATGAAGGCATCGATACCGTCGAATCCTCGATCACCTACACCCTCGGTGAAAACGTGGAGAACCTGACCCTCATTGGGACTGATGCCATCGACGGATATGGCAACGCGTTTGATAACCGTATGGTCGGAAATCACGCAGATAATGTCCTGGGAGGGGCCAAAGGCAATGACACCCTCTCAGGCAACGACGGCAACGACACCCTCTTCGGCGGTGACGGCAACGACTTCCTCTACGGCGGAGCAGGCGACGACCAGCTTTACGCCGACTATGGCAATGCAGGCAACGACGTCCTCGACGGCGGCGAAGGCGCGGACAGGATGTACGGAGGCTCAGGCGATGATACCTACGTGGTAGATAATAAAGACGATATAATCATCGAGAATGCAAACGAAGGCATCGATACGATAAAGTCCTCCATCACGTACGATCTTGCCGATGTTGAAAACGTGGAGAACCTGGTCCTCATAGGGGATAAGGCCATCAACGGGACAGGGAACGAATTTGACAACACCATCTACGGCAACGACGCAGACAATGTCCTCAAAGGAGGCGCAGGCAACGATCGCCTCGGAGGCTTTAAGGGCAACGACACCCTCTACGGCGGCTTAGGCAACGACACCCTCGACGGCGGCGAAGGCAACGACAAACTCTACGGCGGCAACGGCGCGGACAGGATGTACGGAGGCTCAGGCAACGACTGGCTCGAAGGTGGTACAAGCAACGATTCCCTCTACGGCGACGACGGTAACGATACAATCTACGGCGACGACGGTAACGATTCCCTCTACGGCGACGACGGTAACGACTCCCTCGACGGCGGTACAGGCAACGACACCCTCTGGGGCGGCTATGGCAACGACTGGCTCGACGGCGGCGCAGGCGCGGACAGGATGTACGGCGGCATGGGCGACGACACCTATGTGATAGACAATGCAGATGATATCGTCATTGAGAATGAGAATGAAGGCATCGATACCATCATATCCTCAATCAGCATCCAATTCTTGTTTGTTAAGGAAGGGGATCACTGGGCATGGGACCACTGGATCCGCCATGTGGAGAACCTGACGCTCAAGGAGGATAGCGATGCCGTCTACGGATACGGCAACCACCTCGATAACGTCATCACCGGCAACAGCAACGACAACTGCCTTAAGGGGGAAAATGGCAACGACACCCTCTATGGCGGCAAGGGCAACGACACCCTCTACGGCTGCGGAGACTCCGAGGGCAGCCTCGTGGACCTTAGAGACAACGACCGGCTCGATGGCGGAGAAGACGCAGACTGGATGTACGGCGGCAGAGGCGACGACACCTACGTGGTAGACAATGCAGGCGATATGGTCATTGAGTATGCGAACGAAGGCATCGACACCGTCGAATCCTCGATCACCTACACCCTCGATGACACTCTGGAGAACCTGACCCTCATTGGGACTGATGCCATCGACGGATACGGCAACGATTTTGATAACTGTATGACCGGTAACGGTGCAGACAATATTCTTTACGGTTTCTATGGCAACGACACCCTCTACGGCGGCGACGGCAACGACACCCTCGAAGGCGGAGCAGGTGCGGACAGGATGTACGGCGGCATGGGCAACGACACCTACGTGGTAGACAATGCAGGCGATATGGTCATTGAGAATGCAAACGAAGGCATCGATATTGTTGAGTCATTGGCCACCAATTATACCCTCAGTAAAAACGTGGAGAACCTGACGCTCAAGGAAGGTAGCGCTGCAATCAGAGGGACAGGAAACGATCTTGATAACGTTATCACCGGCAACAGCAACGACAACGATCTCTCAGGCAGCGACGGCAACGACACCCTCTACGGCAACGACGGCAACGACACCCTTTACGGGGGCGCAGGTAACGATACCCTTTACGGCGGCTCAGGCGATGATACCTACGTGGTAGATAATAAAGACGATATAATCATCGAGAATGCAAACGAAGGCATCGATACGATAAAGTCCTCCATCACGTACGATCTTGCCGATGTTGAAAACGTGGAGAACCTGGTCCTCATAGGGGATAAGGCCATCAACGGGACAGGGAACGAATTTGACAACACCATCTACGGCAACGACGCAGGCAATGTCCTCAAAGGAGGCGCAGGCAACGATACTCTCTGGGGCGGCTATGGCAACGACACCCTCTACGGTGATGAAGGCAACGACACCCTCGACGGCGGCGAAGGCAACGACACCCTCTACGGTGGCGAAGGGGTGGATGTGTTGTACGGAGGCTTAGGCAACGACTGGCTCCAAGGTGGTACAGGCAACGACGCCCTCTACGGCAACGACGGCAACGATACAATCTACGGCGGCATGGGCAACGACTGGCTCGAAGGTGGTACAGGCAACGACGCCCTTTATGGCAACGACGGCAACGATACAATCTACGGCAACGACGGCAACGACACCCTTGAAGGTGGTACAGGCAACGACTGGCTCGACGGCGGTATAGGAGCGGACACGATGTCCGGCGGTACATGCAATGATATCTACGTGGTAGACAATGAAGACGATATGGTCATTGAGTATGCGAACGAAGGCATCGATACCGTCCGGTCCTCAATCGCCTATACCCTCGGTGACAATCTGGAGAACCTGACCCTCATTGGGACTGATGCCATTGACGGGACAGGGAACGGCCTTAATAACGTTATCTTCGGCAATAGTGCAAATAATATTCTCTATGGCAACGACGGCAACGATACTATTGACGGCGGCTTAGGCAACGACACCCTCACGGGCGGCGACGGCAACGACTGGCTCGACGGCAGCGCAGGCAGCGACACCTACGGTTTCTCCCTCGGTGACGGGTCAGACATGATCAACGATACCGGTTCCGACGGCTCTCAGGATACCATCTCCTTCGATGCCTCGGTCTCTAAGGATACCATCGCCTTCTTTAAGGACGGCACATCTCTCCATATTGCATACGGAGATAGTGACTACATTACCGTACTCAACCAGGATACCACCGGCATAGAGGAGGTGGAAACCTCTAACGGTTTTTTCCTCACCGACTCGGATATCAACAAACTCATCCAGGACCTTACCTCCTACGCGAATGACCACGGCATAAGCCTTACCTCCGTGGATGACGTGAAGGGAAACCAGGAGCTTATGGAGATTATCGTGAACTCATGGCACCAGTAGAGGCAGCTCATGGCTGATAGCTCATGGCTCATGGCAGAAGCAAACGAAAAAATAAAGGCAGCCGTCAGCAGTCAGCTAAAACAAAAGAGGCCTTTAAGCTGATAGCTGATCGCTGATAGCTGTAGGCTGAAAAAAGGAACGACCATGACAAAAGACAGGACGCGGCAGGATGGGAAGGAACGGGATATTCAGTTTGACCCTGTAGGATCTCCAATCATAGGACCAAGAATCGAGAGACACGACAGAAACGATACCATCATCGGCGGGATAAAGGACGATGAACTCTATGGCCTTGGAGGTGATGACTTAATCTTGGGTGGTTCAGGCAACGATTACCTTGACGGCGGTGAAGGCGCGGACACGATGTACGGCGGCAAAGACAACGACATCTATGTGGTAGACAATACAGGTGATAAAGTCATTGAGAATACGAATGAAGGCAACGATACCGTCCTGTCCTCCATCACCTATACCCTCGGTAATAACGTGGAGAACCTGACGCTCACGGGAGATCAGGCCATCGATGGATACGGCAACAATCTTAATAACGTTCTTATCGGCAACAGTGCAAATAATCTCCTCTACGGCGACGAAGGCGACGATACCTTATTCGGGAACGAAGGCAACGACTCTCTCTACGGCGGGGCAGGCAGCGACTTCCTCTACGGCGACGAAGGCGACGATACCTTATTCGGGAACGAAGGCAACGACTCTCTCTACGGCGGCGACGGCAGCGACTTCCTCTGCGGCGGTGAAGGCAACGACTTCCTCTATGGTGCTACAGGCAACGACACCCTTGACGGCGGTGAAGGCGCGGACACGATGCGGGGCGGTTATGAAAACGACACATACATCATCAACGATGTGAACGATAAAGTTATCGAATACGGCAATCAAGGCAACGATACTGTTGAGTCCTCAGTCACCTATACCCTCAGTGACAACGTGGAGAATCTGACGCTCACGGGAACCGATGCCATCGATGGGACAGGGAATGGTCTTGATAACGTTATCACCGGCAATAATGCGGACAACGTCCTCTACGGCGGTACAGGCAACGACTCTCTCTACGGCGGTGACGGCAGCGACACCATCTACGGTGATGAAGGCGACGACTGGCTCTACGGCGGCGAAGGCGCGGACACGATGTACGGAGGGTATGGTGATGATACCTATGTGGTAGATAATGAAGATGATGCAGTCACAGAGAAAATTGATGAAGGTATCGACCTCGTTTATTCATCGGTGACCTATACTTTGAGCGATAATATAGAGAAGCTGTTCCTCATCGGGTTCAATGCCATCGATGGGACAGGGAACGACCTCGACAACGTCCTCGTCGGCAATAATACAGAAAACACCCTGGACGGCAAGGCAGGCAATGACTGGCTAACCGGCGGAAACGGCGACGACTACCTCGACGGCGGTGCAGGCAACGACACCCTTGACGGCGGCCGGGATGACGACATCGTATATGGCAATAACGGCAACGATTACCTATTCGGCGGAGACGGCAGCGACACCCTTGACGGCGGTACAGGCAACGACTGGCTTTATGGTGGTACAGGCAGCGACTGGCTCTTTGGCGGCGCCGGCAGCGACTGGCTCTTTGGCGATACAGGCAACGACACCCTCTCCGGCGGAGACGGCAGCGACACCCTTGACGGCGGTACAGGCAACGATACCCTTTACGGCGGCGCGGGCAGCGACACCTACGGTTTCTCTCCCGGTGACGGGTCAGACATAATCAATGATTACGGTTCCGACGGTTTGCAGGACAATATCACCTTCGATTTTTCTGTCTCCAGGGATACCATTGCCTTTTTTAAAGACGGCACATCTCTCCGTATAGCATACGGAGATACAGACTACATTAACGTACTCAACCAGGATACCACCGGGAGGGGGATAGAAAAGGTACAACTTTCTGACGGTTTCTTCCTCATCGACTCGGACATCAATAAACTCATACAGGACCTTACCTCCTACGCGAATGACCACGGCATCAGCCTCACATCCGTGGATGATGTGAAGGAAAGCCAGGAGCTGATGAACATGATCGTGAACTCATGGCACCAGTAAAGACGGTGAAAGGTGAAAACCTTGATACTCGTTGCTGGTTTGAACCAGCAACGAGTATCAAGTATCGAGTATCCAGTATCGAGTGACGAGCAAGGCTGATAGCTGACAAAAGAGGAACGAGCGTGGCAAGAGACAGGGTACGGCAGGACGGGAAAGAACGGGATATTCGGTTTAACCCTATAAGAGCAGTGATCAAGGGAACCGAAGGCAATGATATCCTCTGCGGTACTAACGATGACGATGCGATCTATGGCCTTGGGGGCAATGACACCCTCTATGGTAACGACGGCGACGATACCCTCTACGGCGGTGAAGGCAACGACTCACTCGACGGCGGCTACAGCAACGACATCATTTACGGCGATGAAGGCAATGACTGGCTGTACGGCTACTATGGCGACGACACCCTTGACGGCGGGGAAGGCGATGACACCCTTGACGGCGGCGCAGGCTCGGACACGATGTACGGTGGCACAGGCAACGACACCTACGTGGTGGACGATACAGGCGATACGGTCATGGAGAATGCAAACAAAGGTATCGATACCGTTCTGTCCTCCATCACCTATACCCTCGGTGACAATCTGGAGAGTCTGACCCTCACGGGGAATAGGACCATCAACGGATACGGCAACGACCTTGATAACTATATAACCGGCAACAGCGCAGATAATACCCTTTATGGTTACGACGGCAGCGACACCCTTGACGGCGGCGTAGGCGCAGACACGATGTACGGAGGCACCGGCGATGACACGTACATAATTGACGATTTTAACGATACGGTTACAGAGTATGCGAACGAGGGCACCGATACCGTCCAATCCTCGATCACCTGCACCCTCGGTAACAACCTGGAGAACCTGACCCTCACGGGGAATAGAACCATAGATGGACACGGCAACGACCTTGATAACTATATAACCGGGAACGACGCAGCCAATGTCCTTTCGGGCGGCGCAGGCAAAGACACACTTAGCGGCGGCATGGGCGACGACACCCTCTACGGCGAAGAAGACGACGACATCCTCAACGGCGGTACCGGGAAGGACTTGATGTGCGGCGGCAAAGGCAATGATACCTACGTAGTAGACAATGCAGGCGATATAGTCATTGAGTATGCGAACGAGGGCACCGATACCGTCCAATCCTCGATCACCTATACCCTCGGTAACAACCTGGAGAACCTGACCCTCACGGGGACTGATGCCATCGACGGATACGGCAACGACCTCAACAACCATATCATCGGCAACAGCGCAGACAATATCATTGACGGCGGCGCAGGCAACGACTCACTCGACGGCGGCATCGGTGCGGACACTATGTGCGGCGGCAAAGGCGACGACATATACGTGGTAGACAATGCAGGTGACAAAGTCATTGAGTATGCGAACGAGGGCACCGATACCGTCCAATCCTCGATCACCTATACCCTTGGTGACAACCTGGAGAACCTGACCCTCACAGGAGATCAGGCCATAAACGGTTATGGTAACAGCCTTGATAACTATATAACCGGGAACGACGCAGGCAACGTCCTCTCCGGCGGTACGGGCAACGACACCCTCGATGGCGGAGAAGGCGCGGACGCGGTGTGCGGCGGCAAAGGCGACGACATATACGTAGTAGACAATGCAGGCGATATAGTCATTGAGTATGCGAACGAGGGCACCGATACCGTCCAATCCTCGATCACCTGCACCCTCGGTAACAACCTGGAGAACCTGACCCTCACGGGGAATAGAACCATAGATGGACACGGCAACGACCTTGATAACT
>Ga0228535_1001910_pt1 | contig 25307 bp, 19 predicted proteins | sample SJ1metagenome_FD_168457 | JGI IMG/M metagenome (GOLD analysis project Ga0228535, IMG submission 168457) | Enriched culture of PCE-dechlorinating microbial communities from Ithaca, New York, USA - SJ1 | ecosystem: Engineered > Modeled > Simulated communities (microbial... > Unclassified | place...
CCATGCTTTCAATTTCGCGGAAGGTTTCCGGAATGACCATCACGGGCTTGCCGGAACGCCGGATCACCACTTCGGCCACCGATCCGATCAGGCCGCCTTCCTTCAGGTGAAAGTGCTCGCCCTTTTTGGCCATGCAGATAAGATCGGCGGTTTCCGCCTCTTCAATGATCGTGTCGCTGATTTTGCCGATGTTTTTCCGGGTTTCGCAGGCGACGCCCGCCCGCCGGCAGCGCTCTGCGAAGGAGGCCAGCACACCGGCGGCTTTTTCCTTGAGCGACGCTTCGACCGCATCCAGATAGCCGTCGTAGGGCGGCATGCCGACGGTTGCGGTCACGTCCGTCATCATCAGGCCCTGGATCAGATAGATGTCGAGAACGTGCAGGCCTCTTAACGACGCTCCGAATTTCGGCGCGATGTAAAGGCCGTAGTCGAGCGCAATGCCGCTGTTGGGCGATCCGTCCACCGGAATCAGTATGGTTTGAATCATGATCTCGGCCTCCCCGTCTGAAGGTTTGGGCTATTTTTGTTTTTTATCAAAGTGTGCCAGATCGTGCAGCAGGCCGGCCACTTCTTTTTCGTCCCAGGTGCGGCGCGACCCTTCTTCGTCGCTTACCTCTTCCGCGAGGGACGCTCCGTCTTCGGTGAAGCTCAGAAACCGGCCAACCAGCTTGCCGTTTTTATAAGCCGCCTTTTCCTTAATCTGCCCGTTTTTGAAATAGCAGACATAGTCGCCGTCGCGCCTGTCGTTTTTGAAGCCGCCTTTTTCCTTGACCTGACCGCTTTTGTAGTAGCAGACGTATTCCCCTTCGAACTTTCCGTTGGCAAAGTGCTCTTCCTCCCGCAATTCCCCGCTTTTGTAGTAGCGGCGGTAGGCGCCGTGGAGCTTTCCCTGAACGTAGTGCTCTTCTTCCCGTACATGGCCGTTTTCATGGTAGGAGAGGTAGGGGCCGTCCATTTTGTCGTTGACGAACTGGACTTTTTCCCGGATCTGTCCGCTGGCGTAATAGCTCACGGCGGAGCCGTGGCGTTTGCCCCGCAGAAAATGCAGGTGCGCCATGATCTGGCCGCTGGGGAAAAAAGTCTTGTATTCCCCGGAGAGGCGTCCATCAACCAGAAATTTCTTTTCTTTGACCGCCCCGTTCGGATAATGAACAATGCTTTCGTGAGCCATAGGATCGCCTGCCGGCGCGAATGTCTTTGTATATCGCGCGAGTGTTTTAAATTTCTAAACAATCCGCGGGGAGAATGCAACTAAAAACCGTCCGGAAAGCGCAAATTTTGTTTTGCTTTTCGCGAAAAAGGCTAATAGGGTTTGACAGGCGGGAAACTTTTCCTATAATAAGCCGACTTCAAGGAAGTACAGCGGGCAGGAATGATCGTTTCCAATTTAGACACCACAAGAATAGCGATAATCGGACCGGGACGCCTGGGGACGTCGTTTGCCTATAAATTCGGGCGCGACAACAAGCGTGTCGCCATCTATTATCACAATTCCGATGTGTGCAAGGCCATCAACCGGGACCGTCTGAATCCGATCCACCTCACCGAGGATCTGGCCGACCGGGTGGGGGGCATGGATCAGGTGCCCCGTCTGGGGCCGAAAGTTTACGCGACCAACGATCTCGAGCACATCATCGAGAACAACGATTTCATTCTGCTGTGCGTGACGATGAACCGCCTGCCGGAGCTGCTCAACTACCTCAAACCCATGATCGACCGGAAGGCGGGGGATACCTGCCTCATCTCGCCGATCAAGGGATTGATCTCCGATGAAATATCGACCGAACTGATCACGCCGTCGATGCTGATCCACAACCATCTGTACAACCTGGAGCATAAGTACCAGGTGGCATGCCTCGGCGGTCCTTTTTTCGATGTCGATATCGCCCTGGGCAAGCCCGTGTGTCTGACCGTGGCGGGAAAAAGGCGCACTGCCGGCATTATCCGGGATCATCTGCTGATGTTCAACCGCAAGGAGCTCAACGCCTATTACAATTTCGACAAAATCGGCGTGGAAGCCTGCGGCGCTTTGAAAAACATTGTGGCCAACATCAAGGGGCTCACGGATTCGCTGGCGCTGGGCGATTCGATACCGGGAACGATTTTTGCCCGCTCGGGCGTGGAGATCCGTTCACTCACCCGTCTTCTGGGCGGCAGTTTCCAGGCTTTTCATTCGCAGGCCGGCGTGGGCGACATGTATGTGACGGTTTCTTCGCTGGCGAGCAAGAATTACCGCTACGGAAAATACTTTTATGAATTCTACACCGGCAATCCGATTGAAACCAACCTGAAGGTTCTGGGAAAAATCGACGGCACGCCGGAAGGCCCCAGCACGATCCGCAATGTTTACAAGTACCTCGAAAAGAAAAATATGTACTCCCCGCTGTTTTCCTGCGCCTATACCATCTTCAACAAAGTCGGCAGTAAAAATGCGATTCAGGACATGATCATTCACGCCTGCCAGTTTGATAAAAGGAAAAACGAATACATCGGCCCCTTTTCCCGATTCATGTATCGGATTTTTCCGGATTATTGGTACCGGCGGGACAAGGAAATCTTCGATTGACGGACACAGGGAAAGCGGTCTTTTTGCCGTCTGGCGGGGATGAACAAGAAATGTGAGCAAAATGTCTGAGAAAAAGGTAAGATCGCTGTGCCGGAAACTCAATGAGAAGCTGCATGGTCGAAGAAAGAATGAACAGGTGGACGATGACGCCGCAGAAGCGTGTCCTCCGGACAATGGACGGGAAATGATGTGGAAGCAAAAAATAGTCTCCCCCGAGGAGATGCTGGCAAAGATTGAACCGGGCATGAGTATTTTTCTCGGAACCGGCATGGCCGAACCGCGTACTCTGGTCAGGCACCTGATGGAATCGACCCAGTTCAACCTGCAGGACCTGGAATTGATTCAGCTCGTCAGTCTGGGCGATGCGGTTGCCATCGACGAACGCTATGCGCGGAAGTTCCGCTTGAAAACGTTTTTCTCCGGATGGATCGCTTCCGACGCCATCAGCCAGGGCCGGGTGGATCTCATTCCCAGCCGCTTTTCGCGCGTTCCATGGCTCTTCAAGAGCGGCGTCATCAGCATTGACGTGGCGTTTATTCAGGTGTCTCCGCCCGATGAAAACGGCTACGCTTACATGGCGGGGGCGTCCGTCGAACGCCAGGCCATGGAAATGGCCAAGATCGTGGTCGGCGAGATCAACTCCCAGATTCCCCGGACGATGGGCGATACGCTGGTCAACATGGACGACTTCCATTACCTCGTCGAGGCGACCGAGCCGCCCTACTATGTCGGGCGCTGGCCGCTGCAGGACGTTTATCTGAAGATCGCCGAAAACGTGGCCTCCTGCATCCAGGACGGCAACTGCATTTCCTACGGCATCGGGCCGCTTTACGAGGCGCTTGCCAAGACGCTGGCGACGAAAAAAAACCTGGGCATCCACTCTCCCTTTTTCACCGACGCCCTGATGGATCTGGTAAAAAGCGGCGCCGTCACCAACCGCTACAAGGGCGTTTTCCGCGGCAAGTCCTGCGCGTCGTACGTCATCGGAACCAAGGAACTGATGGACTGGCTGGATCTCAACCCCCTGGTGGAGTTTCAGCCGCAGGATATCGTCATGGACCCCCGGACCATCGGCCTCAACGACAACATGGTGGCCCTGTTTCCGGCCCGGAAAGTGGACTTGACCGGCGATATCGCGCTCCACACCGGCAAGGGCAACGTCACCGCCGGTCCCGGCAACGTCCAGGAGCTGTTCTGGGGAGCGGCCCTGTCCAAAAACGGCCGGACGATCTTCGCCCTGCCCAGCCGCAACCGCAAAGGCCAGCCCAACATTCTTTTGTCGCTGGACAAATATCCCTTCCAGTTCACCAACCGCGAATCCATGGATCGGGTGGTGACGGAGTACGGCGTGGCGAATCTGATGGGCAAGACTCTTCGCGAACGCGCGCAGGCGCTCATTGAGATTGCACATCCCGACGACCGTCCGGAGCTGATCCGGCAGGCCAAAGAAGCCCGGATGATTTACGCCGATCAGATTTACTTTGCCGAATCCGGCCATCTGTATCCGGATAAGATCGCCTGTTCCCATAAGTTTCGGGATAATCTGACCGTCCGCTTCCGGGCGATCAAGCCGTCCGACGAAGAGGAAATGCGGCGGCTGTTTTACCGGTTTTCCGATCAGGCCGTGTATTACCGCTATTTCAGCCCGATCAAAACCATGCCGCACCGCAAAATGCAGGAATACGTCAACGTGGATTACCGCAAAACCATGTCCATCGTGGCGCTGATCGACGAGTCCGGCGTCGAAAAGATCATCGGTGAGGCCCGCTACGTGCGCACGCCGGAAGATCCTTTTGCCGATACCGCCTTCATTGTCGACGAGCAGTATCAGGGCATGGGCATTTCCACGTACCTGTTCAATTTGCTGATCCGGGCCGCCCGCGAGCGGGGCATTGCCGGACTGAAAGCCGACGTTCTGGAAAACAACCGGGCCATGCTGAAGGTTTACGAAAAGGCGATTTACCCGGTGCAGACGGTCCTCTCCGGCGGCGTTTACAAAATCACCATTCCCTTCAATGCGGCGTAAGGCGCGTTACTTTTGGCCGCGGCTGTGCCCGGTCGTGAGGTCGTCGCGAATTTTAGCCTTGTCCGCCGCGAGCTCAAGCGTCAGTTTGTACGCCACGAAGTATTTGTAGATGTTGCGGACATACGCGACGGTCTCAAAGCCGATTTTCTGGGCGGCGATGCGTTCGACGGAGTTGAACCACACATTGGGATCGAGTCCGCGCTCCGCGGCCAGCCTGCGCAGGGAGGCGATTTTGGCCGGGCCGGCATTGTAGCTGGCAAAAGCAAAAAGCGACCGGTCCTGATCGGAAAGCGAGACGTCCGCAAAATAGCCGGCGAGAAGCCGGTCGAGGTATTTGACGCCCGCGTGGATGTTGTGTTCGGTGACGCGGATATCGCCGACTTTCATCGCCTTTCCCGTGGCCGGCATGACCTGCATGATGCCGATGGCGCCGGCGCGGCTGCGTTTCCTCTGATCCAGACCGGATTCCTGATAGCCCTGGGCGGCCAGCATGATCGGATCGAATCCATACTGCTTGCCGTATTTTTCGAACAGAACGAGCGTTTGCGTAAAGCGTTTCCATTCCGGCGTCTGGGTCGGGTTTTCGATTCTGGCGATTTGCCGGTGGTACTGGGCCAGACGGCGGGCGGCCTCGCCCTGCGTGCTCTGAAAATGACGGCAGAAGCCGCGAATCTCCTCTGCAAGTTTCGGGCTTCCCTTGCGGATCGCCCAGCCGGTTGTGCCTCCGCTGCGCAGGACAATATCCCTGCGGACGCGGACGGCGGGCAGAATGTCCTCCCAGATCTGCGCCATCCAGTCGTCCACCACCAGGAAGTCGAAGATGCCCGCGTTGAGCATTTCGAGCAGATCCTCATCCTCCAGCGTGTCGGGAACGGCCACGATGCCGACCGGCTTTTTCCCTTCGCGCCCAAACCGTTCGTTTAAGGACGAAAGGCTTTCGGCATAGCTGGTGGCCAGGCGGACGTGCACCGTTTTTCCGGAAAGGTCGTCGATTGTCCGGATTTCAGGCGACGCCGCCTGCGCGACGAGAATTTCCACTGTGCCGGGCAGAATCGCGGGGGCGACGAAGTCCACGGTTTTCAGACGCTCTTCGGTGACGGTGATGTCGCCGGCGGCAATATCGCCCAGGCCGGCCGCCACATCGGCAAGCAGACGATCGCGGGGAGTGGGGACGAGAAATACCGTCAGCGGACGGCGGTTGAGTTTGCCCTTGTATTTCCTGTTTAAATAATGTTCAAAATCGCGCACCGCGTCGGCGGTGAGGCCCCGCAGGATGCCCTGGTCGTTGAAGCAGAGGGTGCGGCTGTAGGGCACAAGAATCCGGATCCGCCGGTTTTCCAGCATTTGATCGAAGTCCCCCGTCCAGGCATCGCGCAAAAGCTCCAGGCTGACGGATTGCGGCCGGTTGTCCTCGGCCGCCGCCGGCAGGACCGCTGCAGCCGCCAGGGAAAGTAAAAAACAAAAAGACACAGCAGAGATTTTTTTCTTCATGGCTGCTCGTTGCCTCCCTTGAAAAATATTCGGGTGCAGAGCTCTTTATCGCGCAAAACAGGCCCGGCGGAAATCCGCGCTTAAGGGGCTTGCCGCTTCAGGGCCGCGCCGATGAATGCTGTGAAGAGCGGATGGGGACAGGTCGGCCGCGATTTGAATTCCGGGTGGAACTGGCAGCCCAGAAACCACGGCTGCTCCGCGATTTCCACGATTTCGGCGAGCGTTCCGTCCGGCGACGCGCCCGTGATGCGCAGGCCCTGCCCGGTCAGCGTCTTTTTGAAATCGTTGTTGAACTCGTAGCGGTGGCGGTGCCGTTCAGAGATTTCTTTTCGGCCGTAGGCGTCAAAGGCGAAAGACGGTTCGGCGATGACGCAGGGCCAGGCTCCCAGGCGCATCGAGGCGCCCTTGTCCCGGACCGTGCGCTGTTCGGGCAGAAGGTCAATGACCGGGTAGGGCGTTGACGGATCGAACTCGGAGCTGTTGGCGCCCGCCAGGCCGCAGACGTGGCGCGCGAATTCAATGACGGCCATCTGCATGCCCAGACAAATGCCGAAATAGGGCATCCGGTTTTCCCGCGCGTACCGGACCGCCTGGATCATGCCTTCGATGCCGCGGTTGCCGAAGCCTCCCGGCACCAGGATCGCGTCCACGCCGGCAAGGTGTTTTTCCGGACCGTCTTGCTCGATTTTTTCCGTATCGACGAACGTGAGCGTGACGCGGCAGTTATTGGCGATGCCGCCGTGCGTCAGCGCTTCATTGAGGCTCTTGTAGGAATCGGTGAGGTTGACGTATTTGCCGGCAATGGCGACCGAGACCTCGCGTGCGGGATGGGAAAATTTTTCGACGACATTTTCCCATTCGCCCAGCCGGGGCCGGCCGGTCCACATGTTGAGCAGTTCGATGATTTTCGCGTCCAGGCCTTCGCGGTGGAAAACCAGCGGCACTTCATAAATACAGCCGACGTCCTTGGCGGTAAACACGCCATCGACCTCGACGTTGCAAAACAGGGCGATCTTGGCCTTGATGTCATCGGAGAGAAAGTTTTCCGTCCGGCACAAAAGGATATCCGGCTGGATGCCGATTTCCCGCAGCGCCTTCACGCTGTGCTGCGTGGGCTTGGTTTTGACCTCGCCGGCGGTTTTGATGAAGGGCACCCAGGTGAGGTGAATGAAAATGGCGTTTTGCCTTCCCGCCTCATTGCGGAACTGGCGGATGGCCTCCAGAAACGGCAGGCTTTCGATGTCGCCCACGGTGCCGCCGATTTCGACGATCGAAACATCGAACCCCTCGGCGGTCTTGCGGATAAATTCCTTGATCTCGTTGGTGATGTGCGGAATCACCTGGACGGTTTTGCCCAGGTAGTCGCCGCGCCGTTCCTTGGTGATGACCGAAAAATACACCTGCCCGGTGGTGAGGTTGTTGCTCCTGCCCATGCAGGCGGAGGAAAAGCGCTCGTAATGGCCCAGGTCCAGATCCGTTTCGGCCCCGTCGTCGGTGACGAAGACTTCGCCGTGCTGAAACGGACTCATCGTGCCGGGGTCCACATTGATGTAGGGATCCAGCTTCTGATTGGTGACGCGCAGACCGCGGGCTTCCAGAACGGCCGCAATGGATGCCGCGGCCAGGCCTTTTCCCAAAGACGACAAAACGCCTCCGGTCACAAAAATAAATTTCGTATTTTTCATGCTGATGTTCTCCCGCTGTTTTTGTGACGGCGTTTTAACGCGATAATCAAGCCAGGTTCTTTAAAACGATGCCCCGGTTTTTGAGCTCCTTCGGGGCGGCCAGCAGGCCTTCGGCGGCGATGCGGTCGATAATATAAATCAGTTCACCGTCCTGTCCTGCGTAGCGCTGGCCGTAGGAAATGGGGATTTCCGGCGTGGCGTCCATGAGCAGCGAACGGGTGACGGATTCGGTCTTGCGCGGGCCGTTGGCCACCAGCACAACCGTCCGCGCCGTGTAAACCAACTGGGCTCCCATGCTCACCGCGTACTGCGGCGAATCCGCTTTCGTCCTGAAATGTCCGTCGGCCACGGCGTTGGCAATCGTGTTGTCGTCGAGTTTGACCAGAAGCACCGAACTGCCCGCAAACGGAATGCCGGATTCATGGAAAGCCACATGGCCGCGGCCTCCCACGCCGATGATCTGCACGTCGATTCCCCCGGCTTTTTTAATGGCCCGGGCGTACCCGTCGAGAATGTCCTTTTTGATCCAGGCCAGATAATCCGATTTTGCCCCGGCTTTGATGACGATGGATTTCCCCGCGTCCGTTCCCCGGAACGCCCAGTCCTCAGGATGGGCCTTCAGTTCCCGGATGAGCGTCTTCTGGTCGATCAGGGCGCCGTAAGGGACGCGCGTTTCAATAAACTTTTTTTGCAGGTGTCCGAAAAGCTCCTGAATCATGAAGTAAGCGTAGCTTTCCGGATGCAGGACCCGCTGCTGGACGTTGTCGCCGGGCAGGCCGACGTATTCGTCCAGATTGAAGCTGCGGATCCGGCCCGCATCCAGACGGCCCTCGTTCGCGGCGCGGGCAAAGTGCTTGTAGAGGCCGGTGGGGGAATTGCCCGTGGCCAGGCCCAGCACGGCTTCTTTTTTTTGCCTGAGGACAGACGCTGTTTTTTTAATGACGACGTCTGCCCCGACTTCGCTCAAGTGCTCAAAATCTCTCGTGACAAAAACGGTGATGCTCATCGGCGGCTTCCTTTCTTGGGTTATCCCAGTTCGGCTTTGACGACATCCGCAATCTGCCGGCAGAATTTTTCCGTCACGCTGTCGGTCGGGCCCTCCACCATGACGCGGCACATGTTCTGCGTTCCGGAATAGCGCACCAGGACGCGCCCTTCATCCCTGAGCTCCGCTTCCACCTGCCGGATGACTTCCACCAGCCGTGGGATCGTGTTAATGTCCGGCTTTCGCGCGACGTCCACATTGATCAGCTTCTGCGGGAAAATGTCCATCATCTGGGCCAGTTCGGAAAGCGGCTTGCCTTCCCGGATCATGGCGGCCACGAGCTGCAGGGCCGCGATGATGCCGTCGCCCGTGGTGTGATGGCGCAGGAAGATCATGTGCCCCGCCTCTTCGCCGCCGATCACGCTGCCCAGCCGCTTCATGTCTTCCAGAACGTAGCGGTCCCCGACCTTGGATGCGTGGTGCTTGAAGCCGTACTTTTTGCACGCGACCGTGAGGCCGAGGTTGCTCATCACGGTGCTGACCAGGAGGTCGTTTTTCAATTTGCCGTCCTTTTTCAGAATATTGGCGCAGATGACCAGAATCTGGTCTCCGGTGATCTCGCGGCCTTTTTCGTCCACCGCGATGAGGCGGTCACCGTCCCCGTCAAAGGCAAGCCCGATCGAGGCTCCCGTTTCGAGCACCCGCGCCTTCAGGCGCTCCGTGTGCTGCGAGCCGCACTGGTCGTTGATGTTCGTGCCGTTGGGCGTTTTGTGTATGACGTCGACATTGGCGCCCAGTTCGTTGAAGGTGTCCGGCGCGACCCGGTAGGTGGCGCCGTTGGCCGTGTCCAGAACGATCTTCATTCCCTCCATGGAGAGGCTGCGGGGAAACGTGTTTTTGACGAAGACGATGTAGCGGCCGTTTACGCCTTCCAGACGGAAGGCCCGTCCGATGTCCTGCGCGGTGGGCAGCAGATCCTTGAGTTTGCCGTTGAGGATCAGATCTTCGATGGTGTCTTCCTGCTCGTCGGTCAGCTTGTAGCCGTCGCCGCCGAAGATTTTCAAGCCGTTGTCCTGGAACGGATTGTGCGAGGCGGAAATGACGACGCCTGCATCGGCGCGCATGCTCTGCGTGACGAAGGCAATGCCCGGCGTGGGCATGACGCCGACGAGATAGGAATATCCGCCCATGGACGTGATGCCCGCCTCCAGCGAACTCTCCAGCATGTACCCGGAAAGGCGGGTGTCCTTGCCGATGATGACCACGGCGCGATGATTTTCTTTTTTAAACACGTGGGCAATCGCCCGCCCGACGCCGAAGGCGATTTCCGGTGTCATGGGGTAGAGGTTGGCTTCGCCGCGAATTCCGTCTGTTCCAAATAATTTACCCATTGCTTCTCTCCTTTTTCATGAAGGCCAGCGATCGTGTGGTATCGCTTTGCCGTGCTGTTTTAGACCTCAGTTTCCAAATACGCCCAACGCCGGCAGGGCTTTTTGGGCCCGGTCGCAAAACGCATCCACCAGCGTGTTGAGCCAGGTGCTTCCTTTGAACGTCACGTCCGCGGGCAGGCTTTGAATCGTCTCAATGTAAGCGGCCTGCCTGTTTCCCGCCGCTTTTTCGAAAGCAGCGAGAAACGCGTCGCAGGACATCCGGACGTTCGGCGGCTCATCCGGCAGCTGGCCGCTGAAGAGGCCCGCGAGGTAGTCCATCCGGTCGTGGAGCTCCTGCCTGGCCTCGGCTGCGGCAAAGGCACGCTCCCGGCCGGCCGCCGCGGCTTTTTGCGCCATGGCTTTGAGGCGTTTGATCCTTTCTTTTCTGGCTGCGCCGATCTGTTCCAGGGCGCCGGCGTAAAGCAGCGAGCCGAAGGGCCGGGCTTCCAGAAAAGGCCGGCGGACGTTTGCATACCAGGCTTCCAGCGCCGCCAGATTGGCCAGATAGAGAATATTGTTTTCGACAATCCGCCTGAGGCCGGGATAATGCGCCGTTACAAAGTCTCTGACCGAGTCCGCCGGCGCCGCGGTAAAGATGAGCCGGCCGTCGCCGGTATAATTTTGCCGTAAAACGGAGCCGGCCGCCACGACGTTGCCGTAACCCAGACGCACGGGGCCGATAATACCGCCCTGGCCGCCCAGAAAAATGGGGGGCTCTTTGAGCATGACCCCCCGTGGAACGTCGCCGAGAAGCGACGGCGTGCTTTTGTCCGCATCCGGCGTAAAATTGAAATGAATGTAGGAGCTCCCCACTTCCGAGTGGTTGCTGCGGCTGGTGCCGCCGGCCATCAGGCAGTCGCAGAAGTTGATCAGACTGCCCAGGGTGACGAACGGAAAAAGAATGGTCTGCTTCAAACCGACGCAGTGCGCGCCGCCTGCTTCCTCTTCGAGAATAGAGCCTTCGCGGACGTGGCCGCCCAGCCCCATATTCGCCTTTTCCAGGAAAACGGATTTGCTGAAAAAACCTCCCTTTAATTCCACTTTTTCGCCCAGCTGGCAGTTGTCGATCGTGACCGGACCTTCATAGCCCAGCTTGCAGCCGGGGGAAATAACGGTTTTGGCGCCGTAAATGCGGCAGCCCGGATAAATTTTCACGCCTTTTTCGGCAATCTGGTCGATGTTCACCTCATCGCCGATATCCAGTGTTGCGGGATTGGGGATGTCCACGCCGCGCGCGAGGAGTTGTTTGATTTTTTCGTAAGCTTGCGGTTGCAAATCCATGGGAACTCCTTTGTTTTTCGAAGATGATTCGAAAAGCCGTCCGGTTTAAAGGGTTTCAATATCCCGGAGCTTTCCATATTCCATCACGGTGGACATGGCCTTGTTGTCCACCTCCAGCCCCTCTTCAACGACCGCGGCCACGGGATTGAGGCCGCCGATCAGGATCATGCCGATTTTGTTGACGTCCACGCGGGTCTGGCAGACGGTATCCCCCATGTTGCCGATGGACAGGACGCCGGAAATGCCGCATTTGGCGAAGTCTTCCACCACGCGATCCACCAGGCTGCGGGACAGGGCCGGAATTTCACGGAAATTGGCCAGGATTTTACCTTCGTCTTCCCGGACCACCTGGCCTACCGATGTCATCTTGCCGCGGATGAAGATTTCCGACGGATCGAGGGAGGAGCCGGCGTAGGAAATCAGCTCCACGAAACGCAGCGTTTCGCCCCGGCGGATCTGGAGGATGCCGCCGAACTTGGAATCAATGGGAATGCCGTGTTTGAGGAGAACGCCGTTGATGACGATGCTGCAGACGGTGGCCAGTCCGATTTTGCCGGGCGGCACAACAATATCGCCCAGAATCTTGCCGGCCGGGGCGACGGCCACCCGGGGTGAGACGGCCAGTTTTTTTTGAAAGACGGGCTTCATGATGGCGAGCGCCGCGGGAAACTGGTCTTTGGGAAAAAAGGAGATATTGACCGGCACCAGGCCGCTTTTCTTTTTGACATCGAAGGTGGTCTTGAAGGAGAGAACGTCGATGCGGGCGATGGACAGGCCGATTTTGTCCTGCACGCGCGCGTCGCTGATTTCATGGAGCCCCTGTTCGGTGACGATCCGTCCGTCGCGGCGGCCCACCAGGAGCGTCAGCCCCCGCTCGTCCATGAGTTTGAGATGGTAGCGCACTGTCCGCTCGCTGAGCTTCACGCCCTGCTCGGCCATTTTGCGGGCGATGACGCGCGCCCCCACGGGCTCCGCGCTTTCGTGGAGTATTTTCAGAATCAGCAGAACTTTCCGTTCGATCTCTTCGGGTTTAAAAAGTTGTTTCATGCGTGGTTTTTTCGGTAATCGGCTATCGTTTGCCGTATTCCTACTTTTAAACCCTTTTTTTGTCAAACGAAACTTCATGCCGGGGCGTTTTTTTTTCAAGCCGGCCCGCGCGGCCGGGCGCGCTTTTTAAAGGGCGTCCGGGGCCTTGCCGGACGGCGCCTCCTCCCGCCGGACGACCTGCGCTTTGATTCGGCCGGCGATGACCTCGACCGCCTCACTGAAGAGGAATTCCAGCGAAAACGCCTCCAGGTAACGGTCGGTCCAGATCAGGTTGTATTCGTCAATGAGATTGCGGATATCGCTGTAGCGGTAGCCGAGCACCGCGATTTTCTGCGGCAGGCCGAGTGCCTCGTTGTAGTCGACGTGAATCAAAAGCAGATGGCTGATTTCCGGCCCTTCCGTCCGGAACGGAACGATCAGGATGGGCGAGCCGTCTGTTTTTCCGCGGCCGAGATAGGCATGCCCCGTGCTGACGATGGTTCTTTTCACTCCCATCAGCGCCGTGGGCTGATCGGCGCGTGATTTCATATAGGTGGCCGCTCCGCCCTTGGCGGAAACGGCAATCGTCGACTGTTCGGTCGGATGGCCCTGCGCGTCGAGACCGTGGATATCGTACACCGTGTAGCCCCGCACGGCGGTAAAAGCCGGCTGGATGCGGCTGATCATCCGGATGTCGCGGTAGCTCAGATGTTTGAGCGTGATATTCAGGGCCCCCATGAGGTCGAAGATGAGGCCCGCCGCTTCCTTTTCCTTCCGGCTCGTGCCTACGGTCACCGTTTTGGCCTGATGGCGGATGGCGTCGATGGGCCGGGACAATTCATCGATGGCGGCGCCCAGGGTGACGTCGAGCAAGTCAAACGGGGATAAAAGATCCTTTTCGTCCCGAAAATCCTGACGGATGTCCTGCAGGGGCAGTTTGCCGGCCGTGTATTTCATGAGCAGGAGCAGATCGGAAAGCGTTTTGCCCTTGAGCGCGCCGAAAGCGCCGCTCTGGCGCCGCTCGTTGAAGAGGGCGTAAAACGCGTTGATGGTCCCGCCGAGCGACGGGTCCGCGATGATGTCGAAAACGGACAGGCGCTGTTCTTTGCGCTGCCTGAGCTCTTCCGCCAGATGCCCCCGGAATTTCCGGAGGAACTGCGCTTCCTCGTCGATGGCCTGCGCGGCGAAGTAGCCCCACAGGTGACCGGCCATCGTGTTGAAGATGACCGGCAGAGGAGAGGGAGCCCGGGGAAGCGCGATGACCGTATCGGCCGTGCCGTCGAACCGTCCGTCGCCGTCATCGGCGAAAACGATTACCGTCGACTTGTGGGCTTTGAAGATGGCGACGTCCTTGGCGATATCCTCCAGCACTTCTTCGGGATTGCCGGCGGCGCAGACCAGAATCAGGGGTTCGGCGGATAAATCGATGTGCTTCTTGTTTTCAACAATATCGGAGGAGATGGTTTTGTAGCACAGCTCGGAGAGCTTGATCCGGATTTCATCGGCGGCCGCCTTGTTGGGACCGCTGCCCACCACCGCCCAGTATCTTTTTTCCGCGGCTTTTTTCACCGCCGCCGCAATCGCGTCGCGGCGCGCGACGATGCGGTTCATCAACCGCGGCGCCGTTTCCAGATGCCGAAGCTGGACGGCGATGGCGTCGTCGCTTAACGCCCGCGTGAGTTTTGCGAAACAGAGGGCCAGGATCTGCCCGGCGACGATCTGGGCGTAAAAGGCTTTGGTGGACGCCACCGACATTTCGATGTCGCGTCCGTCGCTCGTGTAAAAAACGCCGTGGGCTTTGGCGGTGATGTCCGACTGCCGGCGGTTGACGATCGCGAGGATGAAGGCGCCGTGTTCCCGGGCCATGGCGACGGCCCGGTTGGTGTCGGTGGTGGTGCCGGATTGCGTGATCGGAATGACCAGCGTATCGGAAAGGTCTTCGTGCAGACCGAAGCCGCTCAGTTCGGAGGCAATGCGGGCGGTTACCGCAATGCCGGTGCCTTTGAGGCGCTGCGACAGAGCGTCGGCCACCGCCTGGCCCGCCACTGCCGCGGTTCCGTGGCCGATGACGATGATGTGGCGAATCCGGCCGTCTTGCAGTCCCGCGCGCACTGTGTCGGGGACCATGTCCGCGCCCAGATTGAACTGGACGCCGACGGAGGAGGAACCGTCGGCGGCGATGCGGTATTTCCCCCGCAGGGTTCTTCTGACCGACAGCGCGGCTTCGGAGATTTCCTTGAGAAAGAAGTGGGGAAAGCCGCCGCGGTCGATATCCCGGGTGGTGATTTCGGCGGTCTGCACCGCTTCGTCGGCAAGGGCGATTTTTTTGCCGTCGTAGGAAAAAGCGTCGATGCCGCCGAGGCCGCCGCGCTGCGAATCGAGAATGAAAATCTGGCCGGCGGCGGAGCCGTTTTGCGCCTCTCCGTTCATCTTGATAAAGCGGGGCATCACCTCCACCAGACCGTACAGTTCCGAGGAGAATAAATACTGATCGGGGGCGACGCCCACATAGAGAGACTGGCCGCTGCCTCTGAGCGCCAGAAACATTTTCCCCGGCTCCAGACTGCTGTGCATGGCGATGGCGTGCGATCCTTCAAAATCGTTTACGGCCAGCCGGAAGGCTTCGGCAAGCGTCCGGCCGCCTTCGAGGTACTTTTCAATTTGCAGCGGAATGATCTTGGTGTCGGTGGTGACGGTCGGCGCAATCAGGTCTCTCCCGGACTCGAGAGCCTGGCGGAGCGCTGCATAATTGTCGATGTCGCCGTTTAACACCACGCTGATCTGCGGCTTTTCACCGTCAGCGGCCGGCAGTGAAGCGCAGGTATGATTGTTGACCGGATGACAGTTTTCTTCCGTAATGGATCCGACGGAGGCCCAGCGGGTGTGCGTCAGAGCGATTTCGGCGGCGGTGTCGGCCCCGGCGAAAAGCTTGAGCAGGGCATCGTTTTCGATGGCGCGCCTGAGCGCCGCGACATTGCGTCCCAGTTCGCCGACGATGGAATAGGTTTTATAGGTGAAGGCGATGTGGATCTTCCCGGCACGACGGCTGAGCGATATGGACGTATCGCGCAAATCGCCGGTTTGCGTCCGGCGCCGGAAATCGTCGGCAAGCGCCGCAGCGGAGATGTGTTGCTCAATTTCCCGCAAAGCTTCTTCACTGCCGAGCACGAAAGCCAGCGCAATGCCGGCGGAATCCCGCCCCCGCACTTCCAGGCGATCCAGTGCGTTTAAAAGCAAATTGAGTTTTCGGTATTTGCCGAACGCCGCCGGCATCAACTCCGCCGGTGTTTTCACTCCGCCCAGAGAGGCGATTTTTTTTAAATTGCTGAGGATGTCCCGCTCCAGCATCCAGTGGTTGTCTTTGAGCTGGATCAGCCGGCTGTGGATGGTTTCCAGATCGGTCGAGGAAAGGATTGCGGCCTGGACTTCCAGGTTTTTTTCTTCATCCGCCAGAAAGGCGGCCATTTCATCGGCCAGCGCGGCGAGGGTTTCCGCTCGCCCGGCCTGGAAGAAAAGGTCTTTCTGGGCCTCTTCGGCTTTAAGGGACAAGATGGCCGCGGTCAGGGCGTCAAGCGAATCCTGGCTGCCCGCGTAATCGGCCGCTTGCGATCCCGGAGCGCCAACGGCCTTAAGTCCGGCGCTTTTGACTTTCTGCCACAGATCGACGAGCGTGGCGCCGGCAGCTGACGCCGGGGACGGCTCCGTGCTCCGGCAGGTCATGAGACCGGCCAGGCCGCAGTTGAGCCGGTCGGGGAGCAGGGGAAAAAAGATGATCGCGGGCGCGCTCACGCAAGCCGGGCGGCGGCCGACGTGGATACGGCACCGAAGAAGAAAAAGCAGAAAATTGTTCAAAAGACGGCACAATTTTGTATAACGCATAAAGTTCTTTTACCCGCGGCGTTTTATGTGTTTCGGGAAACGCTCCCTGTCTTTTTTTTTCAACAAATTTGTCTGGCGCAAGAGAACGACTTTCGCTGCCGGCCGGGCCTGGGCCTTCGGACCGGCAACCGCAATAGTCTTTGATCTGTAAGGCATTGCGGAGTCTGCCAGGCGATGACGGCTGCCGGACAATCGTCTCTTTTCCCGTTGCGCCGGCGGGACGTCTGCAAATCCTGCGGGCAGTTTTGCAAAAAACGTTCCTGAAATTACGGATGGTTTTTCTCGGCAGGACTCTTTGATAAGAAGCGGTTCAAAACGGATAAGCGTATCCGGGGGTGTTCTACTTCATTTTTTCGCACTCGATTCCCAGTTTGGCCATCTTGTCCGTAAAGGTGTTGCGGTTGATGCCCAGATAAGCGGCCGCTGTGCTTTTGACATAACTGGAGCGCCGCAGGGCGATTTTAAACAGACCCTTTTCCACCATGGCCATGACTTCCTCGTGCAGCTTGCTTTTTCCGTTGTCGGACACGGCAAGGATGGTTGCGAGGTTATCGAGATTTTTTTCCAATATTTCTTCAACGGCCGCATGACAGGTTTCATGCACGTCCGATAAGGCCGCCGGTTTGTCGTATTTTCTTGATTTTATGCTCATAAAAAAACTCCACCTGTGAATTCATCGCGGTTAATGAAAACATTCGGTTAAATACTGCTGATGCCTTGGACGGCGGGAACCCGCCGTCAGTTGATCAGTTTGGTTAAAATGATCGCAACAATGATGCCCACCGCAATCCAGGTCAGGACAATCAGAGAGGTGCGTTCAATCGGCGCCTCCAGATAGTTTTTGACCTCTACTTCCACTCGTTCCGCTTCCAATTTTTCCGTCAGGTGACGGATGAGATGCGTGTGGTCCTGCAGGAGGTTCGAGAATATATAAAACCCTTTGGTCGTCGTCAACAGGAAATACGCTTTGTTGCGCAAAATGACAAGGCCCAGGTGCGTGATTTCCGTCCAGGTAAAGGTTTTTGTTCGGAAAAATTTTTTAATGCGCAAACCGGTTTCGCCGGCGGCAAACGTCCGCTCGGACGCTTCGATCGCGATCGACAGCGTGACGATAAACAAAACGCCCAGAAGAATTTTTTCCCAGGTTTCGCCGCTTACGCAACTGATGACAAAAAGCACCAGCAGCAGGACGACTGCCGCGGTAAAGGGCAAACGGAAGGATTTCTTGATTTTGTAGATCTGGTCCGCCACGCTACGCTCCCGAATGTTTGACTGTTTTTCTCACGAAGGTGCCGCTTTTGCCGCCGCTTTTTTCAACGAGCAGAATGTCGCCGATGATCATTTCCTTGTCCACGGCCTTGCACATGTCGTAAATGGTCAAAGCGGCGACACTCACGGCTGTGAGGGCTTCCATCTCGACGCCCGTCGGTCCTACCGTCCGCGCTTCGGCTTCAATGATCACCTGCCGGTTGGGCCGGTCGACGGTAAAATCGATATCCACGCCCGTCAGCGCCAGCGGATGGCACAGGGGGATGAGGTCGCCGGTTTTTTTCGCCGCCAGAATGCCGGCGATCTTGGCGGTGGTGAGCACGTTGCCTTTGGCCATCCGGCCTGCCTCCAGAAGCGCGAGGGTTTCGCTTTCCATGGCGATGTGTCCGCGGGCCCTGGCTTTGCGGATGGTCTGGTTCTTCTGCGTGACATCCACCATTTGAACCTGGTCTGCATCATTAATGTGAGATAACTTTTTCATGGTGATCGCTGGTATGAGTTCGTTTGATTTTTTTTCCGGCCGAAACAATTGGTCGAACCCTAGCACAGGCATCCGGCCGAGTCAAGGAAGTCGGATAATTTTTTCCGGCAAATTAAAAACTTGAAATAAATGAATCGATTAGCTAGTATTTTTGTGCTTCCGAAATTTCCGTCCCGGAGAAAAAAATGTTCATCAAGGTATTCAGCGTGAGTGTGATTGGAATGGACTCCTATCCCATTGCGGTGGAGGTGGACGTGTCCGACGGTCTGCCGCAGTTTGCCACGGTCGGTCTGCCGGACGCCTCCGTGAAAGAAAGCCGGGACCGGATCCGGGCGGCCATCCGGAATTCCGGTTATCCTTTTCCCCGGTCCCACGTCACGGTCAATCTGGCGCCGGCCGATCTGCGCAAGGAGGGAACCGGCTTTGATCTGCCGATTGCGCTGGGCATTTTAGCGGCCGAGGAGGTTGTCGATCCCCGGACGCTGGACGGCTGTTCCTTTGTGGGCGAGTTGTCCCTCGACGGAGGCATCAAGGGCGTGCGGGGCGCTCTGCCTGCCGCGTTTAAAGCCAGGGAACAGGGAATCCGGTCCTTCTTCGTGCCCGGAGACAACGCTGCGGAAGCGGCCATGGTCGAAGGCCTTGACGTTTACGGCGTACGCGCGCTTCCCGACGTAGTGGAATTTCTCGCCGGACGGCAGACGCTGGCGCCGGTCCGTCTGGACATGGACGTTTTGCTCAATAAAAGCCGCTTTTGTGAAATGGACTTATCCGACGTCCAGGGGCAGCGCCAGGCGCTGCGCGCCCTGGAAATCGCCGCCGCCGGCAATCATAATCTTCTGATGATCGGTCCGCCGGGGTCCGGCAAAAGCATGCTGGCCCGGCGCCTGCCGACGATTTTGCCCGATCTGTCCTTTGCGGAGGCCATCGAAGTCACCAAGGTTTTTTCGGTCGCCGGTCTTTTGGATGCCGACGCGACGCTGATTGCGGCGCGGCCTTTCCGCGCGCCGCATCACACGATTTCCGACGTCGGTCTGGTCGGCGGCGGGCAGATGCCGCATCCCGGAGAAATTTCGCTGGCGCATCTGGGAGTCCTCTTTCTCGACGAGCTTCCCGAATTCCGGCGCAATGCGCTCGAAGCGCTGCGCCAGCCGCTCGAGGAGGGGACGATCACCGTGACCCGTTCGGCCGTGACCGCTGACTTTCCGGCGAAATTCATGCTGGTCGCCGCCATGAATCCCTGTCCCTGCGGCTATTTCGGCGACCGGCGGCGGAGCTGCCGCTGTTCCCCCCAGCAGATCCGCCAGTACCAGGCCAAGATATCGGGGCCGCTCCTGGACCGCATCGACCTACATATCGAAGTGCCGTCGGTCAAGTACCGGGCGCTTGCGGACTCCCGGACGGGCGAGTCGTCCGCCGCCGTCAAAAAGCGGGTGAGTGAGGCGCGGGCCGTGCAGAAGAAAAGATTCGGCAATGCGGCAGTCACGACCAATGCCCGGATGACGGAACAGCAGATCCGCGCGTTTTGCGCAATTGACGAAGCGTCGCATCAGCTCATGGAAATGGCCATCGAAAAGCTGGGGCTTTCCGCGCGCGCCATGAACCGCATTTTGAAAGTCTCCCGGACGATTGCCGATCTGGACGGACGGGAGAAAATCGATTCCGCGCATGTGGCGGAAGCGATTTCCTATCGAAGCCTTGATCGAAGCCTGGTTTAGTGGTATGAAAAAAACATTTTAATCCAAAGACCGCCAGAGGCGGGCTTTTTATAAAGAGGAAACTATGGAAATCAAAATCATCAAAGCGTTGCCGAAATATCTGAAACCCAAACCCGATGAAACCAAACTGGGATTTGGCCGGCATTTTACCGATCACATGTTTTCAATGAAATACAAAAACGGAACCGGCTGGCATGAACCCGTCATCGAACCTTACCACCTGCTGCAGCTCGACCCGACCGCCATGTGTCTGCATTACGGCCAGGAAATCTTCGAGGGGCTCAAAGCCTACCGCGGCAAAAAGGACGAAATCTACCTGTTTCGGCCGCTGGAGAACATCCGTCGGATGAACACCTCCGCCGAACGGCTCTGCATGCCCCCGATCGACGAAACCGTCTTTTTCGATGCGCTTAAAAAATTCGTTCTGCTGGAAAAAGACTGGATTCCCCGGGAATCCGGCTCGTCTTTGTACATCCGGCCGACGATGATTGCCACCGAGGCGGCGCTCGGCGTGCATCCGTCCGGCGAGTATCTGTTTTTCATCATTGCCGGACCGGTGGGCGCCTATTACGCTCACGGCTTTTCTCCGACCAAAATTTACGTGTCCAACGAGTATGTGCGGGCGGCGCCGGGCGGCACCGGACAGATCAAGGCGGCGGGCAATTACGCGGCGAGCCTTTACGCCAGCCGCATTGCCACCAACATGGGTTACACCCAGGTGCTGTGGCTCGACGCGCGGGAGAAGAAGTACGTGGAAGAAGTGGGGACCAGCAATATTTTCTTTCTGATCGGCGATGAACTCATCACGCCGCCTTTGGGCGGAACCATTCTGCCGGGCGTCACCCGCGATTCCGTGATCAAACTGGCCGCCCATTTCGGCGTCAAGGTCAGCGAAAGGCCGCTGGCCATTGACGAAGTCATTGCCGCCATCGAAAAAGGAACGCTTCAGGAGTCCTTTGCTTCGGGAACCGCGGCGGTTATTTCACCGGTGGGGCAGATTTTTTACAACAACAAGGAATATCTCATCAACAGCGGGAAGACGGGAGCGCTTGCCCAGAAACTGTTTAATGAAATTATGCACATCCAGTACGGCAGCAAGCATGATCCCTTCAACTGGCGCGTCCAGATCAGCTAGGGGGCCGTATCCGGAACCAGGCGCCGTCCGGTTTTTATGCACTGGATACCGGCACTTGAAACTGTATTCCACAAAGGTGTGGAAAACTCTGTTGATAACCATGTGGATAAAAGCGGCAAGTCCGCGCGGGTCAGGCTTTTGGAGCAGATTGCTTAAGGTTTAAGCAAGAATTTATCGTAGCGATATCAATGGTTTGTAGAATATGCCCTTTGATCATCGTCACTTACCGCACCGTGGGCAAAAGATATAAACGCCTTTGAAAAAAATGTGCCATTCGTGCCTGTTTGCGGGAGTTTTTTCCAAGGAAAAAAATGAGCCGATTAAATCTTAATAAAAATGCGTCATTTCTGCCGGCCGCTTTGACCGGAGTGCTTTTCTGGCTCATCGTTTTTGCCGCGGCGGCCGGCGCCGAGATGCCGCCCCTTTCCGAAACCGTCGGCCGTTTACAGCAGATCTATGAGCGGACGCAGGATTTTCAGGCGAATTTTGTGCAGGAAACGACGGTAAAGTCCATCCGCAAAACGGAGGTGGAAGAAGGCGTCGTCTATTTTAAGAGTCCCCGGCAAATGCTCTGGGATTACAAAAAGCCGAAAGCCAAGAAACTCATCATCAACGCGCAAAAAGCCTGGCTTTATCTGCCGCAGGATAAAACCGCTTACACTCAAGACGCGGACAGGCTTTTCAAATCCGAGGCGCTCATCAAGTTTTTGTCCGGTCTGGGCAAACTGACCGAGGATTTCACGCTGCGCTATGCAACGCCTGCGGCCACGGACAGGAATGGCGATTACCTCCTGCAATTGTACCCGCGGGAAAAAGGCGCCTCCTATGCCTATCTGCAGATGACGCTTGATAAAAATTCGTTTCAGATCCTCGAAGTCAGTTTCGACGACGTCATGGGCAACACCACCCGCCTGAAATTTTCCGCAATCAAAATGAATGCGGGGCTTTCCTCCAGACTGTTTCAGTTCCAGCCGCCCGCCGGCGTGAGCATTTTCAAAATGCCGTAACGGATTTTTTTTTCAGGGCTTGGCAATGGTCACCCACAAAAACGTTTCCCCGCCGATGTCGCGGTACCGGCAGGCTTCGACGGCAAATCCGGCGGCCGTGAGGATGTCGTGGAGCCTCGCGGGTGTGGTGTGGCTGTAAAAAAGCGTTTCCCCCATGAATTCCTTGTAGCCGCTGAAAACCTCCGCGCCGGTGTATTCCTGCGTGGCGTAAGTGAAAAGCGCCTTCCCCCCCTTTTTCAGCCAGCGGTGCATGCCGGAAAAAAGAGCCGGATGTTGCTCGTGCTCAATGTGAAAAAGGCAGTAGACGGCGGAAACGGCGTCAAAGGATTCGGCGGGGAAATCCACCTTGCGGATGTCGGCCTGCAGCGTTTCCATCTTCGGCTGAAAATGACGGGCCAGTTCGAGCATCCGGGAAGAAAAATCAACGCCCACGACCCGCCAGCCCCGGGCGAGAAAGAAGGCGGGAAAAGGTTCCCCCGCGCCGCAGCCCAGATCGAGGAGTCGCCCCGGCCGCTCCGGCAGCCTCCGGTAAAAATCGTCGATGACCTCGGACATGTCGAACAAACCGCGGTTTTGTTCGTACGTGTCGGCGAGGCGGTCGTAAACCTGTCTTAAGTCGTCCGGCATGGCGTCACCCGGAGGCGTCAAAAGGATTTTCCCGGTCGAAGTCCGGCGTCAGGGCTCTGTCGTCGACTTCCTGAACAAACAGGTTTTCAAAACCCAGCGAAAGGGCGAAATCCACCATTTCGTCGTATTCCGCGACCGTGATGCGGCGGCCCAAAAGCGGATGCGACCGCAGGGCCGCAATCGGCGTGTACTGGGACATGAGGCTGATCGGCAACGTGGTTGAAATCTCCCGGCGCAACAGCCGCAGCGCCTCTTTTGAATTGTTGAGCCGCCCGGGCAGGATCAGGTGGCGGACGATGATGCCCCGCGCGGCGATGCCGTCCTTCATTTCCAGATCGTCGCCCACCTGACGAACCATTTCCCGGATGGCGCCAAGCGCGGTTTGCGGGTATTGCGGCGCGTTGGAGAAGGCGAGCGCGTCTTCTTCCAGACCGTACTTGAAATCCGGCAGATAAATATCCACCATGGCGTCGAGCATCCGAACGACGTCGGGATTTTCGTAGCCGCTGCAGTTGTAGACGAACGGGACCGTGAGCCCCTGCATGCGCGCCAGGCACAGGGCTTCCATCACCAGCGGCGTCTGCGGCGTGGGCGTCACCGGTTCGACGTTGGAGCAGCCTTTTTTCTGCAGGTCGAGCATCACACGGGCCAGTTCGATCACGGTGAGTCGCCGGCCGTCGGCGCTGTGGGAAATCTGATAGTTCTGGCAGTAGATGCAGCCGAGATTGCAGGACGAAAGGAAAATGGTGCCGGCGCCGTTTTTGCCCGAAAGCGGCGGCTCCTCGCCGGCATGCGGCAGCGCGCAGTCGAGGACAATGTCGGCGGGCAGCCGGCAGTATCCCAGTTCGCCGCGGGTCCGGTCCACCCGGCAGGCGCGCGGACAGAGCGTGCAGGCTCTGTAAATATCAAGCAATTCCTGAATGATCATTTTCTCTTCCGCGAAAAGCCTGGGCGCTCAGCCGTGCGGCGCACGGCCGCGGCCATTACATCTTTTCCACCATCTCCCGGATTTTACCGCTTTCGATCAGTTCCAGGAAGTCCTCGCCCAAAGGCGCGGCCAGGTCGACGGCTTGGTTCCACGCGGCGATCCGCTCGCTCCCGTTTTCCAGGTAGGTCAGAAAATCGTCGCGGTCCGGAACCTTGCCGCCGGGCAGGCGGTCGATGAAACTCTGCGACGGAAAAAGCATCACCACATTGGCCAGCGTCTCTTCATCCGGCGTCCGGTGCTGAATTTTTTTGTCCAGCCAGCCGGGAATGATCCGCTCCTGGTGGTGGAAAAAAAGCACCAGGTCGTTTTCCCGGGCGGCGAATTGATGCGTCAGGTGATAATCGATCAGGCCGCCGTCGCGGTAAACGCCGCGCGGCGCGCCGAAAATGTTTCGAACGCCGGCGACCGCCAGCGGAATCGCGCCGGACGCCATGACTGCATATTTGAAATTGGCTTCGTTGATGGGCACAAAATGGCCGCGAAAGCCGGGCTGAAAGCAGAAAGGCGGCGGTTTCGATCCGTTGTAGAAAACCACGCGGTCGGCAAAGGTGTAAATGGCGTTGCGGCTGATCAGGTTGAGCAGATAGCAGACCAGAAGGGCGCTCTTCTGCAGGAGGGGCGATTCGGACGCGACCAGACCGCGCGCGCGGGCCGTAATGACCGAAAAACGGTAGCGCTTGCTGGCCAGAGCAAAGGAGAGCGCATCGTCTTCAATGTAGGCATTGATGATTTCGCTGAATTTGTTAAGGATGGTGTCGGGCGTGTCCTCTCGCGTGAAGCCGACGTGCACGTAAGCGTGCAGGAATTTCCGGTAGGCGTCGAGAGCCTCGGGCTGCAGCCAGGCGGCAAAACGCCAGGCACCGGCCGATGAACCGATCAGATGGACGGGGCGGGACCTTCCCAGCAGTTTTTGCGTCAAAAGCGTCAGATCAAAGCCGCTGGCGATAAGCCAGCGCGGTCCGACTGCGGCTCCGAAATAGGCGGAAACGGCGTCAAAGTCAAAACCGCCGTCCTTGATGATTTCATAAGCTTTTCTACCGGCTTTGATGCGTAATCGGCTCATCTTCAATCATCCGGGCAAAGGCCTTGACACATCTCTTTTTGTCTTGTAGATATATTTGGAAACGCAGGTAAAGCCACCTTTCCCCCAAACGGTTCTTATCATGGACAGTTGCGGCTTTTATCAATAATTACAGAAAATGCAAGTCATTATTCCAATATTGCAGATCGAGGGTAGAAATGGATATGCACAGTTCCGTTAAAAAAATTGCCGAAGACGCTCAGGCGGCTTCGCGCCGTCTGGCCCGTATGTCCGCGGGCGCCAAAAACGCCGCGCTCCTGCGCATGGCCGACGAACTGGTCTGGCACCGGGATCTGATCCTGGCTGAAAACAAAAGAGATGTCGCCGCCGCCCGCGAAAAGAAAATTTCCCGGGCCATGATCGACCGGCTGACGGTGACGGAGGCGACCGTCGAGGCCATGGCGCAGGGACTGCGCGAGGTTGCCGCGCTGCCCGATCCGGTGGGCCGCGTCACGTCCATGTGGCGCCGTCCCAACGGTCTTCTGGTCGGGCGCATGCGGATTCCCCTGGGGGTGATCGGCATCATTTACGAATCCCGGCCCAATGTTACCGTCGACGCGTCCGCCCTGTGCCTCAAGTCGGGCAACGCGGTCATTTTGCGCGGCGGTTCGGAGGCGATCCACTCCAACCTGGCG
>Ga0228535_1001911_pt1 | contig 25245 bp, 20 predicted proteins | sample SJ1metagenome_FD_168457 | JGI IMG/M metagenome (GOLD analysis project Ga0228535, IMG submission 168457) | Enriched culture of PCE-dechlorinating microbial communities from Ithaca, New York, USA - SJ1 | ecosystem: Engineered > Modeled > Simulated communities (microbial... > Unclassified | place...
GGTGCTCACCGTAGGGCGGCGCCGAAAATATATAAAGGTATCGATTTGTATTTGAAAATGTATTCTTGATAAGTAACACTGATTTTGGCTCTGTTAGGTATCAGGCCATAAAGCTGTCATGCATGAATGTGTGTTGATTAACCGGAAAGAATCCTTCGATACACTTTGTTCATCATATGGAACATGAAATTTCGAGGGTGGACCCCATAATTCCACGGCTGAAAAACGAAGCCATAAAACGATAATTCACATATGAACTGTTTTGTCTGCCACCATTACAGGTGTTCTTTCAATTTTATCAGTTTCAAGATAGTAACCCAAAGTGTACGATCCGGTCATATTTCATACAAAAGGTCTTAAATAGATCTCATATTTTTCATCGCAATTATCTTATGGGGAATATCTTTCCATGGAGAGATTTTTTTCAGAGGAATCTTAAATTTGATTGAGTACTCCAGGTAATGTTATCTTGACCAGCTTACAAGTAAATAATTATTCCAGAAATCAGGGACATATTGACTATCCTTTACCACCCCACAGGAAATCAAAAAAATTACTTTCGAATTATTGCACAAATGCCCATAAGACATATTAGCAATAAAAAAAATAGGGTAAAATTATCAGAAGGTCTTTCAAAGAGTAACTTCTCTGTGAATGATGTATAACCTGGTTCATACACTTTTAAAAATTCGTTATACATTTGATTATCTGGATCTATTTCTATCGCCTTCCGTAATGCCTCTGTGGATTCATCATTTTTATCATCATCATGAAGTGATTTTGCATAAAAGAACCAGCCCAAATCATCTTCTGGTGCCAGGAAAGTATAATTCTCAAATGCCATGCGGGCTAAAGAGGCATTCCCAAAAGACTGGTATATTCTCCCTTTAAAAAACCATGCTTTACCATATCCCGGGTCAATTCTAATAGCATGATCATATGCTTTTACTGCTAAATCGAATTTCTTCACCTGTTCATATGACATACCCAGATTAAACCATGTTGCTGAATCATTTGGGTTAACCACAGAGGCATTATTAAAAAGATTTACAGCTTCATCATACGAACCAAGGGCATATTTCACCAACCCGGAATAAAACAGAAGAACAAATGATGAGGTGTTGTTTGACCGGGCATGAGAAAAATACTCATCAGCTTCATTCATGTTGCCCTGATAAAATGAATTGAGACCAAGATTAGTATAGAGTTCTGATTGATTATCAGATTTATTAAGTGCATTGAGGAAATCAAGTTTGGCACCATCATATGCACCCGTATTCATCCGGATGATACCCCTGATATTAAGAGCTGAAGCGTTTTCACTATTATTAGAGAGAAACTGGTCGATTAAAGATTTCGATGCATTATAATCCCCTTCCTGTAATAACTCTGCAGCCAGATAATACAACTCATCACGATTTTCATCTTTCATGGTAGAGCATAATGAAAATCCGGGGAGGAGAAAAAAACAAATAATAAGGATTAATATTTTTTTACTTACCTGCATTATGTACCTTATTTATCTTCAATACTGATAGTTAGTTCTACCATGTATGATGAATACTTATGGATGAAGGATTAACATAGTAATGAATATGGGCCAGATTACAAAAACCGATATCAATATTATACTAATTCTTGCAGGTCTTTCATTTTGTATTTGCTTTGGGCTATCTTCACCGTCTCTTAGTATGAATGATGAATGGATCACCACAAATCAATTGAACCAGGTTTTCTCCGGAGCCCAGCTGATCGAAAATGAAGGAAAGTACGGGAGACTTTTTACCGGTGAAATGGGTGCATATTTTACTACTAGAGATAATTACCTTGCATATAGCCTCATGCTTCCTGTGCTTGCAGTTCCAAGTCTCTATGTTATTGTAACTGCCGGTGACTCATTCAGACTTCTTTTCCTGATTTTATGGTTTATCATTGGTGCAGGATCACTACTCACCGGTGCAAGATTAGCATCACAATATAATTATAAGCAAATTGAATATGTTATCTTACTGATTCTATGTTGTTTTTTTGGATTATTTCTGCTCAACCTTTATTTCTACCAGCCATTTGAGAGTTCATGGGAAGACAGCCCAATTGAATCTGCTGCAATCATTATCACAAATAATTTCTTATTTTGTTTTATCCCCTCCATGATATATTGTATTTTCCGATCTGTTCAATTGTCTCGTATTGTTTCATTAATTGGTGCTTTATCAGTAATTTGTTGTTCATCCTATCTCTACTGGGCTGGATCTGCAAAAGATCACCTCCTGATCGCTTTTTTAATTACCCTTTTCATCTGCATATTTACAATAAAACAGGTGAAGCGGTCCACGTTCCATATAATGATTCTATTCATTGTTGGAGGACTCATTTGTTGGGCCAGGCCGGAATATGGAGCATTTCTTCTTTTCGGCCTGATAGTGTGGGAAATGGTGTCGCTATATTATAAGGGAGAAGAGGAAAACCGAGGAATTTTAAGAATATTTCGTGATAAGGAATTTTATACATGCATATGTAGCGTATTTATTGGATTAATCCCCTTTTTTATAAATAATATTCTTATTACAAAAAATCCATTTATTCCTCCACAATATCTTTATGTTGCTAATAGCAGAACGCAGATTCCATCTGCAATTCAGAATCTGGATTCTGTTCATCCAGACTTGCTCCATCAAATAAATATTTATTTTCACCAGATAGTCGATTTTTTTTCACCTGCAATAAATGATATAATACTCGATTTCTATAGGTTATTTTGGATTTCGCCAAACGGTGGAATTGGAATCCTTTTTTTTTGTCCAATCATTATTCCTGCACTGATTTATGGGATTAAAACCAGGAAGGACATAATACGGGAATATCCAAAAGAAAGAGTAAATCTATTAATCTTTTGCTTTTTCCTTATGGTACTAACTTTTCTTGCATATGCAAGAGTTATCCACGGATCTACAATAAGTGAAGGTAGTTTGCCGGATATGCGATATTTCTCTCCAATTTACCTCCCCATGAGTGTTGTGTCAGTCATCCTCTTATCGCCTCTCTTCTCTGTAAATTCTAAACACTGGCTACATTATTCTTTTTATTCAGTCGTTATCATTAGCCCCCTGCTGACAATAGGATATACCTTTGTATTGTTAAAGGGATTTTCTCTCCTCATTCATATTTCCCTGATGATAAAACTTTTGCTTGTAATGTACCTTATAATTACATTGTGTGCAACAATAAATCCCAAATTTTGGAGTTCTAAATACATATTTCCCATTCTATATGCCATCTTATTAATAATTCCTTCCTCCATACAATTGATGATCATTCTATTATATTCTCATGTTAAGATGAATGGATATCCATTCTGGCAACCGGTTTTGGAATATCTCTTCACTTATGTCTTACAAATCATAATTTGATAAAAATAATTACAATTATCGCATAATTTTTTTAACGTAAAAATCTTTTACTGCTAAAAAAGAGAGAAAATGAGCATGAAGAATTACCAGTTAAATTCTATAATTTCAATAGTCATCATCTTACAGTATAGCTCATGAGGAATTACATGACCACGAATGGAAAAATTGTGAATGTGCTGGTAATAACAAGTTCATATCCCACAAACTCAGATGAACTGCGGGGAACGTTTATTGGGAAATTAGTAAAGTGTCTCTCAGAAAAGGGATGCAATTTGATCGTATTGACCCCGCATACTTCAGGAGCAGATTTCTTTTCCGCCAATGATTCAATTAAAGTAATTCGTTTTCCATATTTTTTCCCATATTCACTACAACGACTGAGTTCACCAGGGGGTATGTATTTTGGGTTTAAGAATTCATTATTGGGTAAATTACAGATCATTTCATACATCATTATGATGTTAATTTATTCAGGAATTATTTTAAAAAAAGAACGGATATCTATAATTCACACTCATTGGGTTATTCCACAGGGATTTATCGGGGCATTTTGGAAAAACATCAGTCGGGTACCACATGTAGCAACATCTCATGTGCTTGACCTGACAATTTCTGATAGGATGATATTTCTTCAACCTGTTTTACAGTGGATCCTTCGACATACAGATGCGATTACCGTTAACAGCTCTTTTACCTTAAAACATGCCCTTCGATTTGCATCACCATTACTCAAGAACTATACTATTCCCATGGGTATTGATGACAGTAGGATCCAAGGTATCCATGAAGGTTGTACCCTTGAAAAAAAGGTAAATTCAATTCTGTTTGTGGGACGACTCATTGATTGGAAAGGAATTGATGTTCTTATTCAGGCTGTATATATAGCTAAATCTCAGATCCCAAATATAACCTTGAATATTGTTGGAGAAGGTCCTGACCGGGAAAGATATGAATTGCTCGTAAAGAAACTGCAATTGGAAAGCGATGTTCACTTTATGGGGAAAGTATCAGATGATGAATTAAATTCGGCTTATCTTGAGTCAAATCTTTTTATTCTCCCATCTACTGAGAAAAAGGGTTTCGTAATGGAGGGGCTTGGGGTTGTTTTACTTGAGGCCATGGCATCTGGCGTCCCGGTCATTGGCAGCAATACCGGAGGTATTCCAGATATCATCAAAGACTATGTAAACGGCCTCCTTGTTCCAGCAGGTGATCCACAAGCCCTTGCAGATGCAATAATTCAGATCCTTAAAAATCCAGACTTAGCCGACCGTTTCAGGAAGGCAGGACTGGAGACGGTGAGAGAACGGTTTTCTTGGGACATTATTAGTGACCAGTTCATAAAAGTATATCAGGAAGTGCTCAATGAATCAAATAATATCTGAATATCAGGAAGCATATTCTCAAATCAATCCAGCAGTATTAAATTTTAAGGGTAGGAAGAATAAAGCAGATAAAATTCAAACTGTATTATATAGTTATTTTAATAATAATCAAAATTCAGGTTTAATTGTTGATATAGGATGCTCTGGAGGAATAATATTACATCATCTAAAAGGAGATTTTCAACAGAAAATCGGGCTTGATATCGATTTAGGAGCATTGAAAAAAGCAAAAAATGATTACGATTTCCATGATATTGATTTTATCTGCGCTGACGGGATGAATCTTCCTTTCCGGGATAATGTTTTTATGCTGATTATCTGCAATCATGTATACGAACATCTACCAGATTCTGGAAAATTATTCGAAGAAATATACAGAATACTCATGCCGAGAGGAGCGTGTTATTGTGCTGCTGGTAATGCTCTTGCAATTATGGAACCACATTATAACCTTCCCTTTCTTTCATGTATACCGAAAAAATTTGCTCATTATTACTTAAAGCAAATGAACCGTGGTACTTACTATTACGAGAATCTTTTAACATGGTGGTCTTTTAAAAAAATTATTTTAATGTTCAGGATTCATGATTATACCATCCGGATTATCAGGGAACCGGAATTATTTGCCAGCACTGATTTGATTAAACCAGGATCATGGATCACCAGAATTCCAACATCCATCTTGAACCTGCTCTTCCCATTCATTCCAACTTGGATTCTCATGCTGGAAAAACCAAGAGTTGATCAGGATTGAAAATCCTTTTTCCATTATCACAAGCAGGATCTGGTTCTGATATATTCACCTACAATCTTGTTTTCGGTTTGAATACCCCATCAATTCAAGCGGAGATTCAGTATCTCCCGAAATGGTCTGGATATATCCCATCATTCATGGGAAAAATGTGCAATTCAACCGGTTATGATATCATCCATGCTAATACCTGGAATGGGTTTGCTTTTACAAGGTTAAAACCAACTGTCGTTACATCACATAGTGCAGTCCGATTGCCTGAATTAAAAAAATATCAAACTATTTCACAGCATTCCTTTTATAAACTTGTTTCAAAAAGGGAAGCATCTTCCTTAAAAACTGCCATGGTAGTATGCTGTGTGAGTCGATTTACTGCAAAATATCTTGAAAAAATGTATGGGTATTCTGACTCCACAATAATCTATAATGGAATTAATACTGATATTTTTTGTCCTATTCAGAATGAGAAAACATCAAATTATAACGTAAAAGATAAAAAAATAAAATTATTTTTTTCAGGAAATACAAGATTAATGAAAGGATTTGATCTTATTCCAAAGATTATGAGAGAACTCGGAGAAGAATACATTCTAACTATTGCTTCAGGACTTCGAAATCAAAAAAGAAGTACCCCTCAGAACAATATCATTGATCTAGGAAGAATCAAATCTAATCAAATTCATCAATTTTATCAAGATACTGATGTTTTTCTTTTTCCCTCTCGCCTAGAAGGCTTCGGTCTCTCCGTTGCTGAAGCAATGGCGTGCGGCAAACCCGTCGTCACCACTGACTGCTCCAGTCTCCCTGAACTAGTTATCGACGGGAAGGGAGGGTACCTATGCCCGATGGATGATGTATCCGCTTTCGCAGAAGCAATCCGGCACCTTGCAGAAGATGAGAACCTCCGTGCCAGAATGGGCAGGTTTAACCGACAACGGGTTCTGGATCATTTCACTATTGAAAAAATGACACAGGAATATCTCAAGGTGTATCGAAAGATTACCTGAATCCCCCGGGATCTGAATTACTTCATCTTCAGAGGGTGTTGCACAACTCCGAATCCGCCACAATATTTTATGCTTAGGTCAATCAAAAGTACTTTACCTTAGTACGTCCAACATATACTCGATGTATCATACGATAGGTCGGGATTTTGAACAACTATATCTTCTCCCTGAAGATATTAGAGACTGGGTTCCGAATGATGACTTCTGTCACATCCTCATCGATTTAATTTCAATTCTAGACCTATCTCCACTATATCAAGAATATCGAGAGGATGGTCAGGGTGGAGCGTTTTATCATCCGGAAATTATGACGAGTTTAATCATTTACTCCTATTTTCATGGAGTTCGGACGAGCCGTCAAATTTACATTTCGCACCCCCAAAAAAATTATGAATAATTTTCAATTCATATTATATAAAAGCTTAAATATATATCTCAGAACATAATATAAATAAGGGTATGTCTACACACCGACATATTGATCCTTCGTCTCGAAACGTCAACATCAAACTCGATCTGCTCAACCCGACTATAATCTGCCGTCCGATTGAGTATTTTGAAACACCACTTCAGCTACCTGTTGTCGCTTCTTATCTGAACAAACTGCAGTTCATTGAGCAGATAAACGACCGTGTTACCTGGGATTCTACACAATGGAAGTACAGTCCAGGGATCCTTGCACAATTATTGGTTCTCCTCCCTTTTGTATCAGCAAATAAAAAGGTCAGTTTATCCCGAATTCATGAAGGATATGCCGGAATCGATCTTGAACTCCTTGTAGGCGAGCCGATTGATCCGGCAACTCTCAATGATGATATGTTTGGTAGAGTCCTTGACAGGATATATGAGGCCGGTTGTTCATCCTTATTTTCATCCATTGCGTTATCGGTTAGATTAACCTTTAATCTTTCTGAAAACTTCATTCTCCATTCAGATACAACATCACATGTCCTTTATGGTGATTATGAATGTGATGCTGGAGAAAAACCGCAAATAAAGATTATTCCGGGTTATAGCAAGCAGAAACGCGATGATCTTAACCAGATTATGACAGGTGCTGTTACAGATGGTGATGGTTTGATTCTTTATTCAAAAGTCCTTGATGGGAACACTGCTGATTGCAGTTATAATAACCTGGTTGTTGACGAATTACGTGAAATATTTGGGGAAGGATTTAAAAAATACTCATACATTGCAGATTCTAAACTTCTAAACAAACCCAACGTTGAGAAATTGTTTAAAGGGCCACACCCCATCCGGTTCATATCAAGAATCCCAGAGAATTTTCATAAAAAATTGGCCGAAAAAGCTCGAACCCAAGCATATACTGAAAATAAATGGGCTTATCAAGGTCCTTGCTGTTCCCATCCTGGTAAAACATCAACTGAGTACTGGTCCTGTGCAATTTCTGAAAGTATCTATGGCCATCCATGCACCGTTAATGTGTATCGGAGTTCAGAGAGGGAGCGATTTATCGAGAAAAAGGTAGATAAAGCCAAAGATGAATTAAAATCCGTCCTTCAGGAACTTGAGAAGAGAGAGTTTGCATGTGAACCTGATGCTCTTGCAGAGAAAGAACGATTTTTAAAAGATTATTTGAAATCCCTCATTTATCCCGAACTTGAACTTGTTTGTAAAGAAGAAATAAAAAAACCTGTAGGAAGACCTGCAAAGAACCCAAAACCCCCTAAAATTATACGAAATTGGAAGATTCAAACGGTTGACATAAAGAGAAATGAGGAAATTATTGAGAAGAGAAAGAGAAAAGCGGCCACATTCTCTCTGTTAACGAATATCCCCCAAGAGGAAATGGGAAGTGCTGATGTCCTGATAACTTATAAAGGCCAAGGGAAAGTCGAACAGAATTTTAAGATTCTAAAAGAACCTCTCATGGCTGCGACTATCTTTCTGGAGAAGGATACGAGGATTGCTGCTCTTATGACCATGCTGTACTTTAGTGCTCTACTTCACGGGATATTGCGACTATTGACACACATCGAACTAGAAAAACTACCTGAACCACCAAGAATAAACTCAAATAATCGGCCATTAATCAGACCAACTTCAGATACAATGATTTGGTTATTGTCACTCTTCAAGATACGATCAAGTGATGAGGGATATCAGATATATACCGTTGTAAGTAATAGAAGAGATCAAGTGTCTTTGTTGTTGAAATTAACTCGATTTGACTTAGATTTTATGGGACCCTGTTAAGTAGAAAAAATTGATCACAAGGTATTCAGGCGAATAAGTTTAGCGTATGCAATTGCCGGGCGTTAAGGAATAACTTGGTTCATGGAGTAAGAACTGGAAATTAAAACTCTGTTTTATCAGGGGGTGCGAAATGTAAATTGTCAGGATGAATGGAGTTTGATTTGTTTAACGCAGAATCTTCGGAAGGTCTGTTCAAGAGGAGAGTTGAAGAAATTCAGAGAATTGATCCTGCAAAAGAAGCAGGAAATTATCGGTAATAAGGGGGTGCGTATTAGTATTCCTTATTCAAGATTGTCTGATGCATTATCATCTATGGGCAAAATGATCGGAGACTATTTTTTCAAGATGTTGATAGGAATATGTACTTACCAAAAACTTTCCAAATTTTAGTCAAGCAACACCCTCTTCAGTGACCGGATTATTATTTCCACCGGTAGAAGACGTAATGTAATTAATCCAATGATTATTACAGGAACCGGGATTATCCGGAGAAGAATCGGATCCAAATCAAGCCATATGTTCATGGATACCGGGAGGGTGAAACCTGCAATGGTCAGCACTGCCAGGGCCATGACTTTTCTGCCCGGAAACGTTACCTCTTCCCTGAATACCACCGCATAAAGAGCGGTTATCACCAGTCCAATCGCCAGGATTGCCATGGCAGTTCCAGTTATGCCAAACAGATATGTTCCTCCAATCATCACTGGAATAAGGAGGGCCAGGTGAATGGATAGGAACCTCATCATCACCGACTCCCGAAATGTCGCACCCAACAGGGTGGTATACAGATGGCAGAGTGTAACCGGAATGATTGACCAGATCAGAACAGTCAGGACCGGGATTGTCATGAGATACTTTCCCCCATACAGGAACCGGATGATGAGATCTGCATTGATCGATACCAGGAGGCATCCGGGCACCTCCACGGCAAGGATCAGCATGATGATGTAGGGGGATAATCCCCGGATCAGATCTGGTCTCTGCTCCATAGTCCTGATGACCGCAGGGAAGACACCCGTGACGATCAGGCTCAGCATCGTATGGATCGCAAGGATTAGCCGAGAAGCAGCAGAGTAGTACCCGACTTCGGTGGTTGTCAGCAGGAACCCGATGATGATGAGGTCCACAGAAGCAATCGCCACCACAAGGTAACTGCTAATCCCCAGTCTGACCGAATCCCGGATGTACGTGATCCAGAGGGAGGGTCGAACCTGGAAATCCCATGATCCGGTGATGGTTTTCAACCGGTACAGACTTACAAAGAGCCCGAGGAGGGTTGCGATGAGATATGTGATCGGCACATAAAGGAGATCATCCTGACCATGGACCAGGATGAGGATGAGGCAGAAGCACGAAACTGATACAAGGATTTTCACCAGACTGTTCAGTCGCATCTGCTCCAGGCCGGTAAAAACCCAGTCAGGGGTGATGATGACCGGGATGACGGTAAAGAGGAAGATAAGAGTGATGACGGACAGGGCGGGATCAGACTCGGACAGGGTCAGCCATGCCACTGCTGCGCCAATACAGGGCATGATAAGGACGAGACGCAGGGCGGTGATATTCCAATAGAGGAGGGGATCATACCTCCGCTTGACGACCAGCTCCCGGGTTCCCATGAACGAGGTCCCCAGGTTGGTGAACATCATCGCAAAAAATTGAATGCTTAATGCCAGACTGATGATCCCGAAGTGGCCGGGTGCAAGAATCCGGGCAAGGTAGATGAGCTGAAGAAAGTTGACGGCGAACGATACGACCTGGGCGATGACCAGAGGGCCGATATTCTGGGAGATGATGCGGAGAAGGGCGGAGGAGAGAGAGGAAGGGGTTGTCATACCAGTGTGTTTTTTCAGCAGATTTTCTATTATTACCCTTAATCTGCCACCAGGTTTCTTTGAGTGAAAATAATCGATATTTCCATACGTATTGCCTATACACTTATGAAGTGATCGGTAATCAAGTATGAGATAAATCAGGAGGGATTCTGTAACCTTGAACCCGACAGGACCATAAGACGATTTTGGCTAGAGGAGAGATGTATTAAATTCATCGCGCTCATTGAATACCTCATCCATTTACCTTCAAACAGGTATTACATTGGATTTGACAAGAAATACATCAGGATAATGTTCTTCACCTATGCAAACATGAGTAATCACTACCAGGTCAGATCAGAGTACGAGGGTAGTTACGGGTACATCGATATTGCCTTAATGAAACGTGATCCCTGTCACCCGAATTATTTATCTGTTTTTGAAATGAAATGCCTGTAGATGGCTGATGCATTACGAATGCAGATTGAATGGATAAAGAGGCGGACAAGAATTACTTCGTCGGTATGTCTCCTCATCAGAGCTATCATCGATTTCAAACATGGACCGATGGGTACTGGTCTTTGCCGGAGACCGGCGTATCGCCGTGGAAGAGGTTGAACCTGATGGAAGAAGGGGATCATTAGTCACCCTTTAGACCCAAAATCCCACCTTCTTCAAATACTCATCCCGTGTACCTAGTATCCCGTTTTTTCTTTGTCTCACTCACGCACAATGACTTTTTTCCCCTGAAGTATCACTGCAAGATGTCGAACATTATCTGGAGATATCACTGCAGACCGAACCGGGACATCGTACTGTTTCTCTTGGATCTGAAGGAGTGCCGCTTCTGCCTGAACTTCGATATCCTCATCTGGCTTTATTGATTTAAACTCGATGACATATCCGGTAGGATACATACTGGTCTTTGGAATCATGAGAATGTCAGCCCTTCCAAGACCTGACTCAGTATTTGATCGAATATCATACACATATCTGAGGTTTGCGAGTAGTCCCAGGACAAATGCGTGGAAGACTGCTTCTGGTAACTTAGCAAGGTCATAGATGCTTAAAAGACTGATTGAAAGGCTTTGCAGTACTTCTTCAAGATCATTGACTGGATTATTGTCTACAAACCAGTCCATGAGTGCATCAAGTCCCCCACCCGGTTTTGTATACATCGAGTCGATAAAAGATTCATATGCGTATCCAATCTCTTTATTCGGGATTGCGAGACGATATGTACTTCTTCCCCTGATATCCTGCCTGGGGTCATCTGCCCGAAGATACCCTGAGAAGTACAGAAAACTCCATATGTTTGCAGGTTTTCTCCCAATATCACTGAAGGTTATCGTTTCGGTGATTGGATATCGAATCTCTTCTCCGGAAAGGATTTTTTCGAGATCCCGCTTTATCTCAATCCCTCCCTTTATGAGTTCCTCATAAACGAGGATATTTGATGATGTATTAAACCAGTGAGGACCGGGGGGATCAGGGAGATTATCAACGTAATTTGTCACGGACCAGGGATTGTAAATTGTCTGTTCACCAAAGGAGTATCCATCATACCATTCCCGGATTGTCTCTTCATGGTCCGAGAGAGAGAAATCAGTTAGGATCTTCGCAATCTCCATATGTGTAAATCCGAACATCTGCGAAAGAGTATGTGACTGGAGGGTTGTTATTACCTTTAGATTATTAAGATCAGAGAATATGATAGATTACCGGGTACTGTCCCTGGTGTTTCATACACTCCGGGTGATCAGTGATCGCAAGATCTTCGAATAAGTACCTTCTATCTTCATGAGAGATCTCGAAGAAATACCGGAGCATGGTCATATTCAGGGTTTTGCCAAACCGGCGGGGACGGGGGAGAAGTACGACCTTATTTCCCTCTATAATTTCACGAATCAGGAGAGACTTATCTACAAAGTAACCTCCCTCATCTATGAGCTCTTTAAGATCATCAGTCCCTATCTTAAATACCGGTATCCTTCTCACCTACTTTTCGTTACCTGTGCATAATATTTGCTCCCCAGTTGGATATCAATTTTGGAGAGGATATTAAAAAAACCGATGCTAATAGGGTTTCATATACGGTTCCTGTCAGAAATAATGGCAGATCTCATCATCAGGAAGTCCGGTTATATGGGCGATATCAGCAATCGAAATTCCTGCCTATTTCATTCGCTTTCCAGTGAAGCTCGCTCTTCCAGTTTTCCTGCCAGTATGCCTTCAGCTATCCCTTCTGCATTATCTTCAGCAATCCATTTATTCACTCTTTCAGCGAACATATTGCCTCCCTGGAATGGATTAGTTATAGTTCTCTCTTCATCCCTCTTTCAAGTACTCTCAAAATAGAGAGAGAAATCTCTTCTCATCGACTCAAGATTCGGGTCCGTTCCATCCATCGGTTCAGGTTCTCCCCCAGTTCAAACAGTTCCATCGGGCCGGATGACTGCTCCAGGCCAAATAACCATGCTGCCAGGTTTCTGACTTCCATACGGTGATGCACTGATAAGCGTAGTTCATCAATCAGGAGGTAGGGGACCGATGGGATGATACGACTGACCGGACCGGCATCAGGATCGTCTCTTTGATATCACAGGGGACATGCCAAGGTTGTTCACCATTATACAGAACGATTGGAATAATTCCCGGAAGGTTATCAGACGGCACAATAACTCCAAACGGATGAGAACCTGCCAGAGGAGAGCCATGAATGACATCACACGCACCGGCATGGTGTGGTCTGGTCTTGACTGAAACTCTTGAATAAAGTCTTCATAGTCAATTCCCATATGAAATCATCCTCTCGTTCTCTCAGGTCGTCAGTGAGACAACTACCATTACAATGCTTAACTGGTAAAGTCACCATCTGCGGCAAGTCGAGCCACCCTAATCATATGAATATGAACACGTGTTAGAGATGGGGGAACGGTTAACTTTCTCTCCTTCAGACGATTTCTTTTATACCAATGACCAATACTTAACCCATGACTTTTCTGAAGATTCCATATGGGATCAGTAACTTTCGGACCATTCAAGAGGAAGGATATGTCTACGTGGATAAAACCAAATACATCCGGGTCCTTGAGGATTATCCGGCACCATACCAGTTTTTTCTCAGACCCCGGAGGTTTGGGAAGAGTCTCTTTGTCTCCGTGCTGAACTACTACTACGATATTAATGAGAAAGACAAGTTTCCTGAAATCTTCAATGGAACAGAGATTGGGAGTGAACCAACAGCGAAGCGGAGTTCATATTATATTCTGAACTTTGATTTCTCTGCTATTCCTACAGGGAGAGAAGAAGAGTTACAGGCAGGATTTTCTTCCCGGGTAAAGGAATCAATAACACAATTCTGTGATCAGTATAATCTCTCACTCTCTCTCCCCCAATCAGGCTCTCCTGCAGAGATGCTGACCGGCTTCTTCTCCCGGCTGCCTACAACAATGAACGGAAGGGTATTCGTCATAATCGATGAGTATGACCACTTTGCAAACGAACTGCTAAGTTTTAACCTTCATCTCTTCCAGGAGACGATAAGTCGGCAGGGTTTTATTAGAAAGTGGTATGAGGCGCTCAAGATTGGAACGAAAAAATATGTTGCCAGGATCTTTGCAACCGGGGTGTCACCGATAACCCTTGACAGTCTCACATCTGGGTTTAATATCAGTGCGAACCTGACCAGTCATCCTAAATTGAATGAAATGATGGGATTTACTGAACAGGAGGTCATCTGGGTTATGAAGCAGACCGTTCCAGGGGAGGAGATCTCTTTAAAACTTCCGATAATGCGGCAATATTACAATGGGTACCTGTTCAGCGACCGGTGTCAGACCCGAGTCTTTAACAGTGATATGATCCTCTATTACCTTAGTACTATCAGAGAACAGGGCGAACCACCTGAACAGTTACTTGACATGAACATCGCCAGCGATTACGGGAAGATTGGACGGCTCCTTGAGCTTAAATCCCCAATGAGTAATATTGCTGTGCTTAAGGAAATCGTGTATACCGGGGAGACAACCGCACAGATAACAGCCCAGTTCTCTATGGAAAGGGAGTTTACCCGTGATGATTTCATCTCGCTCCTTTTCTACCTTGGTCTTCTGACGATTAAAAAACCCATTCCCGGTGAGCTCTCCCTTACCATACCCAATTATGTCATCAAGGGGTTGTACTTCGATCTCTTCACCCGGTTCATCGCCCAGGAGGGTTCCTTTGAGCTTGAGCCGGACAGAATACGTGAAGCAATGCGGGAGATCGGCTACGAGGGGAGGTGTAGTAAACTCATCGGGCTTATTGAAGACCTCCTCCATGCCTTTTCAAACCGGGACTTCATCGGGTTTGACGAGAAGTACATCAAGATTGCCCTCTTCACCTATGCAAACATGAGTAATCTCTACCTGGTAAAGTCAGAGTATGAGGTGAGTGATGGGTATATCGATATCGCTCTTCTGAAACGGGATCCCTGGCACCCGGATTATTATGCAGTCTTTGAACTGAAGTACCTGAAGATGGGTGAGGCATCACCAATGCGGATTGAGGAGGTAAAAGAGGCCGGACGGGAACAACTCAGCCGGTATATCTCCTCACCGGAGCTGTCATCGATTCCAAATCTGAAGCGATGGGTGCTGGTCTTTGCCGGGGACACGTGCGTGGTAGTGGATGAGCTCTCTTCCTGAGTGACGAGGAAGGGGATGGATGTCCAAAAAAACCATCTCATCCGTTGTAAACGCCCATCTGATGAAACAGTAATCTGTATTATATTCAGAATACGCTCACCAATTTTTACGGGGCCTCTCCTTTGAAAAGTCCCAAACGGCTGTCTTTGGTCTCCCTTTATCTCAGGTTCTATCCAGGAGTGAACCTACAGGAATATCCTCAACGAGTGAATTCTAGGATAATGCGAATCTTTCTGAAATATTTCAGTGAGATTTGATTAAACTATGTAGTGCATTGAGAGTGCACGCCTTTGAATAATAATCTTTCCAATTCGATAATTCCAAGACGCTTATAAGGCCCAATAATACTGAATACAGATAAATTGTTTTAACTCACATGATTACATTGTAATCAGTATGGTTAAAAGTATCACAGTAAAAGTTCCAGATAACCTTGCTGATCAGATTGATGATTTGGCTAGCACTCTGGACCGCTCAAGAGGATATCTCTTCAGAAAAGCAATGGAGATGTACATATCAGAATATACTGACTACCTCATTGCACTTGACCGCAAGTTGGATAGTGATGATGATATTATATCCTCGCAGGAACTGAGGATTGCTCTTGATATTTCAGATTAACTACAAACGTTCTGTCCTCAAAGACCTGAAAAAAATTGATAAAGTCTTAAGAGGGCGCATTATCCGGGAGTTAGAATGCAAAATAAGCAGTAATCCTGAATTAGGTGAGGCACTCACTGGTCAGTTCAAAGGACTGTATAAACTTCGCGTTGGAGATTGGAGAGTGATTTATTCAATATATCCGGGGAGTATCCTGATTTTGCGTATTGGACATAGACATTCTGTCTATCAATAATCTGCACTGAACGGTATACCCCGGTTCACCTATGCCAACATGAGTAGCCTCTACCTGGTAAAGTCAGAGTATCAGGTGAGTGATGGGTACACCGATATCGCTCTTCTGAAACGGGATCCCTGGCACCCGGATTATTATGCAGTGTTTGAACTGAAGTACCTGAAAAATACCGATGCATCTCCGACACGGATTGACCAGGAAAAAGGGATGGAAGGGAATAACTCAGTCGGTATATCTCCTCACCGGAGCTGTCAGCAATTCCGAATCTGAAGCGATGGGTGCTGGTCTTTGCCGGGGACCGGTGCGTTGCGGTCGAGGAGTTGATTCCATGACTCATCGAAATGTGAGATGATGAAATCTCCCCAAACATTCCTAATCTCACTCTTCATATGCCCGCCACTGGGAATGATATTCAGTCCATGATTAAAAAAGTCGAATCAATCAGAATGAGTCTATTTCTTTTTCATATTGCATAGCAGTTTTTGATATCCTCTTTATTCAAGATAATCCCTGTTGTTGTAGTGCCGTAAAGATGATAAATAATAACACAACCTAATCAGGAAAAAGAGATGCTAAAAGGGACCCATATATGGTTCCTGTCAGAAATAATGGCGGATCTCATCATCAGGAAGTCCGGTTATATGAACGATCTCAGCAATCGAAAGTCCTGCCTATTTCATTCGCTTTCCAGTGAAGCTCTCTTCCGGTTTTCCTGCCAGTATGCCTTCAGCTATCCCTTCTGCATTATCTTCAGCAATCCATTTATTCACTCTTTCAGCGAACATATTGCCTCCCTGAAATGGATTTGTTATTGTTCTCTCTTCATCCCTCTTTCAAGTACTCTCGAAATAGAGAGGGATATCTCTTCTCATCGACTCAAGATCCGGATCTTCCCCATCCATCGATTCAGATTCTCTCCCAGTTCAAACCGTTCAATCGGGCCGGATGACTGTTCCAAACCAAATAACCATGCTGCCTGGTTTCTGAATTCCATACGGTGATGCACTGATAAGCGTAGTTCATCAATCAGGAGGTTGGGGACCGATGGGATGAAACGACTTACGGGGTCTGGCATCAGGATCGTCTCTTTGATATCACAGGGGACATGCCATGGTTGTTCACCATTATACAGAACGATTGGAATAATTCGCGGAAGGCTATCAGACGGCACAATAACTCCGGTGAGGATGAGAACCTGCCAGAGGAGAGCCATGAATGACATCACACGCACCGGCATGGTGTGGTCTGGTCTTGACTGAAACTCTTGAATAAAGTCTTCATAGTCAATTCCCATATGAAATCATCCTCTCGTTCTCTCAGGTCGTCAGTGAGACAACTACCATTACAATGCTTAACTGGTAAAGTCACCATCTGCGGCAAGTCGAGCCACCCTAATCATATGAATATGAACACGTGTTAGAGATGGGGGAACGGTTAACTTTCTCTCCTTCAGACGATTTCTTTTATACCAATGACCAATACTTAACCCATGACTTTTCTGAAGATTCCATATGGGATCAGTAACTTTCGGACCATTCAAGAGGAAGGATATGTCTACGTGGATAAAACCAAATACATCCGGGTCCTTGAGGATTATCCGGCACCATACCAGTTTTTTCTCAGACCCCGGAGGTTTGGGAAGAGTCTCTTTGTCTCCGTGCTGAACTACTACTACGATATTAATGAGAAAGACAAGTTTCCTGAAATCTTCAATGGAACAGAGATTGGGAGTGAACCAACAGCGAAGCGGAGTTCATATTATATTCTGAACTTTGATTTCTCTGCTATTCCTACAGGGAGAGAAGAAGAGTTACAGGCAGGATTTTCTTCCCGGGTAAAGGAATCAATAACACAATTCTGTGATCAGTATAATCTCTCACTCTCTCTCCCCCAATCAGGCTCTCCTGCAGAGATGCTGACCGGCTTCTTCTCCCGGCTGCCTACAACAATGAACGGAAGGGTATTCGTCATAATCGATGAGTATGACCACTTTGCAAACGAACTGCTAAGTTTTAACCTTCATCTCTTCCAGGAGACGATAAGTCGGCAGGGTTTTATTAGAAAGTGGTATGAGGCGCTCAAGATTGGAACGAAAAAATATGTTGCCAGGATCTTTGCAACCGGGGTGTCACCGATAACCCTTGACAGTCTCACATCTGGGTTTAATATCAGTGCGAACCTGACCAGTCATCCTAAATTGAATGAAATGATGGGATTTACTGAACAGGAGGTCATCTGGGTTATGAAGCAGACCGTTCCAGGGGAGGAGATCTCTTTAAAACTTCCGATAATGCGGCAATATTACAATGGGTACCTGTTCAGCGACCGGTGTCAGACCCGAGTCTTTAACAGTGATATGATCCTCTATTACCTTAGTACTATCAGAGAACAGGGCGAACCACCTGAACAGTTACTTGACATGAACATCGCCAGCGATTACGGGAAGATTGGACGGCTCCTTGAGCTTAAATCCCCAATGAGTAATATTGCTGTGCTTAAGGAAATCGTGTATACCGGGGAGACAACCGCACAGATAACAGCCCAGTTCTCTATGGAAAGGGAGTTTACCCGTGATGATTTCATCTCGCTCCTTTTCTACCTTGGTCTTCTGACGATTAAAAAACCCATTCCCGGTGAGCTCTCCCTTACCATACCCAATTATGTCATCAAGGGGTTGTACTTCGATCTCTTCACCCGGTTCATCGCCCAGGAGGGTTCCTTTGAGCTTGAGCCGGACAGAATACGTGAAGCAATGCGGGAGATCGGCTACGAGGGGAGGTGTAGTAAACTCATCGGGCTTATTGAAGACCTCCTCCATGCCTTTTCAAACCGGGACTTCATCGGGTTTGACGAGAAGTACATCAAGATTGCCCTCTTCACCTATGCAAACATGAGTAATCTCTACCTGGTAAAGTCAGAGTATGAGGTGAGTGATGGGTATATCGATATCGCTCTTCTGAAACGGGATCCCTGGCACCCGGATTATTATGCAGTCTTTGAACTGAAGTACCTGAAGATGGGTGAGGCATCACCAATGCGGATTGAGGAGGTAAAAGAGGCCGGACGGGAACAACTTAGTCAGTATATCTCCTCACCGGAGCTGTCATCGATTCCAAATCTGAAGCGATGGGTGCTGGTCTTTGCCGGGGACACGTGCGTTGCGGTCGAGGAGTTAATTCCATGACTCATCGAAATGTGAGATGATGAAATCTCCCCAAACATTCCTAATTTCACTCTCTTCATATGCCTGCCACTGGGAATGATATTCAGTCCATGATTAAAAAAGTCGAATCAATCAGAATGAGTCTATTTCTTTTTCATATTGAATAGCAGTTTTTGATATCCTCTTTATGCAAGATAAGTCCTGTTGTTATAGCGCAGTAGAGATGAGTTACAAAAACACAACCTTATCAGGAAAAACCGATGCTGAAAGGATCTCCGAATAACCTGCCCATCAGAAATAATGGCGGATCTCATCATCAGGAAGCCCGGTAATATGAGCGATCTCAGCAATCGAAAGCCCTGCCTTTTTCATGCGTTTTAACAGTGAAGCTCTCTTCCGGTTTTCCTGCCAGTATGCCTTCAGCTATCCTTTCTGCATTATCTTCAGCAATCCATTTATTCACTCTTTCAGCGAACATATTGCCTCCCTGAAATGGATTTGTTATTGTTCTCTCTTCATCCCTCTTTCAAGTACTCTCGAAATAGAGAGGGATATCTCTTCTCATCGACTCAAGATCCGGATCTTCCCCATCCATCGATTCAGATTCTCTCCCAGTTCAAACCGTTCAATCGGGCCGGATGACTGTTCCAAACCAAATAACCATGCTGCCTGGTTTCTGAATTCCATACGGTGATGCACTGATAAGCGTAGTTCATCAATCAGGAGGTTGGGGACCGATGGGATGAAACGACTTACGGGGTCTGGCATCAGGATCGTCTCTTTGATATCACAGGGGACATGCCATGGTTGTTCACCATTATACAGAACGATTGGAATAATTCGCGGAAGGCTATCAGACGACACAATAACTCCTGTGCGGATGAGATCCTGCCAGAGGAGAGCCATGTATGACATCACCCGAACCGGCATGGTGTGGTCTGGTCTTGACTGAAACTCTTGAATAAAGTCTTCATAGTCAATTCTCATATGAAATCATCCTCTCGTCCTCTCAGGTCGTCAGTGAGACAACTACCATTACAAAGCTTAAGTTTGGAAAAGTCACAATCGGTTACAAGGTGGGGATCCAACAACCCCCTGATCAGATCAGCAATATTAGCACCTGAGGATACCTGATGCATCACCGATGCGGATTGAACTGGTAAGAGAGGCTGGTAGGAACAGCTCAGTCGGTATATCTCCTCATGGGGCTGTCAGCAATTTCGAATCTGAAGCGATGGGTGCTTGGCATATGACGATGAGCTAGAAATATGGTGTCGGGATCTTGCAACTGTTGGGACAATAATAACTTGTGAATCAAATTTTTTTTAGTGATTGCAATATAGATGGATTTAGGAGTTCAGGTACGAATTCATAGATGAAAGTCAAAGTTAAAAACTCCAAATAATGGTTATTTTTGGATTTAATCACCGGATTTGATCCTCACTCATTGAGATGGAATCACACACTCGAAAAACCAATTTTCCGGGGTTTATTTATTAATTAATCAACAAATCAGGAACATATAGCGGCACGCTATTGTTCATATCCAACGATCATAGTTTTATATTGCTGTTCCTGAGATCCTGGCTTTCAGACCCGCTATTGAAACCAGATCGTAATACTAATTAGTGAAAACGTAGCAAAAGAGTCGATATTCGTATCATCTACAAGAACATAGGAGAGTTGATAGTTATGAGCATGAATTTAAACCTTAAAAAGCAATTCTGGAAAAAATAATATTACTCTCGTTTCGGGTATTCAGGTGGTTTGTAATCATAGAGGGGGGTTCCAATAAACGGGGTTTTCATCGTATACCGCAAAATCTTCGCCTTCGCCATCCGTGCGAGGTAATACCCGATGATCCGGATGTGATCGGTGATTGAAACCGGCCAGGAGAGGGAGTCGATGATCATATTGAGGTACGCGGTGAGGAGCGGGTTGATTCGAAGGCCGTAGTATTCCCAGCGGGAAATATCATTCTGTGCTTTCAATGGATTTGTACTACTAATACCCATTCCATGATGATACACAAAAAGAGGCTCGGGAATCTGAAAAATGGGCCCCAAAAGATTAAGGCGAGCCATAAAAATTCTATCTGCACCAAATTTATGTGGATTGTGGGATGAATGAAAAACCATTTTTTTTAAGAGATCTGTATGGTACAACCCATATGCAGCGGTATTAGTTCCGGATTTAACAATACTCTTTTTCACTCGTCCCATTGGAGATAATCCAACCGTGTTAGCATCCTCATTACAGAGATAATATGGTGTTTCTGTAAAGGTTGCGGGATTAGCCTCTCTTTGTTCTAGGATAACATCTGAAACGATTATTGACTGTGTCGTACACATGACAATTTCAGGATTGTCTTCAAGGACAGAGACACATTTTTCGATAAATTGTGGGTACCATTCATCATCATCTGCTGCGAACATAAAATATTTCCCGGTTGCTTTTTTTATGACAAAATTGCTGTTATTCACCATCCCAATATTCTTATTTTGACGGAAACTAACAATTCTATCATCCGCTTCCAAAAAAGCCTGGATTACCTGCTGTGTTTCAGGTCCAGGTGAACAGTTATCAGATACGATAATCTCGAGGTTTTTATATGTTTGAGTGGTTATACACTCAAGCGTTCGTTTGAGACCTTTCGGTCGGTTGTAGGAAAAAATACCTACAGATACTAAAGGAGCCTTCTTTCCTTCACTCACTTTCATTACCATAATCATGCTTACTTCTGAAAGATATGGGATTTCAGTATTTGTGTACTTAATTTATGAAGTATATATATGACAATGAATTCGCAGATAACCAGAATTTATCGTATCCGACGTAACAGTCCATCAGGATTATTCACAATGAGCATTTTTCTCTGTATCTTCCTATCAATAATAAAATCAGAATTTGTCTTGAGGAATTCAAGAACTGCGGTCATCGGATTATTCCCTTTTCCCCAAGGTTTTTCAGGATTTAATTGCTCCGGAAATAATTCTGCGCCGGTATCACACACCACACAATACCCGCCAATAGGGACGAATGAGCTGTATACATTAATTTCCTGGAAAACGTGATCATGAGTATGATTTGAGTCTAAAATTACCATAGCTCTCCGATCCCCTACACGCCTTTTTACCTGGTCAATCACGTCAGGATCGATACTTGATCCCTCAATCATATGAATACGTTTAACGAGGGGATGTGATTCAATGGTATCACGATTATGGGGTCTGATATCAATATCAATCCCGATTACTTCACCAGATCCACCCATGATCTCAAGCATAGATGCATAAAAAATTAATGAACCTCCTCGAGCGATCCCAGTCTCAATGATTACCTCGGGTTTTGTCTCCCAGATTATCTCCTGCATGCCACAAATATCCCACGGTCCCTGAAGAATGGGCACACCAAGCCAGGTTAAATTATATGTATATTGATAAGGTGAAGTTGCGAGAACAAAATCCCGAACGATTAAAGGGATTTTCTCATCCTGGTTCATGCGATCGATATTTTCATGAGTCTGTCGGAGAAAATCATTTCTGTCATCATATATCATATTTATCTCCAATTATTTTTTTTTAACGAGGTTTTTCCCCTCTCGTTTTTTTCAAGGAATATACATAATCTAATATTCGCTCCAATACAATAACAATCATATTAGCTTGAAGCCTCCGTGAAACCGTTTAGAATATTTTATTAACTCTAAATCATCTGGAAAATAGTTCATAAAATGATTTATGCTGCCTTTTGTCGTTTCCTTCTTTGCATATTCTGCAAATCTTTTTTCCATATGTGACACAACTTCTGAAGGTTTCCGTTGACATGATAAAAACCATTCCAATGGGGATAAACCCAAAAAATTTCGGAAATCAATTATACTTTTTTTCACTTCCACAATATGAATATATTGCGAAAACATATCATAAGCCATCTTCTGTTTTGAATAACTGGATTTGACATACTCTGATGCATTCTTGCTTATTCTGAATAATTCTGCAGGATTATCAGACAGCCATTGAACGGCTGATGCAAAACCTTTAATATCCTCTATTATCAGCCCGGTATTCATATGATCAACAATAGCCATTTCACAGGGATTATTGAGTACAATGGGAACAACTCCCGCTGACATCGCTTCAAGCAAGGCATTTTCTGCAGTTCCATAATGAATTGGATTCAATAGATATGGAAAAATGTGAGAAGAGGCCAGAACAGAAGATATATTTGGAATATATCCCGTAAAATTTAAAAGATGCGGTTTATGTTTGTATCTACACTGATTTAGAAGAATTTCCCGATTGATATCATCACCTACCATGGTTATTGAAAAACCAGGTAAAGGAACGGCATCAAGAAATTCAACATAATCCGGGTGAAGTTTTGAGAAATTAAATGTCCCGATATAGCAGGCGTTGAGTGAATGAGTCGTATTTTCCGTCCTTTCAGGTTGTTTACTCAATCCTACACCACTCGATACAACAGCAATTTTCTCACGAATACTTGGATCAATAGTGGATAGATATGGAATTTCCAGAGAACACCGTGAGGTGAATACTAATCGATGGGAATAATCAATGAAGCCATAAGGGATGAGGGGGGGAAATAACCCGGACTGGTGGCACCACACGAGGAGTCGCATAGGAGGGAAGTCATGAGTACACAGGAATTGGAATGTTGCCGGGTGGTTCCACCATTCCAGCTGAACAATATCGGCCTTTTTTATCAGTTCAACAGCAAGATCATATTCCGGGCAAATTGCAATCTGACACCCTAATGCTTGTAATCGCTCACATGATGTTCTCTTTTCTGGTTCTTCCAAAAGGAGAAAATTATGGCTTATTTTATTATATTCAACCGAACCCTCAACCAATGATACCAGGGCTTTTCCCACTCCTCCTCCTAGATGTGGAGTGATGTGTAGCACCGTATTCGGAAAAGGTCTGGACATTAATATAATAACCTTAACCGCTCTGCATCCTCATCTAGGACATCAAGGGGATGACTGACATCATCTGGTGCACAACAATCTTTACAACCCTTTAGTTGATTTTTACGAAAAGCAAGTTGTTCTCTCAAAAAGTTCCTTCTTTTCTCTCCATTCCATATGTCCAGGAGTGTATGGGTATGTACATTTCCGAGAATTACTGGTTTATAGATTGCATCACACGGTGTAACATCACCGTTCGGCCATACACTCAGTGAAAAGAATGGCAACGGGCATACCCACCGGTGTGTATGATGAACTCCATACCGGTCAATCCCGGTATCAGCATCCCTCCCAATGTCCACTCCCTGATACACCGGCTTTACCTGTTCAATATACATTCGATCAGATATCCCATCAAATTGGTTGAAAAATATGGTATCCTCTCCTTCAGCTAATGCGATATCCATAACCTTAACAAACACACCTCCTTTCTTCTTTTGGGTGAAATAATATTGGATCTCTTCTAAGAATGCATCATAATTTATCTTCTTTCCACAAATTCTCTTGTATGTATCTGCATTCACCCCCTGAAGGGAAATCCGAATGTTAGTAAGACCAGCTTTAATAAGTTCATCAGAGAGGGTATGAGTAAGGAGACTACCGTTTGTGATGACTTCAATACGACTGGCGATCCCAGCAGAATCTGCCTGGCGAATCATATCAGGAAGTTTCGGGTTAATGAGGGGTTCCCCATGACCCATAAAAGAGAGGAGTTTTAATCGCCCCTCAAACTCAAGGCATTGCTCAACTATCTTCTCCATCGTTTCAGATGTCATGGTATCCTTCTCCATTCCGTACCGGGACAGAAGGAATTCATACCCCCTGCTTTGTGCGCAATATAGAGGGTGTTGCACCAATGATCAATATCATGCAGGATCACAAATGATCGATCTCTACCCCTTAAGCTATCAACCAAAATAGACTAATGGATGTATGAACCTGCATGTATCAATTCCCACTTTAC
>Ga0228535_1001912_pt1 | contig 25214 bp, 30 predicted proteins | sample SJ1metagenome_FD_168457 | JGI IMG/M metagenome (GOLD analysis project Ga0228535, IMG submission 168457) | Enriched culture of PCE-dechlorinating microbial communities from Ithaca, New York, USA - SJ1 | ecosystem: Engineered > Modeled > Simulated communities (microbial... > Unclassified | place...
TCGAACATGATGAGCTTGCACCGTACCTCGTTTTCCCGTGCTTCACTTTTCCGGCATCTGAGCCGATGCCCGAACAGATTGCCGATCATACTGAACACCGTTTCAGCATGATTGCGCTTCGCCGTCAAGGCGGCGAAGCGCTGCTGGAACTGCTTGGCGAAGAAGACTAGCTTGTTATAGTTCACGCGATGCTTCATCAGGCCCTTGACGTTCTTCTTGATCTTGTGCAGAGGCGTCGCCGCGGCGAGTCAGGCCTCGCCGTGGTAGGCCGGATCGGCCAGGCTGCGTACGGGGATGACGTTCTTCGGTAATCGATCCCAGACCTCCGAGAACACCTGGCTGTCATGCACGTTCGAGGCGGTGAGCTCGTAGCTGAGCACGAGGAAACGGTCGACCTCGATGGCAGCGTGCGTCTTGACCCAGTCCTCGTTCGGACGGTGCGCGTATGGCGTCTCGCGCCATCCGCGCTTGCGACCGGAGTAGCCGGTCGCATCGGTGGCGATGACGGCATCCCTCTTCGGTAGACGCTCTATGATGAAGGAGAAGAACCGGTCCAGTAGCGATGTCCAGCGTCGGCTGGACATCGCCCGATAGAGCACGGAATGATCTGGTACCTTGTCGATCCGGAAGTACCAGCTCAGCATGTGCAGCAGACCTTCCGCATCGCGGAAGGTCGCTCGGAAGAGCTGCTGGATGAGGAAACCTATCATGATCGTCCGTTCATCGGAAGAGGGTCGGCCGACCCTCTTCCTCCGCTGCCAGAATGGGAACGAATCGACGTTCTTCCGAATCCCTTCCAGCGCCAGTTGCAACCGGTGCGCCTCGACCTCGGAGCATCGACCGAGGTCGATGCTGAAGGTGTCGAGGCGCGACTGACCGTCAAACTTGAATACTTCCGACGTTATTTCAACGATCGTGGTGTCCAATCCAGTTACCTTTCTGAGCAACTGGCAACATGGATTGGCCCACACATAAATATTTTGTAATCAATATTGCTAACAATATAAAATATTTAAAATTCAATTATTTGGCGTTGGCAAAGTATCAGATTGGATTTTGCAACAAGGCCTTTATTTATAATTTGATATTGAACGGCCATGCTCTAGTTCAATGCATCCCATCCTCTGACTTGGGCCATCGTGGAATCCCGCGGTTTTCCCCATCTAGAAGGGTTGATTTACATACCGATGAGTATCATATGCGGACCGGAGATCGTTTATGTTCATCGAGTGTGAAAGTGATGATGCCGAGTTTGGAAATAAATGGCCTCGATTGGCGGACCAAATAATTTCAGAGGCGCATATTTCGAGCATCGCGGGCGTCAAAATGGTTGCCAACATCGTCAAAGGATATGTGATAATTACCGTCGATCTGAAGGGGGCGATAAATACCCCCTTCCTATCGGAACTCACCGAGTTCGAGACGACCAAGGACGGTGTCAGGATTATATTGAAGGAACAGAACGAACTCAGGCTGCCGGACATATCATGCGCTCTTAAGGAGAGATTCGGATCGGTCCGAGTGAGCGAGGAATCCAGATTGTCATTGTTTGTCAGCGAGGCCACGGAGGAGGAGTTGAATGGACTGAAGGTGAACGATGTGCCCTTGGTCGGTGATGTCCTTCAGATGATGTCACTGCTCTCACCTGAGGGCTTCAGGGTAGGGAGCGTGCTGAGCTCGCCTGACCGAATTACGGCGATTTGGTCTCAATATTCCATAGAACCGAAGCATGCCGACCAATTGTTGGAGTTCCATCGCCGGAGGTGATGAAGTTTACATAATTCGATCGACTGGGCGTGTCATTTTTTATGTCATAATCAAAATAGGCCTTGTTGCAAAATCACGGTGACCGGGCTAGCCCGGTAACTGCCAGTTGATGCAGGTCGAACATGATGAGCTTGCACCGTACCTCGTTTTCCCGTGCTTCACTTTTCCGGCATCTGAGCCGATGCCCGAACAGATTGCCGATCATACTGAACACCGTTTCAGCATGATTGCGCTTCGCCGTCAGCGCGGCGAAGCGCTGCGGGAACTGCTTGGCAAAGAAGACCAGCTTTTTGTAGTTGATCCGATGCTCCATCAGGCTCTTTGCGTTCTTCTTGATCTTGTGCGGTGGCGTCGCCCCGTGTGGCCTGGCTGCGTACGGGGACGACGTTCTTCGGCAATCGTTCCCAGACGCCCGAGAACACTTGGCTGTCGTGCACGTTCGAGGCGGTGAGCTCGTAGCTGAGCACGAGGAAACGGTCGACCTCGATGGCCGCGTTCGTCTTAACCCAGTCCTCGTTCGGACGGTGCGCGGATGGCGTCTCGCGCTATCCGCGCATGGATTGGCCCACACATAAATATTTTGTAAACAACATTGGTAACAATATCTAATACTTATAATTCAATTGTTTGGCGTTGGCAAAGTGTCAGGTTGAATTTTGCAACAAGGCTATAATAGAAAATATGAAATCGTAAAATCACGTTAGATTATTGATGAATCGTTACATCGAAACGTATTTCTCGGATGGTCCTACCCCCAAGTTCTCTCCTTACCATGTATGGAAGACGTTCCATCTGATCGAAACGCAGGGACCGATCAGCAGGAAGAAGTTGGCAGAAACTTTGTGTTTGGGTGAGGGGAGCATCCGGACGATCCTAAATAAGATGGCCCGAGAGGAGGCGATCGAGAACAATCGCGAAGGGGCCACGCTCACCGAACGGGGAAGAAGAAGATTGCACAACCTTGGGATCGAGGTCGGTCCGGTCGAGATCAGCATTGGCATCCACGGGAAATATTGTGCTGCGTTGGTAAGGTCCGCCGATCAATATATTAAAAATGGAAGGGAGCAGAGAGACGCCGCTGTCAGGGCTGGGGCCGAAGGTGCAATCATCCTGACGGTAAAGGACGATAATCTGATCTTCCCTGGTGATAATTACCCTCTCGATCAATTCAATACGGAATCCGTGAGGAGCACCTTCGTTCTCGGGAAGGGTGATGTTGTGATCATCGGATTCGCCCCATCATATAATGATGCGGAGAAGGGAGCGGTCACCGCCGCCCTAACGGTGGACGATTCTCCGACGGGATGTTGGAACATTGGAGCCGGAATAATTAACTCGAACACCGAAGCCAACGAACTGGAGTGTTTGGCGTTGGCCATGCATGAACTGGTGGGCAGAATGCCACTTGGCATGAGGAGCAAGAACAAGCTCGGAGTGCGATGTGAGGACGGTAGGGTCATTGATAGGCAGTACACAGGGCCGAATCTCGAAGAGGCGCTGGTGACGGGCAAGGTGGTCAGGAAGGTGGCCACCTCCGGACCCTACATGGGAGCGCCAATTGTTGCAGTGCCCATTTTCAAGGATAAAGAGACCATCGCCGTGATTGGACTGGTGGACTTCACTCAACTTTCAATCTATGATATAATGGGGCGAATACGGAAGACCGACATATCGAACATCTACTACCGTTAGATCAGTGGTTCTGGAGAATCCCTCGATAGTCCTTTCGCCTCAGCGATTTTCAGCTCGGCCATCCTTGTCCTCAGGAGGCGTTCACCTGTCTGAGAGGCAGCGTAGATGGATACCTTCTCCCCCACCTGTAGCAGTGCATTGTTCTTTGTCATGGTCCGCAACCATTTCGATGCGCATGCAGTGATTATGTCCGAGGTCTCAAATGCGATCTTCGCCTCCTTCTCTGTCAGACCGCTGGTGTGAACCATCAGTATGATGATATTGGACCCGTATCTTTCCCTCAACGATTTGGATTGGTCAACGGAGGCTACGGTGACGGCCACTTTGGCATAGCCCACTTCAAAAGCCTTTTCAACGCCCTTCGTCTAATCAATCTAGGCATGCATAGGATCGAGGACGTTTTTCTCGCCAATCTCACCAATCACCTCGGGAATAGGAGATGTTTCGATGATCCCGGAAATTTTCCCATCTATGCCTTGAATCAATTCGGGCTTCGAAATGATTACCGTACCAGCTACATCGCAGACCATCACCGAGCAATCGATCATGCCCTTCATAACTGCCATGCAGAGAACCTCGGATATGCCAAAGTGCAGGAAATCGTTCATCCTCAATACTCGGCCAGGCGTGCACATTCCAAAATCGTTCATTCGGAATTCGATATTATCCTTTACCGCATCGCTAGATATTTCTGATATTCCTCGCGTTTTATAAAATATCGGACAATATCTTATTCTCGGCTCTCCAACGGAGATGACCTTGCCATCTTCGATGACGACCTATGTCATCTCTGACGCCTCTATCACATGCCGATCCATTGCCGGTCATTATTAAAATAATAATCTAAATATCTTTTTATGAGCTGTTCGAAGACCTCTTTTCAAAGTTCACCTAGATGTCTTTGGAAAAGGATGTTCTAAAATCAGCTCAGAAACCTGGAAGAGTGGGTGCGTCCATGCTTTTATTTGGAGTACGAAAAGATGACCGCACCCAGAGGGTATACGCTGGAGTATGATATTAAAGGTGAGCCAAGAAAGTTCATCTGCGGAAGCCAGCAGCTGCAGGATCTTCGCAATGGCCGCCGCTAGGCGGCAGTGATCGCTGCGTTCAAGGAGGATCCGAGGGAGATCGCAGAAACGATCAGGATGTCCTTGAGAGCGGTGAAGGAATGGATCAATAAGTCGACCAGGGCGGCGAAGCCGCCCTGGTCGAGAAGGGCCGACGACCGAAGAGGATTCATTGGCTGGAGAAAAGTAAGATCGACCAGTTGCTGGACATCCGGGATAAACAAGGCTACGGATGCTCCAAGATCGCTTTCGACGTCTGTTGCTCGTCCAGCACCGTTCACAAGTACCTGAAGGTCCACGGTCAAAATAGACCGACCGGTATAGGGAGCCGCTTCCGCTCCTTCGAGCGGAAGCATGCCAACACGCTCTGGCAGATGGACCACACCATGATGGCAAAGAACATCTGGGTGCTACAGATCGTCGATGACCATTCCATGTTCATCGTCGGGGCCAGAGTGATGTCTGGCCCCTATGTGGACCAGACCATCGACCTGCTCAAGGAATGTTTTTCGGACCTTGGTATGCCAGAATAGTTCCTGATCGATCACGGCACACAGTTCTACGCGGTCAGGGGCGGGGTATGCGCCTTCAACGGATTCTGCAAGGAATTCAGCGTCCAGCACATCTTGGGATCTATTGCGCATCCTCAAATGCTCGGCAAGGTCGAGCAGCGCCATAACATGCTCAGGAACTATCTGGACCAGGTCCTGCCGGACCTGGCGGTCGCCTCCCGGGACGAGGTCCGGGGGGCTGTGGCCAGATGGGTCCAGCATCATAACTTCGACAGCTCTCATGAGGTCTAGATAACCTATCGCATCGGAGACCGGGTGAGGAAAAAGAAGATACACTTTCTGCCGTTCCTGAGGTTCGTCAACCATAGGAAATAGATCTAGGAGAATGAATACATATCTTCAACAGAAACCTGGAAGAATCTCGTCGAACAGGTCATCTAAATATCTTTTTATTATTCTATTTGTTGCCTGAGCCCATTGACCTTTTCCAATCTGGATATGTGGACCTTGGGGATCCGGCCAGGTGATGATGGCCTTCTTCTGGGTCCAGATTCACCGCTGACTGTTCTTCGGGTTTAATCGGGTTCGGGCAGGAGTGAGCGACAGCATCGACTTGAGATGGCATAGGAGCGTCAGGTTGCTCTCGGCCCCTTCTGGGTGAAGCCGAGCTCAAACCTGGCCCACTCGCCCAGCGCGCCGTTCTCCTCGATGGAGATGCCGGTTATAGCTTGTGTCTCCCTGGAATGGAACAGGCCTAGCCCGTGGTCCTTGCCGGACCCTCGGGTGAAGATCTTGGGCCTCATATCCTCAGCGATTCCTCCCGTCACCCTGGCACACTATGAACCGAGCCTCGCCCCTCTCCTCCATGAAGAAATGCATGGTGCTGACCGTTTTCCCGTGCTTGACGGCGTTGTCTATGAGATTATGGAATACTTTGCTGATGAGGGGGTCGGCGAAGAGTTCGACGTTCGAATGGACGTCTTTCACCACCTTCACCAGGTCGTTGACGATGTCCTTGGACGCGTTGTCGATGAGCTCCCTGGCGTTCTGCCACAAGGGCGTGTGCACCCCGATGTCCTCGTACATTCTGGTGAAATAAACCATCGCCATGATGTTCTCGGCCACGGCCATGGCCTAGTGTATGTAGATGTCGCATTTGTGGTTGGGCTGGTTCTCATCCATCAAGGCCAGGAACCCGTAGAGCTACATCAGTTTGTTAGTGATGTCGTGTCTGGTGATACTGGTCAGGATGTTCGGTTTGCGATTGACCTCCTCCAAGGATTTTCTGACCAGCCTGCGTTCGGTGATGTCAACGTCGTTGCCGCGGTACCCCTTCAACGTTCCGTCCTCGTTGATGAGAGGAATGCCTGTGGTGGACACCCAGATGATCCGCCCGTACTTCCGCCGTGTGTAATTCGCGAGATCGACGAGCTTACCCTGGCTCTCGAACACCTTAAGGGCACTAACCTTGAGGTTCTCGCGCTCCGCTTCAAGGGCGAGGTCGTAGAAATGGATCCTGCCGACGAGTTCGTCTAGGTGGAACCCTCAGCTGTCCTCCGCCACCGAACTCATGTAGGTGTAGAGCCCTTGGGCATCGACACCCCAGGTGACCGTCACGCTCTTCTTGGACAATCGATCACACCGTTGGTTGCTCTTCTAGCGTTTCCTCGGCGATCCTTCGCTCGGTTACGCCCCTGCCGGTGCTTACCATCTCCTATGACAATGTCCGCTACTCGACACGCCCGGAGAAATGGGACATGCACGTGGTGCTGGTGGTGGCCAACTTCCTTGGATTCATAGCGGTGGTCAGCTCGTTCATTGTCCTGTACATGGGGATGAACGTCTTCAACCTGAGCGAGACGACGCTCCAGTCCTTCATCTACATGAAGCGGTCTGTGGCTGGCCACCTGACCGTCCTGGTGGCGAGGACCAAGGGACCGTTATGGTCGGTGAGGCCAGCTAGGCCCCTTATAACCGTCATACTGGTGACCCAGCTCATCGCCACCCTGATCACGGTGTACGGCCTGGGACTGCTGGCCATGGGTTCGGTCCTGGCGGGTTTCATATGGGTTCGTGTTGGCGACCTTCGTCATCACCGATCTCCTGAAGGTGAGGCTGTATCGTCATCTGATCCGCAAGAGGGACGTTACGAAGGGGATAGCATGACCCGGCCAGAAATCTGCGAATCTGGCGGAGACCGGGGTCGGACGATAGCCATGGCTACTGATGAAGGAATTCCAACGGCATGTTCGTTCGGTCCTCAGCGGACAACGAGGTCATTATTTATACATATTATAATTATAAAATTAAAGGAGGCGGAATATGATCAAACCTTTGGCTATCAAGGGACTATCGCGCGGTGCATGACCTAAAGCGGGTTGAATGCAGGACCGCTGACGGCTTGAAGCTCACGGAGGAGATAATTGGGCAGGACAGGGCTCAGAGGGCCCTGCACTTCGGACTGGAAATCCAGGAACAGGGTTTTTACTTACATGTCGCCAGTTCCCCTAGAACGGGGCGCCACACGGCGGTCCGCAACTTCATCTACGAGATGGCTAGCGACCAGCCGAAGGCCGATGATTGGGTGTATGTGAACAACTTCACCAATCAATACGAACCGATAGCCATCCGCCTGCCCGCGGGCATGGCCCTACAGTTCAAGGCCGACATGGCCGCCTTCATCGACGAGGCCAAGACCACGCTCCCGAGGGCCTTCGAGAGCGAGGAATATGTGACGAAGAACCAGGAGACGCTCGGCAAGCTTGGGAAGGAGAGAGAGGATATCATCTAGCAGACCAACGAGAGCGCGGAGAAGAAGGATTTCTCGATCCAGATGGGGCCCTCCGAGCCCGCCAATACTTTATCCAGATTATCATTATTTTAGTTCAATTAAAAAGAAAATGCAGTGAGGGCGTTTAAACCCTTTTCTCTTTTATTTAATTTGGCTTTGTTGCAAAACTCCAGCCTGTGGATCAATAGGTTGAACGATATAATTTTATTCTGTTATCTATAATTTTATCAAAACATTAAAGTGCGGTCCAACCTATACTGCCAGTTGTCAAGAAGGGTGGTATGGTTGGAGGCCACGGAAGTCATTATACCGGCCCAGGTATTCAAGTTTGCGGGGCAGGCAAAGGTCGACACCTGCTCGATCGACCTCGGACCGTTGCTCGGCGAACAACGGACCTACGACGAGGTTATGGTGAACAAGGTCCGACTGGCGCTCGAACCCATACGGTCCTAAGCCGATAGATTTCCGTTCTGGCAACGCCGCAGATCGACAGGAAGGCCTCCGACCGAGGAGCGGACGCTCCTCGCCGCCTTCCTGGTCCGCCAACTGTTCGACCTCACTTTCCGGGAGACCGAAAGGCTCCTGAGAATGCTGGCAGATCACTTCCAGATCGACCGGGTCCCTGACCGTTCGGTCCTGAGCAGGAAGAACGCCAGCCCTCGCTGGCTGACGTTGTGGAAGCGTTATCACGACTTCGTCGTGATCTCGCTTCCGAAGCGATCTCCGGTCATCGCTACGGACGCTTCCGGTTTCTCCGGTCGGAAACGTTCTTGGCGGGAGATCGACCGTGGCATCAAGGCGAAGCAGGACTGGGTCAAGATACATGCCGCCATCGAGGTCGATCGGTTCTTTGTGCTCAGCTATTGTCTGACCGACTCGAACGTTCATGAGAACCAGATGTTCGAGGATGTATGGAACGGATTGCCAGAGAACATTGTTCCGAAGCGGAGCCTGGCAGACCCCGCCTATCACGGCGAGCATTGTCCCCAGGCGGCGCTGGCGCATGGAGCGACGCCGCTCCATGGCATCAAGAAAAACGCCAGGCACTTCGCTCATCCGGAAACGGCGTATCAGCGAATGGCGAACTTCTGGCAGCACTGGCCGAACAGGGCCGCGGCCCTGTACGGCAATCGGAACCATGCTGAGACGGCGTTCAGCATGATCGGTGGCCGGTTCGGCCACCGGATAAGGTGTCGTTCGGAAACGGGAAGGAAAAACGAGGTTCGTTCGAAGATCGCAGCGCATAACATCCGGATGCTGGCTTGGATGGATTTCAATTCAGCGAACTAGTTTAGCGTCAAGGCCATCTTCTGTAATTCAATTCCAATTTTTGCTGTATATTCACCAGACATATTTCAGTCCCCAGGGAAATCTTGTATGTATATCACTGAGTAAGAGTTACATGCTAGTACATACCAATTTAATTTGCCACATCGAACTCGATTTTATTGAATTCATCTTCAATCTCCCGACAAAACCAGGAAAAATTTAAAAAGGAAAAGGTTTAGGTCGGTGCATAAAACGGCCTGATTGAACCTTCGTCTCATCTGACTGGCTATGTATACGTGCGGTTTCCTCCGGCCCAATCATGATACCCATGGCAGACGGAAAGCTCTTGACCTCCGGCTCTTCCTTGTGAACTATCTCGATGTCCAGCCTATCGATGGTCTTCTCTGTGCATCGCTCCAGTCCCCTGATGTCCTTTCGCTCCTCGGGAAGGAAGAAGGATATTGCGGCTCCTTCCTTTCCAGCACTTCCGGTCCGCCCAATGCGATGCATATAGGTGTCCGGATCGGAAGGCGCGTCGAATTTTATCACGTTGTCCACGGAATCAGTGTCCAGTCCTCGGGCGGCGACGACAGTCGCCACGAGAATGCGCAGGGAGCCGTCCTTGAACCCCTTCAGCACCTTCTCCCGCTTGTTCTGCGCTACGTAGCAATGGATCGCCCCGGCAAGGTAATTGTACCTTTTCAGCTTCTTCGCCACCTGGTCAGCCTTGTGCTAGGTGTGGCAGAACACTATGGCTTTCGGCTCGTACCTGTCCACGATGGTATAGAGCGCGTCGCGCTTGTTCTCCTTCTCCACGATCATGTAGTACTGCTTCGTAATATCGAGCACCGGCTCGTCCTTGGATACCAGCAGCTCGCGGGGGTTCACCATCTGTTTCATGGTCATCTCTCTTATCTCGGAGGACATTGTGGCTGAGAACAGCAACATCTGCCTCTTCTTAGGCACCTTGGACAGAATGAAGTTCAGGTCGCGGGCGAAGCCCATGTCCAGCATTCGGTCGGCCTCGCCAAGTACTACCACAGTAACGTACGACAGGTCAAGGGCGTTCCTGTTTATTAGGTCCTTCGCACGCCCAGGCGTGACGATGACTATGTCGATCCCCCGTTTCAGCTTGGCGATCTGCGGTATGATGCCGACGCCGCCATAGATGGGAAGGCAGTCGTGGCCGGTGAACTTGGACAGCTTGGTGAGCTCCTCGGCCACCTGATTTGCTAGTTCCCTTGTCGGAACCAAGACCAGAGCCGAGGGGGTCGGCATCCTCGGCTTTATACGCTCAAGGATTATCGTGCCGTAGGCTCCGGTCTTCCCGGTACCGGTCTGTGCCTAGGCGTACATGTCCCCGCCCTTCAGGCCAACGGGGATGACAGCTATCTGAACCGGGGTCGGTTCATTCCAACCCATGTCCTGCATCACGTCTATGATCTCCTGGGAGATTCCCAGGTCTGTGAAATTTGTCAAGATGTTCACTCTTTGGTGAAATTGAAAAACGCTTGGAAAGGACGGATTTGATTTCGGCCGGTTGTTGTTATCACCCTATATAAACGTACGCACCAATGCCCGAACGGCCCTAACGAATGTTTTCAGTATCTACCGTATATCTCGACGGTCCTCTTGAAACAGGCGATGTTTTCTAAAGGTGTCTTGAATGGCATCTCGCACCCAGGCGCAAGGATGAAGCCCGGTTTCTTTCCGAAGAGCTCGATGACCCTTATCAGTTCCGCCTCTAGCTCCGAAGGGGACCCGTTGAACAGCAGCTCCATATGATCGATTCCGGACATCACGCAGAGCTTGCTCCTCAGAGCGTCGAACGTTGATTTGAGGTCCACCATCTTGTTGTTGAAGTGAAGACAATCCGGGCCGATGCCTGCCTGGGCTTCGAGATACGGCCTCGCGGAGCAGTTATGGACGATGGTTTTCAGTCCCAATTTGTGACAATAATCGATCAGTTCCTTCATATGACTGAGATCGAACCGCTGACACGCCTCGAGCCTCACCATATCGGCCCCGGCCATACCGTTCTCGATGAATATCGATTCGAGGCCCAGGTCAAGAGCGATGTGGTCCGCGTACATCTTCGACGATTCGGTCACTGTACTGACCAACCTCTGCATCTCGTTCGGAGAAGATAGCAGTGATATCATCAGCCTCTCGATGCCGATGACCTCACTGGCTATTACGAAGGGACTGTCGATGCAACCGACCACCGCGATCTCCTTCCCGATGCGTTCGTTCATTATCTTCGCCGCCCTGAGTTGCACCGACCATAGCTCATCCTCCATGGGGTCCACTGGATGGACCTGATCGACGTCGTTCGGACCCTCGATGGCATACTTACCCGGCCGCGGGTAGTAGTCTCGCTCCGGGAATTTCAACTGTGTCCCATGAGCCTGGGCCTCGATCAGAATGTCACCCCAGCTAGCCATCACATTGTCGAACCCAAATAGCCTCTGGGCGGTCATGGCGATGGCCGCGAACGTTTCGGGACTTCGGTAGCTATCGCGAATGGTCTTTCCGCATTCCTCGAGCACCCATCTAGCGGCGCCAAGATGTTGATAGAACAACGGAATGCGGTCGGGCACCTCCATCGATAGGGCCGTGGTGAACCTTTGCCTCGGTGTTTGGACGGACATGTTTCCTCCTTGCGGGTGGAAGCATTTTCGTATATGCACATATTATTATTCGAGGATGCAGCTGGAAGCCAGATGGTTGGCTGGACCAGCACGCTGCTTGGTCGATGTATCCAATATCCTCGGGAGATAGGAGTGGTCCCAACCTAGTGCGAACGCCTGCATCGCTCCTTCAGGATCAAGGACCCCGAACATGATGCGTGAAGCAGCTATGGTACCGTTATGGAAAACGCGACCATCAGATTCGCATCAACATGTCCACGAACTCGTCCATGTTGCGACCGTCTGCGCTAGACACTGGGATGATGGGTATGTCGCCCACGGCCTCCCTGGTATACCCCTCCACTTCCCTCATCCTCTGTTCGTCCACCTCGTCCGCCTTGGTCAGCACGATCATGTCGCCGACCTTCAACTGGTCCAGTAACGGGTTTATCATGACCTGGACTAATATTGGGAATCGGACCGTGTCTACAAGGACCACCACCTTGATCGAGCCTAACGGAGGTCCGGTATACCTCTTCATCGTGTCCAGCAGTAGATTGGGGTTCGCTATCCCTGACGGCTCCACTATCAAGAGGTCCGGCTTGAAACGGTCATTGAGCTGGCTGACTGTCTCGAGAAAGCTTGATCCGAGCGTGCAGCATATGCATCCACTGGGAAGCTCGCGGACCGTCAGACCGTGCCTCTCCATGACCTTCCCGTCGATGCCGATGTTACCGAAATCGTTGACGATTATCGCGATCCTCTTCCCTGTCCGCTGGCGGATGCGTTCCACTGAGCCGAGGATCAGTGTCGTCTTCCCACTACCAAGGAAGCCCGATATTATGATCATGTCCATTTATATGCCCCGAGTTATAATGAAATGCCTGGGCTCGAGTATAAAAATTTACCCAGATCCGAACCCGGCATCATCACGGCTAAGTATCAATCGGACATCTGGACGTATCCGATCCCATTCGGTGCGCGCGCACCCAAAGATGGATATAAAGGGAGTGAGGGGCCAATGCGCTAAGGGGCGGGAAGTGGAACGTCCCGCGGGCACAGTCGCTTCCCTCAACGCCGATCCTCGTTCATCTGGGACAAAATGCGGAAGGATACTGACTGACTTTTCGTCATAGACATATAGGCGCCCAACAACAAGGCCTACTTAATCTCGTCCCGACTGCCACCCGATGCTCGGGCCTGTTCCAGATGAATACCGAGGCAATGCTCGCTGGCCCGGGCACTGCCCGCCGCGAGCGTGGCCAGTTCAAGGGTCTTTCTGTCCAGGGATTTCGGTTCAAAGACCGCCATTCGGGTGAAGTCGAAATATGGGATGAAGATATCAGAACGTTTTGCCATATCCTCGACCAGCAGCGGTACCCGACCGTACCTCTGCCTTATCCAATCGAGCCGTTCCTTCACCTCGTCGTTCGTTGCCGCGGGCACAATGTCCCCTCCGGTCCCTCGTCCATGACCTCGCTCCTCCACCCTGGTCTTCCAGACAATGCTGGGATTGACATGTCGATAGGAGACTTAATCGTTATCGTGCATTGGCTATCCCAGGGGCAATCATTGAGTAATCGCGCTCTCGCACGAGGGAACCTCAATCACGACACTTTTGTGCCGCCCTCTTGATCGCCCAGACGTTCTCCGGGTTCGCCCTTAACGGTATCTCCCCTCCAGAGCTGATGATGAATCCCCCTTCGATGCCGTAATTGCGGTAGGACTCGATGATGGTCGATTCTATCTGGCATGGGGACGCCATGACGGTATCGGTCATCCCATCCACACCAGTGGAAATGCATGTGGAACCCAGGTCGGACCTGACCTGATTAGGATTGATGTTCGCCTTCACCCAGAAATCGACGGCGGACGGTCCCAGGCTAGCGTGAAGATCGAGATAGGGTTCCGAGGAGCAATTGTGTATGAGGGCCCACCTCCCCCTTTCTTTGATGGAGTTGATGAGCTTCGCAGTGGAGTTTAGATTGTTGTCCACTGCGCCCGACCGGCTCTGTTGGTCCCCGCCGACTGAGCCATCCTCGATCAGTATTCCGTGAACCCCGGCTTCTTTGATCATGGCCTTCGCGTATCGCGTGCATGTCTCGGTTACCAGATCGATGGTCGCCTTGAAGAACGAAGGGTCGGTAATCATGTCCATGAATAGTCTCTCGCACCCTCTCAACTCCTCCGCGGCTATCAGCGGAGAGTTCACAAAACCCAGGATGGCTACGTCTGACCCGTATTCATTGACCATCAACCGCAGTGCCTCGATGTAGGTCCGCATCATTTGGTCCTCGAAGGGATCGGGGACGACCAGGGACGACAGGTCGTCCGGTTCGGACAGTCGATATTTTTGGACCCTCGGATAGTAGTAAGTTTTGTTCTCCCAGCTCCAGATTGAGCCCAGCGCGTGAGCCTCCACGTACGCCCCCCACCCGGCGATCATGTTGTCATGACCGAACAACTGGCGCGCCCTAACCTGGCAGTCCACGATGTTCTGGGGCTTTTCGTGGGCTTTCTGCATGGTAAGCCCGAGATCCTTGAGAATCCATTCCCCGGCCCCGAAATGCTGATACATTATAGGAGGGATGTCGGGTTTCTCCAATCTTATGGCAGTCTCGAACCGCTCCAACGAGTTCATGTTAAGGCATTGGGTTGCATGCCTAAAATACTATAGTTGTGAACCATACATTTATTACTAATTAAACATATTACTATTTTTTATCAGGCCGGAGAAGATTAAGATCGAAAAACATCTTTCCATTCAGGAATTAGATCGGCGGATCAAGACGCTGGAAAAGGATACCAGAGTGCTGAAAGCACTCTATTTTGTGCGATATAGGTACGAAGGGAAGAGCGTTGAGGAAGCTGGCAACCTCGTCGGCATCAGCAAGAACAATGCCTATATCTGGCAGGAGAGGTGGAACGAATCCGGGTATGATGGCATCGTACCCAGGTTTGCTGGCGGCAAACCTTCGAAGCTCTCTGACGACCAAAAATCGGACCTGAAGGAACGGTTGAGCGCCGGAAGCTATACGACCGAGGAGGTTCGGGAGATCATCCAGACCATCTATGGCATCGAATATTCTTCGAAACAGGTCCGGATCATCATGCGGAAGATGGGGTTGAACTACGCCAAACCATTCCAGCATGACCATCGGCGTCCACCGGACGCCGAGGAACAGCTAAAACAAACTTCCAGAACTGAGCGTTGATTGCGTCATCGGATTCATGGACGAGGCTTCGCCGCAGACCAACGCCAACACGGTGAGGCGTTGGTCCTTCGGTCGTCCAGAGGTCTGGAGGAACACCACGAAGTTCAAGGCGAACACCTTCGGTTTCTATGGTCTGAACGGAGTTTCGATCGCTGATTTCCTGCATCATTCAAAGAAGGAGGATGTTTGCAGCTTCCTTCGTTCCATCCGGAACGCCAATCCGGCCGGCCGCATCGTTCTCATACTGGACAACTTCCGTTCGCACCGTGCCAGGGCGACGATGGTCCAGGCGGAGCGCCTGGACATCGCCCTGGTCTATCTCCCGCCCTACTCTCCCGACCTGAACCCGATCGAATACATCTGGAAGAGCGTGAAGAGGGTCATCTCCGACAGGTTCGTGAAGAACCTGGAAGAGATGAAGATGGTCATAGCCATGTCGTTCCTGGGGTTCTCGACAAGATTGTCATTTGCCGGATCTTGGATATCGAGGTTCCTGGGAGGAGTTAGTATTGATAGTTAGGTTCATAACATAATTGAACGATGAGCTGGGAATATGGGCGACGAGCCCGTCATGCGGAGCTATCGAAGGAATCATGGTCGCCCGGGAATGCTGTTTGGGCACTAGGTCGCGGTCCGGACCTGCCCAGACCGAACTATGCAATGCCCGAATTGAACCCGATGATGTGGCTCAGTGCCGGTGATGCATGCTTGCCCGGCCTCCCCTCCCGGCGGAACGTCACCCTAATCCTGGAACCTCACTAGGATGTAGTCCTTCAATACGGACCTGGAGATCCTCGCCAGGTCTCCCAATCTTCGACCATTGACGTCCAGGCTCGCCACGCGTTCGCTGAACTCATCATATGGCAATTTGATGCGCAGACCGTCGAGCTTGATGGTGATGGGGGCCGGTGAAAGCACCTTCTCAATCTCCGGGATATGGGCTTGTATTGAACGGTTCAGGGCTGGTAGCGAGATGGGAGGAAGAGCGGGATATAGGACCCTTCGTCGGTCCTCCAACAGGCTGTCGAGGGCCCCTAAAAGACGGTCCAGTAAAACGATGTCTTCATTCCTTATCATCCTCGTCGCCCTCCTGCCGAAACCACCGACATAGGTGTCCACGTTCGGCATGCTCACACGATCTGGACCGCCGGTCACCACCACCGGTACCTTCAGGTTCCGCAATATCCTTGCTTTCTTGGTCTCGAGGCAGTATCTGGAATCGCCCATCATGAAAACGGCGGCATCGCATTCGTTCATTAGACGCTCCTCGCTAACTTGGACGAGTGGTTCCTGACCCACCCCTCTGGCCAGGCTTATCAGGATGGTCTGGGCCCCGGCCCTCCTCAGGTACTCAGCGATATCGCACGTCGGATGCGGCAGGTGCCTTCCCGAGGGAGAGGGGGCCACGACCGCTATCTCGATGCCGGCCAGAGGAGCTCGGGACAGCTTACCCCCGAGCTCATCGGATTTTCTCTGTATTACATCGTAATCCTTCGTCGATGCAGCAATGACCACGGTCACGGAGACCGCGGTGTCCTCCCTGCGTAGGATGAAAGACCCGGTGTCCTCGATGAGTTCCTGAAGTTCATTGAACCTATATATGCCGCCATCGTACACTAGGGTCAACAAAGGCTCCATTGACTGGACCATTCTCATATAGAAGATTTAAAGTAATCGCCAGTCACTTTGATGTCGTGGTATCCAAGAAGAGCAGGGTAACAGTCACAATCGATGGTGCTCCGTACGAGGTGGATGAAGGGATCAGTTTGCGCGATGCTCTCCTCTCCACCGGTGCGCCGTTCGATGAGGGGTCCATCGTGGCCATAGGTCAGGAGGGTGGAAACAACGTTCGGGACGATGTAAATCTAATAATGTCCAATAGTAAGGGTGACGTGGTCCTCAGCATTACCGATCGGCCCTTGGCGAACGCTCTGATCGGTATGACGGGGGCCGGCCGACCATCGATAGTCTCAGTGGACGCCAATTCCTTGACCGTCGGCCCTTTCGTGACCGAGGATGACTGCGGTCTTCTCCAGCGGGAGTGCAATGAAGGGGACATCATCTTTGACCAGGCTGGCGCTGAGCGATCCAACACCGTCCTGCGATTGTGCAAAAAGAGGCATACTGCGGCCTACGCGATGATTGGAAGCTCCCCCGTTGGCCGTGTGGTATCGGGGATGCAAACGCTAAGATCGTTAGACCACCGGGACGTCGTGGAACTGAGGATGCCCTCTCGCTCGGCAACTGCCGAGAGTTTCATCTTGGCGAACGACCTCGATAGGACCTGGGTCAAGGAGGGGATGAAGGTCGTCACCGCGGCGACCATCGTCCTTGATGACAAGGTACCGGAAAGCGCGGAGCTCTTCCTCTCCATTTCCCAGACAGGATGGGTGGAGGTCTGTGATTGTGTGGGCAGCTTCGCGCGGATCGCGGGGCTCGATGACCTGACCGTCCCTGAACGGAATCCGGTGAAAAGAAAGAGAGGTTCCGTAACCATCCGGAATGAGGGAAAAGGGCTTGGGCAGATTTACGTCTATCGCATCGAACGGGCCTCGGAGGAGAGCCATACGGTCATCGGGAAGGTATCCCAAGGAATGGAGCTGTTCGACATAGCCAGACCGGGGGATCGGATCGCCCTAAGGACTATACCGAGCAGGGTCAGTACCATTGGTCTTACCCAGTCCAAGGCGATGGGGATGCTACGAGCCAAGGGACTTGGGCAAGAGAGGACGGGAGGGACGGAGGACGACGATGTGGTGGTGGACCAATCGCCTAGGTTCACCGTGGAGATCGCGCGGACTGGGTCCGTCATAACGAGAGGGGTGAGGGCCAACGACCTTGTCAGTATCTCGTTGTACGACGAACTGGCCCCTAGGTCCGTGAGATACTTCCGATCAATGGTGGGATTGAACATGTCCAGCGTCGGGTCCTTGGAAATTATGTTCCCCTACTCCTCCATAGGCGGAGCGGTCCTCCTGAGCACCGTTTCCGAAGGTGTGAGCAACATGACCATTGATCCAGAGAACCAACCAACGGAGATTGTCCGGGAAGGGGAGATCGGACTGACCAACTCCATCAATTCCAAGATGGGAACCATCGGCATCAGGATGCGGAGCAGCGATGAGTTCGGGCCCTCGTGCGAAGTCTTCGATTCAACGAACATCATTGGCGCGGTCAATGGGACGGATGTGGAAAAGATAAAAAAGAAAAGGATGGGGGAAAGGATTTACCTCATTGAGGAGGACAGATCGCCGTCCTTTCGCCCTCAGGCATGAACCTGCCCTGCGCACCGTCGACCACGCATTTTCTGGGGTGGGCCCAATCGAACTTGAGGGAGGGGTCGGCGAAGGCCACTTTGACCAGCGGGTTGGCGCAATATGCGTCGCCCCGGGCGGCATGCGCGGAGGCCGTATAGCAGGTGGCCAGCTGAACCCCGACGAACACCTGTGGGGATACGGCCGTATAGTTATTGGCCAGAAGCTCCTCGACAATCCCGAACTCCGGCCGCATGGTCCATTTCGAGGCCAGATCGAACATGGGAACGGAATCGTAGGAGTACCATCCGCTCCTCCCCTGATACGCCCTCTGGTGATAAACCCCCAGATAACCTGCTATTCGCCCTATGTCCGCGTTGCCCGTTGCCCAAGCACATGAGTCGCCGGACATCTCCTGGGCCAGGGCGTTCCTGGTGTACGATGACCATTGCGCCTCCATGAGGGCGGGGTATTGCTCCCATCTCTCCTGCATGTAGATGTTCACCGTCTTACAGATATCCTCTATCTTGGAGAACTCATTGGGCTTGACGGTGCATGGCCCACCATACTTGTCCTCGATGTGCTCCATGAAGAACCGTATGGAATCGTCGACGATGCCTTGGGACATGTATATGCCAATGGCCTGCATCAACCCTATCCCTCCTATCATGTAGAAGCCATATGTGATCTGCGTGCCCATGATCAAACCTACACATGAGGCGTTGGTGATGTACTCCTCTGGCTTATCTGGCTCCACCCTGAGTGTCTGGACCATGTCGGCCCAATATCCCCCAGGAACCCCATAAGGCTCGTTGTCGGAGAACGCCCGGGAATAGGACGATGGGGTGCCCATCACGACGACATCGGCATGCTTCGCCCCATAGACGAAATCGGACATGGCAGCCTGTCCGGTCAGATTATAGGCGTTAATGAAGGCCATCGCCTTTTGTAGGGCGGCCCATCTCCTTGCCAGGCCACCACATCCGGCCCTCACCGCCATGGTGGGAAGCCTGACCACCTCATAGAGCTTGTTCCCGATAGCGGCCTTCAGTTGGGCGGCCTGATCGTCCGGGAACAATTTGTTGATATCTATAAGATAGCGGTCCTCGATCTGCTCCGCGAGATCGTCGTTTCCCGTGAAGACCTTGACATAGCAGTCCCTAGTGCACTCGGGATTGATATATCCTAGATGCTCCTGGGCCACCGAACCGCCGGCCATGGTGTGCTGTACCGATTCGAGATAGAAATTGATGGACTCGGGGGTCACCTCCTTGCACAACCTCTTCTCAAGGATGTCGTGGGCCAGGTCCAGACCTATTATGACCGTCCTCTTCATGTCATCAAAGCCCTGCTGGATCGCGGGGTTGTTCAGAGGATGGAAACCCTCCCCCTCGACGTACTCACCCTCGATATAGTATGGCACCAATTGACGAGTCCCGGTCTTCACCCTCGCTATCTCAGGATTGAGATGGGGGATGCCCCGGTCCTTGGCGATGGCGTTGGCTGAATCGACGTATCTCCTCTTCTGTTCGCCCTGCCGCCATCCCTGGCCCTCGAACGCGTATATGGAACCTCTCTCATTGCTAGCATCTTTGAGCTTGAAGATGTGGGATATTGATTTGAGCATCTCCTGCTCGAGCCGGTCCCTTTCCTCCTCAAGGTCCGAGGTTTTCCTCGCCTTCTTCATTTCTGTCATTGTGGCTCCTCCTTAGATGTCCTTGACCTTTCCAGGGTCGACGCCCATGAGCTGGGATATCTCCCACATCCTCTCGATCGCTCTGTGCATCTCCACTTCTTCCGAGTACCGCACATTGTTCCTATGGTACTGCAGGGCCCTTTTCTTGAGGTCCTCCTCGCTGGACGGTTTGCCGACGGACAACGATCTGTCCAGTAGCTCCCCCAGTTGGTTCTTGTCGTAGAAGACCTCGCCGTTCCTCTTGTTATATCGGATCCTCTTCAAGGCATCGAATAGGAGACCGTTCTCATCTAACCGTATCGCCACACCATGGGTGGTTATTCCTTTCAGAGAGGTCCTGGCTGGGTCGAACGTTTCGCTCTCTAGTTCGTCCTTGACGAGCTGCTCGAGCTCGCTCTCCCTCATTTCGATGACCGTCCTTGACGTCAGGACGCCGACGTCCACCCCTCTGTAGCGGGACATGTACTTGCGCGCCCTTGGATAAGGTGAACCAGGGGAGAAATGGTAGGAATCGCTTATCTGGACATAGTTCAGGCGCTCTCCCGCCTTGGCCCCGGGCGTCGGTTCCACCAGCTCCCGGATGGGGCAATCCGGTTCCTTGCACTCATCGATTGGCGGATGGATCGTCGGAATGGCCTCGCCAGGCCTGCGGTGACCGAGCAAGATGACCACGTGCTCGGGAGAGATCTCCCTGATGCGTTTGAGCCTTACCTCGGGATCGCAGATCTTACGGTTGTTCTCGGCCACTATGGTCGTGCCTGGAAAATATTGTTTTGACGATATCCTCTTCTTACTCATGCCTTATCACCCCCAGCCAATCCAATTCCTTCGGCGATGTACTTGATGGGCTCCCTCATGTACGGATATCGACTGAATATCTTGCCGAATATCGTTGAGGTCTTTTCGATAGAGAACATCTGGGTCCCAGTGTCCAAGGCCATGGCCGCGGCGCCGCACGGAATCATGAATCCGCCGAATGAATTCTTGATGATGGGATTGTCACCATGGAATATGCCAGGGCCCCCACCCCCATATATGGAATGAGAGTAGAATGACCATATGACACCGATTCCGTGCAGCTTGTTGGAATCGGCACTCGGCAGACCGGTTCGGACCTCCAATGCGTCGTTGAAATACGCCATGGTCGATGTCAACATCTGTGAGGCCCTAGCCGCACCGACATTGATCATGACCGCGGCGAGGGTACCTGCGCAGGTGTAGGCATTCCATAGATAGGGGTCGCTCATCGAGTAAAGAGTGTATCCGGAGGATAACTTCTCCTTAGGCTTTATCACGCCATCGTTGATTGCCTTTTCGATAGTGCTGTCGGCAATATCACCAACGGTGCCCTTGCGGTTCTCCTTCACAAGATCATAGACCAGATTGTTGCCGTTCAGACTTTGGTACGCATAGGTTAGTAGCGAGTAGGGCTCATATGGACCGTAGCAGTTGCCGCTCTCGTAGTTACCTAAAAGTTCGGTCGTTCCTGCTAGAGCTGCCGCGTTCATGGCGTTCTGTTGCGTTATCGCCGCAAAGTGGTTCACCATTATGGTCCTATACGCGTGTCCTGGCCCTTCGAGCACCGTGCAGTCCTTGAGCAGATGGTGCACCTTTCCGCCCATGAAATCGACGCTTGAACTGAATCTCCCTATTAAGGCCGCCTTGATGTCCGGGATCTTCCAGTATGGAGGATCGAAGAGATCGATGATACCATGTCCGACGGCCATAGCTGCCGCCAGCTTCACCCCGTCGTGTGAGGTGAACACGTCGGTTAGTTCGGTCGATGGCTGCACCAGCAGGATTTTTCCGTCCTCGAGCACCTCGACGGAAGTGGAATCGTCGGGGGTCGTCTGCAGCACGGCCTTCACTCTTTCCGCCAGAGCATCGGCGTTAGACACTAGGTCCAGGTCCAAGCCCCGGCCTGGAATGTGGCAATGGTCTCCACCAAGCTCTCCGTTCCTTAATATTCTCTCGACACCCTGAAGATCGACCATTGCGGTGTTCTTGATGGTGAATGCTATCTTCCTTATGGTGGGATTAACTGCAGGATGAAGTTGTCTTAATGGGACGTCATTAAGTATCAATTGACCTCTGTCACTGTAAAGTGAAATTTTATACTGATTTAGTACATCTCGTTTGATCGTCATTTTGAGTCTCCTCACTGATTGATTGATTTATATTTTAAAAAAAAATAGGAGGTGGGGGATATGGCTACGTTTATTTCTTCCCATACTTGTGGGTTGCCTCCACCATTGCTTTCACATGGGCCGCGGGGGTTCTTGAGCCCATTCCACAACAGGGACCTATCATGTTTGAACCTTGCTCGATGTGAAGCTTTACCTGGGCCTCGATCGCTTCCACTGGACCGAAAAGAAGCTCTTGGTTCACATCGATCTCGCCATATACCGCAATCCTGCGGTTCCCGATCGCCTTTTTGATATGGGGGATGGGGACGATGGTCTCATAGGAGGTGGCTATCGGGTTAGGTAGATATGCCGCCTGAACATCTGAGATCAACGAAACCAGTTCGCTAGACTTACCGCATACGTGGTGAACGAATGGCGCGCCATTGAGGTGTGTGCAAAAATACTTCATCAGCTCCCTGTTGAACTCGAAGACCTGAGCCTCGTAGGTCTTGGGGCTCATCACATCACCGCTTGCAACCCCATCTGTCTGGAAGATGGCGTTGGCTCCGTGCTCGACCTGCTTGGTCACATAAGTCTCCAGGACCTCCAGCGAATACTTCAGCAAACCATTGACGAAATCCTTGTGCTGGACCTGATCTATCGCCAGGTTCTCCAGGCCGCGTAGGACGCTGCACAGCGTGAACGGGCCCTCATGCTCAGCGAAGATTGGAAGCGTCTTCCCGTACTTCTTGTTCAAGATCTCCAATGCCTCCATCACCACCGGCATCCTCCCATCCTTCTCAGGATCGGGGACCTTGAGCTTTTCCAGGTCGCCGGGGGTCTTGCAGACGAAGTCGATCGCCATGGGTTGGACGTCGGGTCGGGTAGGCCATTTAATCCCCGTACCGCACGCCTCGGCGGAAACGGTGATGCAGAACGGTACCCTGACCGATTCAAGTCCTTGAAGCTCATGGCATGCTGCCCCGAGGATGGCCATCTTCTTGGCATCCTTGTGCGCATCGGGCCAGAAGCAGTTGGTCGCCTTCATGTTCTCCAATAGGCCGCACTGGCAGGGGCTTCCGACCGGTATGCGGTCGACTTCTTCCGTGCATAAGGCCTTTCTTACTCTTTCATAGGATGTTAGTTCATTCAAATATTATCCCACCTAAATGTTAATGGGGTACTTTCCGTACTTGCGGACCGCCTCGGACATAGCCATATAGTTGTCCAACCGCCAGCCCATAGCTTCACATCCAGCAGAGCATATGTACCCGCCACCGGGGGCCGCTTCCTTGATGTTCTGTTTGGTCTCCTTGTCAACATCCGCAGGCTCGCCCAACGTCAGGGTGGTGTCCGCAGCCACGAAGCCCATCACTGGAATCTTGCCGTAGAAGGTGTTTTTTGCCTCGCTCACGCTGGTGAACCCGGACTGAACGGTCTCGTGCATGGATAGGATGATAGGCCTGCCCACCCACTTCTTGAGATATTCGTCCTTGTAGACCTTGGCCCCTCCGCAGATGTGCGGTACGGCCACGGCCTTATTCTCGACCGTTGTGTCGATGAGCTCGTTCCACGGCTGCCAGCCCCATTCCATGAACAGCTTGGGCCTCATGACGAAGGTCGCCTCAAGCCCGTCGACGTATGCAATGGCGTGGGAACCGTGCTTAATCATGGCGACCTCGAATTTCTTGGCCGTGTCAGTGCATATCCTGACCATTTCCTTGGCGACATCCGGGTGGTTGAGGACGTCCATGAAGAACTTCTCGGTCTCCCTGAGGGATATTGTAGCCAGTGTGATCGGGGGCATGGTCCAACCAGCAATGACCACCTTGTCCCCATACTTCTTAGAGCAATTGTCCGTGACCTTCAGCACGCGGCTGAGGATAGGGTTGGTCTCCGGGTCGGGTACCTGGGGCTTCATCTCGTCCCATTTGGTTATGTCAGGGATCTGGGTGAGTGCCCTGGGCCAGGTGGCCGGGTGCTTCGGGTTAACCCTAACTCTGAACTGGACCTCTGATCCGAGCGCGTTCGCCTCGACAGACCAGAAGGGATTGGTCACTATGCTGTCGGTCCCAAGCTTGGTGTATTGAAGGCATGCCAGGTCCGTCCATTTATCGACGTTGTTCCATACGTTCTCCCAGTTTCCGACGTTCGCTAACTCATAGAAGGCGTTGTATGCGCTTTGGAACGCGAGAATGTAAGGGACTCGATCCGGCTCCTTGAATCCCATGGAGGTTATGGTCCTCTCGATGGGGGTCATCTTGCACCCGAGTTCTCTGTCCTTCTTCTCCCAATGGGTTTCGGTCATTACTAGACCCCCCTAATCACCTTGCCGTTGGTGCTTGGGATTTTCCCAGACTTCTTCCTTTCCTCAATCATTCGAGTCAGCATTGCGCTAGCTTCGGTCGCGTTCTTCGCGAATCCATCGGCACCTATCTTCTTGGCAAAGTCCTCGGAAACAGGCCCTCCACCCACGGCGACAAGGAACTTATCACGCAGGTTCTGCTCCCTCAGCACCTCTATAAGGGCTTCGAAGCCGAGCATGGTGGGGGTCATCATAGTGGACAGCCAAATGCTCTCGCAATTGTTCTTGCTCGCGGTCTCGATGAACGTATCGATGGGAACGTCCCTTCCAACGTCGTGGACGGTCGTCCCAGATGCGGACAGCCTAACCTTGACAAGGTTCTTGCCAATATCGTGTATGTCGCCCTCGATGACACCCAGGACGATCGAGGTCTTGGGCCCACTGGCATCGACCTTGATATGAGGCTGCAGGATATCCGCGGCCGCATAGAATGCGTTCGCCGCCACGAGCGCCTCGGGAAGGTAGTACACCTTTTGGTCGTAAAGGTAACTGACGACATCCATCGCCAACGCCGCTCCCTTTTGCATCACTTCGAGAGAATCCAATTTGGCCTCAAGCGACTTCTTCGCTGCTTCCACTGCTCCCTCGGCATCCCCCTTGATAATTGCAGAGCTGAGCCATGTAATTATCGGGTCCACTCTCCACGCTTCTTTTATTTCCATGTAGAAACCTCTTAATTTGCATTTCCTTTTTGAACATATATGGCCTTGTTGCAAAATTCAACCTGACACTTTGCCAACGCCAAATAATTGAATTATAATTGTTTTATATTGTTACCAATATTGATTACAAAATATTTAAGTGTGGTCCAATCCATTCGCCAGCTGCTG
>Ga0228535_1001913_pt1 | contig 25207 bp, 12 predicted proteins | sample SJ1metagenome_FD_168457 | JGI IMG/M metagenome (GOLD analysis project Ga0228535, IMG submission 168457) | Enriched culture of PCE-dechlorinating microbial communities from Ithaca, New York, USA - SJ1 | ecosystem: Engineered > Modeled > Simulated communities (microbial... > Unclassified | place...
AGCATTATGTAAACTAGCTTATTTTTCCGCGATAGGGGCCTGTATTTCGGACTTTGCGCATAGTATATTCCCTTATTAATCTCCTATGAAATAATTATCGGCTGATAAATTATTGTAATAAGATCAATATGTGGCTTATGAGATCTGCCGGTTGAACTTAAGTACTTCAATCAATTTTTACTTAGAATCAGATCTGGATCTGTTTATATGGCCTAATCGGATTTGGCTCAATTATCATTATAGATTCCGGCAGCTGATCTCAATCTTTACTCAACCAGCGCCTAATTTGAATATCAGAATCCATAAATCTGACAAAATCAACGCAAATAGCCGAAATAACGACTGTGAAAATTCTAAAAATCAATGTAGGGTCTTCTAGGCCCCTCTGAGGAGATTTAGGACAATTTATGAAGATTTACATTCCGATAATAGTTTAAAGCTCTCCAGGAGGCTATGACAAGATGCATTATTTACCAAGAAGATTTTGTGTTTCAAAGTTCAAAGTTATTACGTCATTAAGCCTCCTGACCAGTTTTGAATTGTGGCATAGGTACAATTATCTGTAAACGGATTGGCTAGATTAAAGTATTGAAATATTCCCAATCAGATTCTGAAATCTTCTCGTTCATAAATATCATTTACGTAGCCTCGTATACATTATCATAGTAGTTTACCATGCATACATTATGTAAACCAAATAAGCTATGCTCATTACTCTTTCCATAGTTACTCTAAAATCCAATTATATCACCGTTAATAGTCCGTTTTCCCTTTGTGTAGTATTCCAATTTTACAAAGCGATTGAAAACGTCTACTTCATAATAAACTCCTAATAAATATCTGCACACATGTTCCGGTAAGGCTTTTCCATCGTATGACCATAACATCATCAAAAGAATCTTTAGTTAGAGCCAAAAGTCTGTCTCTGTCTTTTAGAGTGTTTGTGTTTAATTTTAAAAATTCTAAGCTTCGTTTACTTTTTCACAGCCAGGACCACTTATAATACTACGACCGCCGGTTTGGGGGATTACTTGTATTTGGGCGCTGATCCGTTCCTTAAGAGCAGGCACATGTGAAATCACCCCTATTATTTTTCCATCTTGATGCAATCCAGCTAAAGTCTCCAAGGCTGTGTCTAGAGCATATTCATCTAGGCTTCCAAAGCCTTCATCAAGGAAAAAGGAATCAATGCGCACATTGTGGCTGGCCATGCTCGAAAGTCCCAGGGCCAGGGCTAGGCTGACAATAAAGCTTTCACCTCCGGAGAGATTTTTTGTTGAGCGTATTTCACCTGCCTGGTAGTTGTCTATTACACTTAAACCAAGTAATTCGGAATTGTCGGCTGCCAGGAGATAACGGTCGGTCATTTTTGATAACTGCCGGTTGGCATAAGCGACCATAGTTTGAAAAGTGAGGTTCTGCGCAAAATTACGATATTTTTTACCATCGGCCGAACCTATGAGTTCATGAAGGATATTCCATCTCGTCAGTTCCTTAGTCTGCGAATCGATATTTTTCATAATTCCTTCGTGACTCTCTCTCGCCTGTTCATCTTCATCCAAGCGCTGCTTGAACGCACCGATGACTCTCTGGATTTCTCTAATATCCGCTTCGTAGGAGACCAAATTATTCTGCAATTCCGCGTGTGATAGATCTGTGATTCTTTTCTCCCGTTCACCTCGCAGGACTTCCGTTTTATCCTGAATAAGAGCGGAAATCTCTAATTGTTCATTCTTAAGATCTTCAGCGGTGCTTTGTAATGCTGCATATTTCTGTTCATTCAGGCGTGAAGCACGATAATCGTCTTCGTTGGCAAATCCCAGAAGAGTAAGGCGCGCAACTAAAGCTTGTTCCATCTGAGTCAGATCCCCGGCCCTGGCTTGGGTGGACACGGTTATGGCTTCGATTTTCTCCTTGAGGTTCTTCAGGTCCAACTGAGCTTGACGCAGGCTGTCATTTGCCTTGGCCTGTTGCTTTTCCGCATCCTGAACGGCATCCGCCAGCCGTTTTTCCTCCTCATCTGGGATTTTATCAGCAAAGAGAGCCTGCCGTTCAAGGTTTAATCGATCTAATTCACTCTGAAAATTATCCAGATCCCAGAGCTTGCTCTGCAGTTCCTCCCCTACTTTGTAGTGGAGGGTTTGCTTTTTGGCCAGTTCAATTTCACCGACGTTTATAAATTTTCCCTGGGCTTCTTTTTCAACCTGTTTGGTTTGCCATTTATCCCGCCGCCCGGTGAGATCATCAAGAAGGGAGTCCAAATTGACGACGGAAAGATCATCCACACCGTATTGGTCAACCAAGAGACGGGCCTGGTCGAGGGCCTGAGCGTATTGCCGTTCCAGGGAAGCGCACTGTGTATTTGTAAGATTATATCGATTCTGGGCCATTTGCAGATCAGTACGACAACTGTCAAGTATCTTCCCGGCATCGTCGAGCGATATTTTGAGGGTATCCCAATCTTTCATAGCTTGTTGTTCTTCTTTGAGCTTTTTTTCTATATCCGATATCAGCTGTGAACACCTGGCGATACGGACTCCGGTTACTTCTATTTCCCTTGCCATGACATCCGGCAGGGCGCTAATCGGTACCGCAATATCAAGCCTTTTCAGGAGTGCGACGCATAATTCTTCTTCCCCGGTCATAGTTAAATTGAACGATTCCTCATTAATACTCAACTGCTCCAAGTCTTTGGCAATTTCAGCCTGTTTAACCTTTAACCTGGCTGATTTTTCTTCCAGGGTTTTGCGCTCCTTTTTGGCTTCATTCAGGGATGATTCTGTTTCGTTGAATACGGGTATATTCCCCTGCGCATAGGGATGTTCAAGCGAGCCGCATAGAGGACAGGCTTGTCCATCTTGCAGATAAGCCCGCTGTTCCTCCAGGCTTTGAATACGCTTCAGCAAATCTCGCTGGATTTCAAGATGATTGACTTCCCTTTCAAGCTGTTCCTGCAAGTATACACACGACCGGATCTCTTCCTCCAATCCGGATTGCTCCGCCTTGAGCCGGTCCCGATTAACTCCCGTTTCCCGTAGAGAATCCCTGGCTTCGCCGATTTTCCTCTGACTCTGTTGAAGCTGCTCCCAAAGACTATGCCGTTCCTTTAGGGAATCCAGTTCACGGTACAAGTCCTCCGGTTCGCGATCCTCCAGTAAGGTTTTAATAGCTTTAGCCATTGACCGGTGCTTTTCTGCCGCATCCCGGATCTGAATTAAAATCTCATTATATTTTTCATCAAGCCCGTCCCGCATTTTTTCAAATTCTTGGACAAGCCCGGTATCGCTGGCTATTTTGCCCAGCATCTCATTATATTGGGCGTCTGCATCCTTTAAGGTTAGGAAAATCTGTTTAACAGCGGCCAGATTCTCGATTAACCCGGAATCGATAGCATTGTCATCGAGGTATTGCTGAATATCGTCCAGCTGTCTCCGGGATTCTTGCATGGATATTTCCAGGTCAAGAATACTGTTTTGCGTATCATTAAATACCTTTTCCGCTTCCTGAACACCCTTTTGTGCGTCTTCAACCTGCTTACGTTTATGTTCTATATTTATATCAACTCCCCGGACGGCCTTAATGATCAGCATTTCCTGTTTCTGTTTATTCTGAGCTACTGCCAGTGTGCCTTGGGCCGAAACATGGCAAGCTGCCATGTTTCTCAGTGCTTCTTCGGCTGCAGGCATTTTTTCCAGGTTAACAGCCAACTCGTCCAGTTCCCGCGTTTGATTCTCTCGTTTGTTGGAAATCTTTGCGTTATCAACTTCAAGTTCTCGAGCCCGGCGCGCTTTATCCAACCTCTGTAAATCCGGTTGGAACAACTCCACCCGCTGCTCCACCAGCGCCTTTCTGTCTTCCAGGTTATTAAGATCCTGTTCCAAACGGGTTATATCCTCAAACCAGTGGATGGCTTTGCTTACAGTATCTCTTGCATCTATCAGCTGAGGCTCCAGGGTCAGTTTGGCTTCCAGATTGGAGTGTAATTCCTTCCTGGCCTCGTCGTCCAGCAGCCTGATCCCAGCTGCATCATCCTTAAGCTTTTCAAGCTTTTTGGCTTCTTCCGCTCTGCGTTCATGAACTTTCATGGAAATGCGGCTGTAAATCTCGGTCCCTGTAATCTGCTCCAGAATAGGGGCCCGTTCGTTGGAAGGAGCCTGGAGAAAGACGGCGAACCCGCCCTGGGCCAAAAGCATGGAACGTGTAAACCGCTCATAGTCCATACCGGTCAGGATCTCAATTTTCTCTACTACTTCACGCAGACGCGACTCAATGATATCACCGCTATCGGCATGACTGAGTTCATGGCGGGGAGTTTGTAGTTCACCGTTCGCCTTATTGCGAGCCCGGTGTTGGCTCCATTGGCAGCGAAAACGGCCGGCTTGGGTCTCGAAACAAACTTCGGACAAACAATCTCCGGTAAGGCGCGACATCAGTTCGTTGGTGCTTTTGGTAACCCACCTAAGACGGGGTGTCCGACCATAGAGGGCCAGGCATATGGCGTCCAGAATGGTTGTCTTGCCTGAGCCGGTAGGTCCTGTGATGGCGAAAATGCCATCCGAGGTGTAAGCGGGATGGGTGAAGTCAATACTCCATTTTCCCACCAAGGAGTTCAGGTTTTTAAACCGTACACTGAGTATCCTCATCCTAAGACTCCGTTTCCAAACCGGCACCCTCTTCTTGTACCATCAATAACGCTTCCCGGTAGGTACTGAAAAGATCATCCTGCTGCTCGGGCGGTATTCGATGGGATTCCATGCATCGTTTAAATACTTCTTCAATGCTTAAGTCGGCCAGGGTTTCATCGCTGAAGCCTGGCAGTGCCAGCTCAAAGACCCGCTCGTTCTTTATCCTTAAGATTTCCAGGCTAGTGCCGGTAATTAGTTCATCCAAGCGATCCCGCAGATTTCCCATGATCTGTTTCCCAGCATAAATAATATCGATAAAAATTGTTGTTTCCAAACCCTTTAACTCTTCTAGGCGGGCCGTGATATGCTCCCAATCCCCTTTTATACTTTCCAGGTTTTGAAAGCGGGGAACCGGAATGTCAGTAACCAAGGCTTGTCCACCGTTCATTTCAATTTGACAAAGGATTTTTTCCTGCCCTGCTTCACCAAAACCCATGGGGATGGGAGATCCGCAGTAGCGCATAAAGTCGCAGTCCCCTACCCTTTGGGGTACATGCAAATGCCCCAGGGCTAAATAGTCAATGCAGGAGGGAAAAATATCCCGGTCCACATGCGCCAGGGAGCCAACATACAAATCCCGAACCCCGTCCGAGTCAATAGTCTGCCCGCCGGCCGTAAAAAGATGCCCCATGGCAACAATCGGAACCGGCTTGTCAAGCTCATTGCGGATTCGCTCGGCCTCCGCGGAGACATTTGAGTAGTGGCTGCGAATTCCCTCAACCAGCTTGCGGCCCTTTTCTTCGTAACTCTCCCCCGTCTCTGCCCTTCGCACATCCCGGTCCCGCAGATACGGAACCGCACAGATAATAAGCTCCGGCTCCCCCTTCTCGTCCAACAGGACGAGAACCTCATCCGCCGTGGATTCCGATATACATCCAATAACATAGACATTGAGAAAACGCAGCACTTCCCGAGGCGCATTCAAAAAGGAAGGTGAATCGTGGTTGCCACCTGTTACCACCACATGGCGGCAATGCGAGCCCACCACACTGCACAGAAACCGGTAATACAACTCCTGGGCCCGGTTGCTGGGAGCTATATTGTCAAACACATCCCCGGACACCAGCAGGACTTCAATTTCCTCGTTTTTTATGTAACTGGCCAACCAGTTTAAAAAGGATTCAAATTCGTCATACCGCTTGCGTCCATACAGGGAGCGCCCGATATGCCAGTCGGAAGTATGTATGATTTTCAATGAGTCACCTGCCTTTGTATTAACGCTTGGCAAATGGATTGCATTTGAAGTATTCTCTAATTAAGTTTATTTAATATAATTGTGCAATTCGCTTGAATGTATCTGTATCGCTATTCCGTATTATTTCCTTTAAAGATTTCCAATCAGATGGTTTTAATATAGAAGATAATTGTTTACACACAACTTTATAAAAAGCTTCTTCAAAAGATAACCACTTTTCATCAAAGATAATTTGGTCTCGGGCGGAATTTAGATTCAGATCGTTGTTCTGCCCTATATCAAGCCTAAATGATAATGGAAATGGCATTTTTAAAATAGTCTTTGAACTTCTATTTGTATAATCTGAAAATAGTTTACAAGGAACTTCAATCCCGTGACTAGACAATGATGACTTTGACTTGAATCTTTCATAGTAGGAAGTTTCCGTGTTAATTTGACCATCCTCATTAACGGTAATTTTTGTTGAATTTTCCTTTATACAGTTTGTTCCATACTTAATATCTGCTGACAAAGTAAATACTTCACCATCAATTATTATGTCTTTGGATAAAATTTCAACTTCGTTGGCTGGTTTATTACTTTTTATTAGTATTCCGACACATCCTTTGCCTTTAAAGCCGTAGTCTTCGCATGTTAAATCAATGTCAATTTTTGTAATATTCTGCTTGCTATGCCATGTATAATCAAGCAAAGGTTCTAAATCTAGTTCATCAAAATAATCGCTAGTATGAATCTCATGGGCTTTATTTGTGCAAATATCTATTTTCATAGCCGGATTAGGAACAATAGTTCTAATACACTGTATGAACTCGTCTTCATCCATTCTTTCCCAAGGATGTACAGGACGCAACATTAGTACTGTATTAGTCCCGGGCTCTTTTTGGTCAGAGTCCGATATTATAAAAAGGCTCTCATACCCTTCGATAGAAATATGCAATGCATCATCACATTCGAATCTGTCTCTTAGTCGTCGGGTCATGACTTCCATTGAATCACATACCATGAAACAGGATAAAATTCCTATACCAAATCTTGATATTGGTGTAAATGAAGATTGAAGAGACGCCAGCAACTCATTAAATTCTCTTGACGTATAATATGAGCAACCAACGTTGGTGTAATAATTATCTATTACGTGTTGATTCATTCCAATTCCATTGTCTTTGACCTGCAAATAATCAATGCCTTCGTTGGTATACAGCGATACCACAATTTGAGGTGTATATTCAATATTCCAAGATTCGCATAGTTTTTGCCGTACTAAGCAAGCATCGATGGAATTCTGAATTAATTCACGCAAAGCAACCTCTGGCTTACCATAGAGTTTCGTTCCCATCAACAAATCAATAATTTGTTTTTTACTCAGAGAGAATTTAGTATCATGGTAACGATATATAGGCTTTCCAGAAATGATATCGTTCTTAGCTTTAATCTTTCTTCGATCTACTCGTGGCGGTAGTGGTATTTTATAGATTGATTCATTTATATCCAAACCTTCATTGGATAAATTAGAAAGTACAACTGTTCCATTTCTCAATTCTTCATCTATTTGGTCGCAAAATGAAAGAATTGCAGCTTCTATCGCCGGATGCTCACATTGTGCAGAAAAAACAAGTTTATTAGATGATATAGACCAAGCATTGACACTTTGATGCTTACGCCATTCTATTAGTGAAACAGGGTTTCTAACTGCTAAGTGTGAGAACAAAACTGGTGGCGTTCTTTTGGGATCGAAATCTATGATATCTGCTAATCGCAGTATTACAGCAACAAATGGAAGGCAAAGGTATGTATCCTGACCACATAATCTAAAAGTTTCCATGTTAAGCAAATATGTATAATTTTCATTATGGCTAAAACATATTGAGGCTAAGTCTTCCGTCAAATCTGTATCTTGATAAAGTATTTTCCCAGTCCAATGATTGGCAATAATCTGTTTAGCTCTTATTGAATGGTTAGTGCGAATATACTCCGTTATAATGTAATCCTCAAGTATTTGGGCTTTTGAGTATTCGCCTTGTGCATTAAGTCTTTCAATATCCGATAGTTGGTGGGTATATGTCATACGAAAACGACGGAAGATATCCACATCTTTATTCAACTTTCCATCGCTAACATCACTAGGTAGCTGGCCTTTCCAAGCGACAATGTATTTTTCTTCTGGAGCCATACCAATATCGTGTAAAAATACTGCAAGAATTAACATTAACAAATCAGGTATTGAAAGTTCTTCCATTGTTTGTATTGGAATAATTTTGTCTATTATTCTAAGCATATTATAAATATGCGTTTCATCGTGCAAGGTAAATTCAGGCATATTCTTTATGACAGTTTTCAACCTTGTTACTGAAAAATCACCAACCTCGGAAACAAGAGTTAGAATTTCAGATTGGTGGTTTTGTTCACACTTTTTTCTAAGTTGATTATAAATGGAAGTTTTCTCCAGCCATAATTCGAAGTTTTTTTCCATATAAACCTCCATATAGACCTAAAAATGCGATATCAATAACAAAATTTCCGTTTTCATAATCTTAATCATTATCTTTAATAATAAAGACAACTATAATCAATTTGTTCTGCTAATTGGACGGGCAAACATAGAGAGTTCGCGAGCGAATTTATAACATATCTAAATCGATTAGTGCAACAGGAATCTCAAACCCATCCATCTTATATTTGAACATCCGCTTCAAATTTCCGTCACAGGTGGAAAAGAAGAACTGATGTATTGCCGCATTTTCCCCATTTCCTTTTTTACTCTGGGCCAGTTGGTATTTAATAAGATCAATAAAAGAGAGCAAATTGATATCATCCATGCTTTTCGTTATATCATCAACGAAGTAGCAGTGGAAGCTCCCCGTATCCTTGCGCCGGAACGCGTTCCCTAGCAAATACGACAGCATAAACGCGCCCAGCTGTCCATCACTGATTAAATTTAAAATCGGGTTATTATTCTCATCCGTTAAAGTCAGTTTAATATCTGTCGCTTTAGCATCATTGCCCTGTAGCTGAAAGCCCTCAAGCGTGGAGTGCTTCACTAGCTTGCTAAAAATACGAAACAAATAAGGAGCAACGTCTTTTACCTCGTCGTTTTTCATCTGGTTGAGCTTTCCTCGGATTAAACTAGCCCTATCTTTAATAAGATTCTGTAACGCTATATTTTTTTGAATCCGTTCATCCAGCATACTGTTTTGTTTTCGCTTTTCTTCAAGATCCCTTGTAAGTTCTGCAAGGTGCCGCTCCCCTTTACGTAGTCGTAGCGCTACAATTTTTTCTCGTATATCCATTTCATCAAAAACAAACATCGCAGGTACTTTTTGTGCCAGCGGACGAATAGCCTCCCTTGTCTTCTCCGGCGCAGTAGTAATCTGTTCACAGTCTGAATAACCGAGGAAGGTCAATAGCGACTCAATTCTCTGCTCTTGCTTTCTAATTGAATCGGTATCTATCCCTACAAATCCATCATATTTTTCAAGCGTAACTAGGTTGGTAAATTGCTCTGGAACCAAATTTAACGCTGCAATCTGCGTAAAGAACAAAACAGTCTTATCAACGATTATTCTATTCCCGTCAAGCTCGTCGTCGCATCGTTTTTTCGCAATTTTTAGTATATCGTTCAGGTCTTTGCTTAGGCGAAGCTGGCAATTACTCCATAGCTGTTTTTCCTCTTTTAGCTGATTCTCCAGCATTAGTTTTTGGGCATCATGGGCTTTAACGTAGTTCTCAGCTTCCAAAGCCAGATGTTCCGCCGGCTCAGATACAAAAGGCTCTTCCGCGCCGCACAAAGGGCATTTTTTATGTTCTTTGCGGTAATCATCTATTTGCATCCGAACACCAACAAGCCGTGAAAATGCGATCAACAGATCATCGCCCTTTTTGCAGTCCTCAAAATTGGCTTCTGTCTTGCGCCAGGCATCATTCAAGCTGCAATATTCCCCCCAGCGCATCTGCCACTCCGATGGCGTCAGTTCAGCCCACTTCAGCTCTGAGGCAAATTTGCCAGCTTGTTCCAGAGTCTGCTCTGTCAGACTCTGGAGCTGTATAGATATTGTCCTTCTCTGATCCTCAAGATTAAGCAGCGTAGTCGAATCGTACAGCTTTTTTCCGATTGCCTGCTGAATATCAAGTCCGTATGTTTCAAACTGTTCCTTTACCGTTAGCTTTCGACGCGACAGCACAAGATCATTCAACCAATCTATGGCAGTATGATACCCGCCAGCCATAAGTGCTTGAAGCTGTATTTCTTGTTCTTCCGGGCTTAAGCGTTCCACATCCAGTCGCTCATCCGGATAGATGACACGTTGTACATAAGCTGGAATCTGCGCCACCTCTTTAAAATTTTGCTGCTCCTGTTCCAATTGTGTAAGCCTTTCTTCGGATGTTTTCTTACTATCTAACTCTTTTATTTGTGCATCTAATTGAGTTTGCAGCTGTTCCAGATTAGCAAGCACTTGCTTTGCTTCAGAATGTTCAAGTGTAAAATCATCAAATTCCTCCGCCATATCCTTGCGGTTCTTACAGCGAAAATTTTCTGCTTTCTGAGAATCACATACAAAATACTTATAGAAAAAATCAGCAAATGGTTTATCGCCGGAACAAAAATGCTCTGAAAGCCAATTTTGTGCAGCTTCTGCAGCCAGAGTCTCTCCCGACTGAGTTATTGACAGAGATGTCTTCTCAGATCCAAGATCATTAGTTGTGGTGCTTCTCCGAAGAGTTGATTCCGTGCCATTTTCCTCGAAGGTCAGCTCAACCCAAGTCTTTTCTGTGTTTTCGCAGTCTTTGTTACGCAACAGGCCAAAACTATGTCCTTTGAGAGCATCCCCCTTTATGCGCATCTTATAAGGTATGTTTAGATGTTGTACGTTTCCGGTAAGGCACCATTCTATCGCGTCCATAAGGGAAGTTTTACCTTTGCCATTGCCTCCGGAAATCAACACTAATGGAGCGATATTTTCGTTCTCAGTGGCAAATGTGAATATCCTATCCTGGTAAAAGCGGAACATATGAATATAAAGTGCCTTAATTCTTAGCATTGCTCAGCCACTCCTTTATTGCTGCCAGGTCTTCTTCTGAAAATGCTTTTTCTGTTGTACACGCTTCGTAGAGGCAGATCAGCTTATCGCGCATGGGAAGTATCTGAGCCAGCTCAGATTCAGACTCCGACGTTCTACTATCCTGCGTCAGCAGATCGAAATAGAAGGGTAACATAGAACGGTCTGACTCGGCCACGTGACCATTTTCCATTGAAATAAATAACTTTCGCGAAATATCCGTACTCTTTTCCTCCGACATGGCAGTAGCACATTGTGCTGTCATTACGTCAGAAAGTAATATCTGCATAACATTGTATTTTAACAGGAACAGCGACTGTTTTTCATGACCGGGCAAACTGCCGAAGTTTAAAAAGCTCAGAATCTGCTCGTCCCATTCACTACATAGAGTTTTTAGTCCGTGATCTTTTTCCCACCCTTTAATGTCCAGCACTATTAATAGTTCACACGGAACATCTGAGTCGTTGCATAGCAGGTAAATCTCACTTAATTCTTCCGGTATCGTTCCATCCTCTTTGCAAAACTCCTCTATATTCAGGTTTCTATTACCGTCCTTATCCACCTGAATCAGAGGTTGGTAACCATTTTGGGCAAAATAGGTTCGCCACGCTTGTTCACTCATGATTGTCCTCCGTATTTACATTTATCAGAGAAGATAGATTCTTCACAATTCTCGTTTATTGCCCATTCTCCTTCATCAATTCCTATGCATTCCATGCACTCTACTGCAAACTGCTCCGGAGATATTGACGTAACGTCCAACCTTGCCGGGGCAATGTGACCAACATCAATCGAATAATCGCCCAATCCACGTATACTAGTACTTCTGAGATACCATTTTTGTGGCCGCTCCTTCCAAGAACGTATCCGCTTCTGAACATCTTTAACCCTTTTGTTTGGACGGTCCTGCATAGAACTCATTATAATACTGCGCCTCGACCAGTCTTTCTGATTTTGGAAGGAAAATGCGATATATTCGTTAATTTCAGGTAACAAGCATTCTTCGAACGTCTCTTGTTTAATATTAAGTTTTATTTTCCAGACGTGAAAATAGAAGGTCTTGATCTTTTCTTTGCACATGTACAATGCTTTGCGTAGATCCTGCGGTCCGTCACTGTCACTCGGCACATTCAAATCGGTGCTGACAGTATTTAACAGTCGAACAACTTCGCTTTGGCTATTTAAATTATTCTTAACCCACTCATTGGATGAGGCATACAGAAGGTTTAAACAGATACGGTTATCCAATGATAGTTGCTCATCAACCAACTCACAATATGCTTCATCTACGAAGCTCAGTATCACAATACTGAATGATGGTTCGGAAGCTAGGACTCGTTCCAATGCATCTAGGAAATCCTTACGCTTTATCTTACGGTGCTCTAACAGTTCCTGGTTATCTGTTGGCTGGTCAGGTTCATTATATCGTTCTTGAACCAGCTTGGTTGCTAGGGCAATCAACAATTCCTGCCGATTATCTGAATTCTCAACCGGGCAGGAGTTTGGGTTAAAAAAAGCATCAAGCTTTACTCCCAATGCTTTACGATAATTGCAGATGTTTTCCCTCACTTCTTCCATCTTATACACACCAAGGAAGTCTCTCAGTTCTTCCGGTTTATAGAAAGACGCAAACAAACCATCCTCCCGTTTTTTCTTGGTATCTGCCTGAATGCATTCTATGGCTTGCGCTTTTATTTCAGCAGAAGCTCCCGTAAACTGTCTTTGTTCTGCTGGAAGATCTAAATATTCCTTTGCAGTTGCTTCGTCTGGCATTGCCACTGCATCTGCGTGAAAACTCAGCACTGGAATAATGTCTCCGATGTAACCATATCGACGCAGCTTGATATATTGGTAGTAGAGCTCCCGGGTAATTGCTTTAATATCCAGATTTGTCCTCGGCGTATATTTAGACTGAATTATTCGGACACCATTGCTTGTTACCGCGCAGACATCTTCAATGTATTCAGAACAGATAAACTCCGTTTCGTCTTTAATCAACTCTTCGATAGCAATCAAATCCTGAAACAAAAAGCCACGTACCCCTGGTGTAGCATCTCTTCTGCTTTCACCAATATGCATATCAGGTAAATAAATATTTACATCTGGGATTGCCAATTCTCTCTCTCCCCATTTCAGCTAATAAATGACTGAAAACCAATCAACTAATTTAATTTAAGCGCTTACACCGAATATCTTATCCCGAAAACATTTTCATGAATTGGTTTAAAAGCAATTTGTGGAAGGTACAGGAAGAGCATATTGACGGTTCTTATGCCTTACCTTCTTATTTCCATTTGGACGAAAAATGCTACAATATCCGGAACTCATTTATACTCTGATCTCATCCCAAAAATCATTCTCATGAACAATCAATATACTCTGCCCGGCCTTGCGGAGATTAACGGCTTGCTCAACTTTCCTACCATAACATGAAAACGCCCAGCAGGGGTTTCCGCCATTCCCTACTATGAGGTAGTCAGTGTCTTTGACTATTGAATTTTTAAACTTACCGCCCTTATCCTCAATGATCTTCTTGATATCGGTTCTTTTGGCTTTTGATGAAACGCCAGTAAAGCAGTAAAGTTTGTCCGGAATAACTAGTTGAGGGCACATTACACATATACCGGATATTCTAGACTCTTGCCTGAGTTCTTTAAGCTCGAATTCATTGAGGTTGTAAGATTGACGAGTATCGATGAATTCGCTAAAAAACGCTTTAAGTAAGTCGATTTCCTCAGGTGTTAGTCTTCCGTCCCTTAATACAACAGTTATCAGGCTGCAAAGCTCATCATATGGGTAGAGCCCGGTCAAGTGGTCGTTATCAGCCAACCATTCATCTAACATTTCCATCTCGCGCAATTCGATTACGTTATCAGCAAGTATTCCGTGCAATATTCCATGTAACCGTTGAATATCGCTGGTAAGCAGATTGTAAAACAGGCTTTGTGAAGAATACTGACTACACATCCAAAGTATATCGGCCTTTTCATCATCGGAAAAATAATCATCAGCAAGTGAGTCTTTAAGTATTTGGGTTAATTCGGAGAACGGATGACGCTCCAGCAGTAACTGGTTTAAGTTAAACCAGCTTTCTAATTCCTCAATTTCGCTTTTATTAATGTGACCATCAATAGCAATGCCTTTAATTAGCCCTTCTAGCGTATGTATTGCTTTATCTACTTCCCCTTTTATGGTGTATTTCCGAAAATCAAAAGAATCGTAGTCGCGAATTGACACTTAAATGTCCTCCCCTCTTCGCAACGTAATTGCATGTTATAAAAACCTACAGAGAAGGGTTATCCTTCCTATTACATTTTATGCTACTTTTCGCAGGGAATCACTTTATTTTATTGAATTACAAGTAATAGGAATGATTTTCCTCAATTTTTGTCGTCTGAATACGATGCAATTTCCCATATTGCTGTTTACTCAAAACGAAAAATAATTTGGTGTCTATCAGGGGGGAGCAAAATGTCGGGCAATAGAGGCATTAGTTGTGAATTCCTGCATGATCCTACTGTAAATTTCGCCATGCAACAAAACCATGTTCCGGTAATAAAGAGACTCCGGATTAGCAATACCAGCCCTGATAATGTGGAACAAATTTCAGTATCCATTACTTCAGAGCCAGAGTTTTTGCTGCCATGGACCATTGATATCGCTCGTATATCACCAGAACAAACGATAGATTTAGGGACAGTTGACATTCATTTTTCCACCAGTTATCTTTCAAGTTTGACAGAAAGAAATTCCGGAAATCTCATTTTGACCGTAACCAAAGATAATGATGTTCTGCAAAAGGAGTACTCGGCTATTGACTTGTTAGCCTTTGACGAATGGCCAGGTGCAAAATCTGTTCCGGAAATTATAGCTGCTTTTGTAACTCCAAATCATCCTGCCATCACAAGAATTCTTAGAAAGGCCTCGGAAATACTCCAGGAAACTACGGAAAGCGTTTCATTGAATGGTTATCAAAGCAAAGATATTGAAACAGTTAAAAAGCAACTTGAAGCGATTTATTTAGCCATACAAGCACAGGAAATCGCCTATTGTGTACCACCGGCCAGTTTTGAAGAGACCGGGCAAAAAATAAGAACTCCTGATATTTTATGGGAGCACAAATTAGGTACTTGCTTGGATTTAACTATACTGTTTGCCGCTTGTGCTGAAGCAGCAGGCTTAAATCCTTTAATTATTTTTATTGAAGGCCATTCTTTCCCAGGTGTTTGGTTGATTGACGAATCCTTCTCGGAGAGCATTCAGGATGATGTAACACTGCTAAGCAAACGTGTTGCACTGGGAATAAATGAGATAATCGTCTTTGAATCAACTGTGGTTACTGGCAAAGAGAGGTGTTCCTTTGATACCGCTGTTAAAATTGGTGAAGAACATTTGATCGATATTGATAAATTCCTGTTTTTTGTTGACATTCGAAGGGCGCGAATTGCCCAAATAAGGCCTCTGCCGATAAGACTTGATATGAAAATAGGTGATTTCGAGGAAACCAATGATGGTATTGTTTCTGGAGTGTCTAGCCAAATAGCGGCAAGTACTGACGGTGCCGAATCAGCTATACTATCAGACCATTCAGCCATACCAAGGACCAGGTTAGAAGAATGGGAACGCCGCCTTTTGGATTTAAGCCTGCGTAATCCTTTATTAAATTTTCGCCTGACAGGTGCTAGTGTACCGTTGTTGACAGCGGAATTAGGCGACCTCGAAGATGCTTTAGCTGATGGTTTGGACTTTCCTATCCTACCCCGGCCAAGTGATTGGGACGGTACCCCCAGAGATTCAAATGTCTATAGAAAAAGAACTATGAACAATCCGATGATGCAATTGCTGCGGGAAGAATTTAATGCGGGCCGACTTCGAGCAGATCTTTCAGAAAAAGAATTATCAACCCGTTTGACTCAGATTTATAGATCGGCACGCACTAGTTTGGAGGAAAATGGAGCTAATACGCTTTATTTAGCTCTAGGATTTTTGGTATGGTATGAATCTGAAGCTAGTCAGAAGCCTCGTTATGCCCCCATTTTACTTATACCAATGGAGATCGTAAGAAAGTCAATCCAATTGGGCTATATTGTTAGAGAAGGTGAAGACGAACCACAGTTAAATATCACCCTACTAGAAATGCTTCGTCAAGATTTCGGTATAGAAATCTCTGGTCTTAATCCCCTGCCAAAGGATCAGCATGGAGTTGACGTCAAGAAGATATTTTCAAAAATAAGACGAGCCATAATTGCCAAGTCGAGATGGGAAATTTCAGAGGTTGCTTATGTCGGCCTGTTCTCTTTCAATAAATTCGTAATGTGGAACGACTTGAGGAATAGAATTGAAGATCTTAAACAGAACAAGATCGTATCAAGTTTGATTTCAGGGTATATCCAATGGAAACCTGATAGCAATCGTCCTTCTGCAGAACAACTTGATTCACGATACAATCCGCAGGATGTTTTCTCCCCTATCAGCGCTGATTCTTCACAACTCACAGCCATTTGCCTTGCCGGCGAAGGAAAGAGTATAGTTCTTCATGGACCTCCAGGGACTGGAAAGTCACAGACGATAACGAACATCATTTCCAATGTATTGGCTCAAGGAAAAACAGTTTTGTTTGTTGCCGAGAAAATGGCTGCGCTATCTGTTGTACAGCGACGTTTGTCACAAATAGGTTTGGCGCCATTCTGTCTGGAGGTCCACTCCAATAAGAGCAAGAAAAAAGAAGTACTGGAACAATTGCGTAATGCGCTTGAAATAAATCGAATAAGCAACTCTGAGAAATGGCAACAGGAAGCTAACCGGCTATCTATACTACGTAAAGAACTTAACGCTTATGTGGAAGCCCTACATAAACCCCGTTATATTGGTCATTCAATCTTTTATGGCCTTTCCCGTTTAGCCGCAATTCGTTGGAGTCCACCCGTGGTTAAATTCGGAGCAGAACAGTTTCAATCTTTGGGTCCTGAAAAGCTTAGTAAATGGGCAGATATGGCCCGGCAATTGTGTGTTGCTGGTCAAAACTGCGGACATCCCTACCATCATGATTGGGAAGATGCTCAAAGGCAGGATTACAGCCCCCAGCTTCGTACCCAGGTAGTTAATGCTTTAACTAACTTACGCCAATCTATAGAAGAATGCAAAAGAAAGGTACCTGAGTTAATTAAACTTTTCTCATTAGAATACACTTCTCTAAGTTATTCGGAAATTACTTCGTTGCGTGAATTAACCAGCATGTTTCTTGATATACCAACAGTCCCTGGTACAATCTTGCAGGTTGGCGAGTGGGAGGAAACTCAAAAAGCTATTGAAGAATGGATTGCCCATGGCCGTATTCGTGATGAGCTTAGAGTTGAGATATTTGCGCAGTTCGATGAACGTGTTATGAAGTTAGATGCAACAAAAATGCAGGAAGACTTAGCTGCAGCCAATGAAAAGTGGTTTTTACCACGTTTCTTAGGCCGTAGAAGAATAATAAAGGCCATCAATTCAGTTTTGCGGCCTGGAACCAAACTGGATAATGATGATATTGAGGATACTCTAAAAAAAATTAGGAGGTTACATGAAGAGGATGAGATTTTGTCTTCTGCAGGAGATAATGCTCATATACTGCTTGGCCAATTATGGCAGGATGGGAACGCCGATTGGGAAAAAGTTGCTGTAGCATGTTCTTGGGCTGGCTCTATTCGAAAGGCGTCTTTAGCTATAGCGGGCACCAATCTCGCATTTTTAGAGTCTTTGCGAAATAATTGGGCAGCTTTGATAAATGACTATCGGGAACAGTTAAGCAATATTGGGCCTTTGGGTCACCAACTTCGTGATTTTATTGAAGCGTTAAAGACTTTCGATGCGGCTTGGCAAGCATTTATGCAACTGGTTGAAATTGATGAAGCCGAGTTTATAAATAGAAATATGTCAGCAAATTGGTTGGAATTATTACTAACCAAGGTAAATAAGTGGGAAGAAAACATAGAGAGTTTACGCGATTGGTGTTCTTGGATAAGGATAAAGAAAGAAGCAATTAATATTGGGCTGCAGCCATTAGTTGAGCCTTATGAACAGGGAAAACTAAAATATAGTGAGGTCGAACCCAGTTTCACGCATGGGCTTTACCAGGCATGGGCCGAATATGAAATATCCAATGATAAGGTTCTATCCTCATTTTCGCGTGGATTATTCGAGGATAAAATACGACAGTTCCGTCAACTTGACGATGTCTTTTCAAAACTTACGATCGAAGAGATTTATGCTAGATTAGCTGCCAAGATCCCGGGTAATTACGGTGACGCGACTCAAAACTCAGAAATGGGTATTTTACAAAGAGAATTGCAGAAACAACGAAACCATATGGCGTTGCGTACTCTATTCAATAAAATACCTAACGTATTATCTAGATTAAAACCATGTCTATTAATGAGTCCAATTTCGGTAGCTCAATACCTTGATCCAAGTCATCCTCCGTTTGACCTGGTGATCTTTGATGAAGCGTCACAGGTTCCAACCTGCGACGCAGTAGGAGCTATTGCGCGTGGAAGAGAGGTGTTTGTTGTTGGTGATCCAAAACAGTTGCCACCTACTAATTTCTTTTCCTCGAATTATAATATTGAGGACGATGATGGTTTAGCAATCCAGGATTTAGAGAGTATTTTGGATGACTGTCTGGCTATTCGCATTCCCCAAGAACATTTACGTTGGCACTACAGGAGTAAGCATGAGAGCCTTATTGCATTCAGCAATTATCAATACTACAATAATAGTCTTTATACTTTCCCCTCTCCAGATGATTTGACTTCGATGGTTCGCCTGTATCAGATAGATGGAGTTTACGACAGAGGTAAATCAAAGCAAAACCGAGCTGAAGCAGATGCTATTGTAGCGGAAGTTGTTCAAAGGCTTAGGGATCCTGAACTATCCAAGTTAAGTATCGGCGTTGTTACATTTAGTCAGGTTCAGCAGAGATTAATAGAAGATATGTTAGATGAACAGGTTCGTCAAGATCCAGAGCTAGAAAGCTTTTTTTCAGAGGATGTTACTGAACCAGTATTCGTTAAGAATCTTGAAAATGTTCAGGGCGATGAACGCGATGTAATCATGTTTTCTATAGGTTATGGCCCTGACGCTCAAGGCCGTGTGAGTATGAATTTTGGCCCCCTGAACAAGGAAGGGGGCTGGCGAAGGTTAAATGTAGCGGTATCAAGAGCCCGACAAGAAATGCTGGTTTTTTCGACCTTGCGCCCTGAACAATTGGATACATCCAGAACCAACGCTAAAGGAATTGCTGATCTGAAAACCTTTTTAGAGTATGCAGGGCGTGGAAAGCAAGCTCTTTATGCTCAGTACGCTATGATAGATATTCAGGATCATGATTCGATTTTTGAAGAACAAGTATCATTGGCTTTACAAGCTAAAGGATATACTATACATGCCCAGGTAGGATGTTCAGGATATCGTATAGATCTTGCAGTAGTTGATCAAAAATGCCCCGGCCGGTATTTATTAGGGATTGAATGTGATGGAGCAACCTATCATCGTTCTAAGACGGCTCGCGACCGGGATAAACTCAGGGAAATGGTCTTACGGCAGTTAGGATGGCAAATTCACCGGATATGGTCTACTGATTGGTGGGAGAATCCCAACAAAGAAGTTGAAAGGATAGAGGCAACTATAGCCGCTGCTCGTAGGAGGATATCAACAGAAGAAAAGAAAGTGGTCTCAGCAAAATTAGAATTGCCAACCCAACCGGCTTTTATAAAACAAAACGTTACGGTTTCAAAACCAAAATTACCCCAAAACCAGAATATCTATATCCCCTATAACCTTGCTCCTATTGGCAGTACTCAAGATGAATTTTACCAATTATCGTCAACAAAAATAATTGCAGATCAAATTCAAAAGGTAGTAAATTCGGAGGGGCCTATTAGTCACAATTTATTGTGTAAACGTATTATTAAAGCATGGGGAATGTCTAAGGTTGGAAGCCGAATTGATGCCCGTATAAGCGAAATCTGTGCTTCATCAAAGCTGCAAACAACTAAACTTGGAACGATGAAGTATTACTGGCCAGCAAATCTTAATCCAAATACATATAAAGGGTTTCGAGTACCTAATAGCGATAAACAATCTCGTAGGGATGTAGAAGATATCCCTCTAGAGGAAATTAAAAATGCAGCTACGGAAATCCTGGTTCAACAAATAAGCCTTCCCAAGGAAGATTTAATTCGCGAGGCAGCGCGACTTTTGGGTTTCCAACGGACTAGACCAACAATACAAGAATATTTTATTCGAGGCATTGATTTACTAATAAAAAGCGGTACTGCGGTTAATAACGATAATTATATTGTTGTTAAAAATTAGATGGTGTTTTTTATATGTGAAACGTTAAAGATTGATAGCTGGAATTTAGTGCTAGCTTTCTATAGCCTGTACAACTCTAAAATCCAATTATGTCACCGTTAATAGTCCGTTTCCCCTTTGTGTAGTATTCCAATTTTACAAAATTAGGTACTTGCTTGGGTCTAACTGTGCTGTTTGCCGCTTGTGCTGAAGCAGCGGGATTAAATCCTTTAATTATCTTTATTGAAGGCCATTCTTTCCCAGGTGTTTGGCTGGTTGACGAATTGTTCTCTGAGAGTATCCAGGATGATGTAACACTGCTAAGCCAACGTGTTTCACCAGGAATTGATGAGATAATCGTCTTCGAATCGACTGCGATTACTGCCAAGGAGAGGTGTCCGTTTGATACCGCGGTTAAAATTGGTGAAGAACACTTGAACGTTGATAAGTTCCTGTTTTTTATTGACATTAAAAGAGCACGAAATGCCCATATAAGGCCTCTGCCGATAAGAGTTGATACCAAAACAGGTGAATTCGGCGAAACAAATAATAGTATTGTTTCCGAGGCACCTACTCAGATCGCTGCACGCACAGACAGTGCCGTGGCCATCCAATCAGACCATTCCACCCCACCGAGGACCAGGTTGGAAGAATGGGAACACCGCCTTTTGGATTTAAGCCTGCGTAATCCTTCCTCTGCAATCCCTGCCTTTGATATGCGAATCGTATTATAATTCTGCGAAAGCCCAGTATTTTTGGGGACTATAGACCATTTAATTGTTTTTTAAAAATACCATTCTGCATTTTTACCCAGCGCAAAATTCACCTTAAACAAATGTAAACCTCGTAAAAACAGTATTTCTGCTTTTTGGCATACAAATTGCATAAACCAATTGTATCTCTTCATATTCTTAGTTACTTGTCTATTGTTGCCAGAAATATCATTAGTTTAACAACTTAACTCGAAGGAGGAATACGTTATGTACGAATTATGGCAAAAGGAATATAAGAAGAAACTGATATCTGCCCAAAAAGCAGTTGAATTCGTAAAGTCTGGGGACTGGGTTGATTATGGATGGTGTGTTGGCCACCCCTATCACCTTGACAAAGCACTAGCTGCAAGAGCTAAAGAACTTCAAGATATTAAGATTAGGGGTGGAATTGCTCTTTTCCTTCCTGAAATATTTAAAATAGAAAAACCGCAGGAACATTTTACTTGGAATTCCTGGCATTTTAGCGGGGTTGATAGAAAGATTTACGATATAGGTTGCGCTTTTTATAATCCAATGAGGTACAGTGAGCTTCCTAGATATTATCGCGAAAACATCGGTCCAATTGATGTCGCCATGTTCCAGGTAGCACCTATGGATCGTAATGGGTTTTTTAATTTTGGACCGCAAGCCTCTCATCAAATGGCCATTTGTGAACAAGCAGAAATTGTAATTGTTGAGGTTAATAAAAACATGCCTCGATGTCTAGGTGGATATGAAGAAGCAATCCATATTTCGCGAGTAGATCACATTGTTGAAGGAGATAATCCCCAACTGCCAGAACTCGCTTCTCCACCTCCATCAGAAACAGATAAAAAAATATCTCGGTTGGTTGTTGAAGATATTCCCAATGGGGCTTGTTTACAGCTTGGTATTGGCGGTATGCCCAATGCAGTGGGTATGATGATTGCAGAATCTGACCTCAGAGATTTAGGTGTGCATTCAGAGATGTATGTTGATGCTTTTGTCAATATGTACAATAAAGGCAAAATAACGGGAGCAAAAAAATCGATTGATCGTTTTCGACAGGTATTCTCTTTTGCCGCAGGTACATCCATGATGTATGAGTTCCTTAATGATAATCCTGCGGTTGCGAACTATCCAGTTGATTATGTTAATAATCCCTACCTGGTAGGAAAAATAGACAATTTTATATCAGTTAATAATGCTATTGAAGTCGATTTATTCGGACAAGTATGCTCTGAATCTGCAGGAGTAAGACATATCAGCGGAACTGGTGGACAATTAGACTTTGTCATGGGTGCTTATTTATCTAAAGGAGGAAAAAGCTTTATTTGTTTATCATCAACATACGGAAAGGAGGAAGAAAAAAAATCACGTATCGTATGCTCTTTGAATCCAGGTACTATTGTCACTGATCCTAGAACAACAGCTCATTTCATAGTCACTGAATATGGGAAAATAAACCTTAAAGGGTTAAGTACATGGCAGAGAGCTGAAGCAATTATTAGTATAGCCCATCCGGATTTTCGTCAGGATCTAGAATGTTCAGCACAACAAATGAAAATTTGGCGGAGATCGAATAAGAACGTTAGTTAATAGGCAAATAATTAGCAAACGTGATTTTTCGTAGGTGGCTGCGTCATGCGTGAGAGGTTGAAATATGATCTTCTGTCAGATTTGTGGTTGGAGGTATTTATAATGGAGTTTAAATGCTCTAAAGAATACTCACAAAAGTTGTCTTTTGCTGACAAAGTAGTTAACTTAGTGGCATCAGGAAACTCAATTAGATATGCTTTAGGAGAATTCAAAAGTAGTGAACTTGATATTGCTTTAGCTAGACGTGTTAATGAATTAAGGAATGTAAAGATATACCCAGTTAATAATAAAATTTGGCACTATGATATACATCGAGTTGATCCCAGGGAAATTCACTTCTACTTCGATAATAAGATTTTTCCCAGAAGAGTTTGGGAATCTGAATTTTTAACCAAAATGGGTTATAATCGTATGCCAGGTTTTATCTTTATGGCTATTGTAAGTCCAATGGATAAAGATGGTTACTTTTGGCTTCCTTCTGGAATAACTAAAGAAAGATATCAATGGGAAATTGAACATGCACAATACGTTATTTTAGAAATCAATGAAAACGTATCCCATTCAAAATGCGATTGCAATTCTATTCATGTAAATCAAGTTGATTATGTGGTACCAAGCCGCAATGCCCCACCAATAAACATTGATTGTGCCTCTACGCTAATACCTTTTAATAGAAGTCCCCATGTACTGACAAATCCGGCATGATAGTAAGGGTATTTATCTTGGGTGGTGATTAAATGGCAAATAGCCTTAATAATGTTTACGAGCTCTCTGATACTAAGCAAGAGCAACGTAAATTAAATTTGTTGGATATACTTAATCAAAATCAAGGTTATAAAAAGCTTATTACGAGTGATCACTTAATTTGGATCGTTGACATCTGTGGTAGTTCAATATTTGTTAGTCAAAAAATATCCGATATGCTTGGTTATAAGTTTGGAGAAATGACCGGGCACGAATTCTACAAGTTTTTGTGTAATGAAGATATTGTGAAAGCTAAATCTCGATTTAAATTATGTAGTGAAGTATTTTATGTTCAGAGCGAAATCCGATTACACTGCAAAGATGGTAAAGGCTTATATACAGAAATGTCTACTTTGGCTATTATTAACGATACCGGAACTTGCATTGGTTTTATAAATATAGTAAAAGACATGACATACCAAAAAATTACCGAAGAAGAATTATTAATTATTAAAGAAGCAGCAGAAAAAGCCAATAATGGGATAATAATAACTGACGCATTCGGTGCTAAAGCCCTATACATAAATAAGGCCTTTACAGACCTTTTTGGGTACACAGTAGAGAGCCTAAATGCTTTAGGCGGAGTTTCTCTTTTGTTTTTCAATCAAAATAAGGCAACAGAAGTATTTAACACAGTAAAAAAAGGGGCTTGGAAAAGTGAACTTGTCCTTAGAACATTTTCTAATCAGCCGGTTAGTGTTTTTCTTCAAGGGGAATCCTTAAGAGATGAATACGGAAAAATAATTGGCATGTTTGGGCTATATTCAGATTTAACTGCCCGAAGACAAGCTGAAACGGCTCTTATCGAATCCAAACGCCAACTTTCTGACATTATTGACTTTCTTCCTGACGCTACAATCGTCATTGATCATAAGGGCAAAGTAATTAAATGGAATCGTGCGGCTGAAAAGATCACTGGAGTAAGTGCCAAAGATATTATTGGAAAGAGTAATTATGAGTATGCTATACCGCTATACGGGAAGAGAAAACCTATGCTTATTGATATGGTATTGAATCCCAATAAAGAGCTAGAAAGGGAATACCCAATTGTATCAAAAAATGAGCACACAATAATAAGCGAAAACTTTTGCCCTGGTTTAGGAAAATCGGGGGCCTATATTAGAGCTACAGCGTCACCATTGTATGATTCAAGGGGTAACGTAATTGGCGCCATCGAATCAATAAGGGATGCGACAGAACAAAAACAACTTGAAGAACAAATGAGGTATCTAAGTCTGCATGACTCCCTTACTGGCTTAAATAATCGTACAAACTTCGAATTTGAACTTCAGCGAATTGATAATAGTTGGTTCGAGACAATTAGTATTATATTGTGCGATGTTGATGGATTAAAATTCATAAATGATACGTTAGGCCATAAAGCCGGAGATGAACTGCTCAAGGAAACTGCACATGTATTAAAAGGTTGTTTTCGTGAAAACGACTTCATTGCCCGTATCGGTGGTGATGAATTTGTTATATTACTTACCAACACTGAACTATCTAAAATTGAGAAAATGATAAAAAGAATGAGAGCAGGATTAAAAAAGCACAACACAATTAATATGGAGTTACCATTAAGTTTATCAATAGGTATTGCTACTGGAAAGCCTGGTCAAGATAAAATACTTGATCTATATAAAGAAGCTGATAACAATATGTATCGAGAAAAACTACAGAAGAAGAATAGTACACGAAGTTCTATTATTCAAACTTTGATGAGAACTCTTAGTTCCAGGGTAAGCGTAAAATAGAGAACACCTGTACCTCGAGAACTAATTGGGGTATTTCTTTTTAAGGCATTCTGCAATCAACTGGCAGTATGTCTGACCAGGGCAATAAGGAATCTACAACTTCAGCGTCACT
>Ga0228535_1001914_pt1 | contig 25191 bp, 21 predicted proteins | sample SJ1metagenome_FD_168457 | JGI IMG/M metagenome (GOLD analysis project Ga0228535, IMG submission 168457) | Enriched culture of PCE-dechlorinating microbial communities from Ithaca, New York, USA - SJ1 | ecosystem: Engineered > Modeled > Simulated communities (microbial... > Unclassified | place...
GGATTTTTGCGCCCTGTTATATACGCTTGAGTTATCAACAGGTTATCAACTTTGTCTCAATTCCAAAGTTAATCACTCTCAAACCCAAAGTTAAATTACAACACGGAAACACTAAGAAACGCGATTGAAGTCATGGATGGCATTGGTGGCAAGGGCGCTGTCACAAATCCGTCACGGTCACAAAAAAAAGAAGGGTTGCTTACCTTCTCTTAGGCTTGTAACAATTTGATTTCACTTGGTGCCGGAGGTCGGAATCGAACCGACATGCCTGCAAGAGGCGGGGGATTTTGAGTCCCCTGCGTCTACCAGTTTCACCACTCCGGCACGGCGCTGATTATTCAGAAGGGGGTCCCCAAAGTCAAGAAAAATGTATTGACACTTTTTTTAAATATATGTTAGATGGTCACTTCTTCAGCGAAGGCCAGACGTGTGGGGTTGTAGCTCAGCTGGGAGAGCGCTTGAATGGCATTCAAGAGGCCGCGAGTTCGATCCTCGCCAGCTCCACCATGCACATAAAAAGGGGTCAAGCCCGGGCTTGACCCCTTTTTTGTACTGCGCGAAGGGCTCCGCTGCCTGACGTCCCGATCTTTGCGCCAACCCGACACCGCGCCGGGCAGCACGGACGGCTGTCCGCCGGCCTTTCTCACGGGGCAGCGGCCTTGGGCGCTCCCTCCGATCCCCCCTGCACCGTTCCGGTCGCGGCCGGCTTCTTCCCGATGATCCCTCTGGTCCAGTCATGAAGCAACCCCGTCTGGTTGACGATGTACAGGAGGGCCAGGAGAATCGCGATAAGCACGAGGATCTTCGGCCAGGGGCTCTTCTTGTCCGCAAAAGGGTCCTCCAGAGACCGCGAGGCCCCTTCGGGCAGGGCCGCCACCTTCGTGAGGGACCCGCCGAAGGCGGCGTTGATCCGCACCCGTCCGTTGATCGCCCAGCCGTTGGCGTCCAGGATGGGACCGATCGTCCTCTGGCGGAGCTTCAGCCAGGCCATGATCATGGAAGGGCCGGAGATGACCAGCACGAGCCCGGTGATCGCCAGAGGCATCTGCCACCAGTGGAGGCTCATGAAGCCGGTCACCACGGCCGCGATGGCCGTGCCGATGGCCCCCAGAGCCAGGCCTATGGCGGCAAAGATCCCCGCGAACTTTCCCACATCGAAGGGTGCGGGCGGTGGCGCGGCCGCCGGAGTGGGCCTTGCCGTCTCCGCCTTCTGGGAGGTCCGGGCTATCCCGACGGAGGCCCGGTCCGTCACGACCCTGTCCCGGGCCGAAGCCATCTTGGTGATCTGATCGTTGATCATCCTGCCGATCCGCTTGTAGGGGCTCCAGAAGGCCTGGCGGATGCTGATCGGGTGATCGACCACCCGGGAGATGGTGGCGTCCCAGATTTGCCCCTTCCGGTCATAGAAAACGCCGTTGCGTCCGACCACGAGGTAGTCTGAATCGCCGTCGGTGAAGGCCGCGGCGATCGTCATCTTTTCGGCGCCGACCTTTCTCGTGCAATCGCAGTAGGCCAGGAACGCCTGACTGAGCGCGGCCAGGGACGCATGCCTGGCCGCATCCTCGACACGCACGCACAGATCGCAGCTCCGGCCGTCCAGGTACAGGGTGCCTGCCTGGAAGATCGCCCGGTTCCGGCGGGCATAGAACTCGCTGAAGGAGACGAAATTGTTGAGCAGGCCGAAGAGGTCCCGATGGTACCGGAGGAGACGGTCGACCGAGGCGATGTGGTCGAATTCGGCCTCGAGCGCCCGGTCCTTGGCGATCAGCGCCTCGATGGCCTCCCGGCCGGGACCTTCCAGGATCTCGCAGACCCTCGCCGGGCCGAGCTTCTCGACGGCGGTGCCGGCCTTTCTCGCCAGCCAGGCTTCGTACGGGGCAAAGGCCGCGTACAATTTTCCCCATTCCAATTCGGTCAGTGCGATCTTCTCGCCCAGCAGCGGCCGGACCGTCCCGGCGTCGAAGGCCGCCACGGCAGCCACCCATGCCGGATTGATCCCCTCCTTCAGGGGGAGGGGCTTGTCGAGGCCGACCTGGGCCACGGGAAACCCGGCCAGTTCCTCCAGGGGCGCCGCGAGGCTCTTGTCGGCGATGGCGATGTATTCCGTCTCCTGCCGGTTGAGGGCGCCCAGGGCGCGGACGTCGTACTTCGCCAGTCGGCAACGGATGAAATAATCCTCCACCTTGGCCCGGACGGCCTGGAAAGCGGCGGCCGCGGCGGCGGTGGCCTCCCCCAGCGGGAGGATCGTGGCATCCGTCGATGCCTCCCTCCACCAGTCCGAATAGGCCTGCGCTTCGGTGAAGAAGCCATCCACTTTTTCCTGCGAAACGCCCGGCTTGCCGCTACGGTCGGTTTCCGGCCCCAGGCAGTCCATGATGTCCTCGATGGTCTGCCGCACCCCGGGATCTTCGGCGACATCGGCGGGGACGATCCCGTCGCCATTGAACCGGGTCTGGGCCAGGATCCTCGATGTGTCGGCCGTATCGTCCACGGTGATCACCGCCGCATCAGGCTTGCCGAGGTTGGCGAGGATTTCCCGGGCCGACAGGAGGAGCCGCCTCCCCTCCTCGGACGCGTCGTCGATGGCGGCCAGCGGCAATTCCGCGGCGCCCCGGGTCAGATCATCGGGATTCTTGAAAAGGGAGCCGGCCCACTTGACTGCGCGGATGATGTCCGGCACGCGGATCCGTCCATCGCCTTCGTCGTCGAGCAGCGCCAGGGTCCTCTCGTCGAATTCCAGGCCCCTGGTCGGGCAGCTCAGGGCCATCCAGAGTTTCTGGTCGAGCTGGTCCAGGGCCATCAGATCGGCGCCGGTCTCCAGGCGGACCTGATCGAATCCGCCGGAACGGAAGAACCGCCAGCGGTGCTTGGCCTCTGCCGAATTCCCGGAACCCTTCTCCATCTCCATCGTGAGCCTCCTTTCCCGCTATCCCAACCCTCGGCAATCCATGCCACGGAAAAGTCACCCATCCTCAAGGGGACGGCCCAAAGGCGCCCCACTCGTCCGAATGTCGAGGATGAATCCTGCCGCATCCATTTTGCTTAATTTTAACACATTTTGGCGACCCCGTAAAAATCGGGATCGGTCTAACCATGATTATTCTTAGGGGCTGTTTCCCAGCGGCGGGCCAGTAACGCGCTCAAGCCAAGAGCCAGGACCAGCCAGCCAGCGGCGATGTAGAACAGGACGCCGAATCCAGCACCAAGGGCCAGCAGGCTCCCGCCGAGATAGGGGATGAGGAAGTAGGCCATGTCCATCATGAAAAGGCTCAGGTTGGTGTTCAGACCGCGCAGAGGCGAAGGGGAGGCTGCAAATAGCAGGGAGTTCAGAAGGGGGACGTTCACTCCCAGGGTCAGGCCGTAGAGTCCCGCCAGGACATAGAAGGCGCTCCGCACGTCGGCGTGCGGAAGGGCGATGATGCAGGGGATCAGGCAGGCGAAGCCGACCTGAAGGACGAGCAATTTGTTCATCTTGTCCAGGAGGACGCCGCCGAAGAGGCGCACCGCGATCATCGCTGCCATGGAGATAGTAAAAAAGAGCCCCACGTCGCCGCCGCCGGTCTGCAAGGCGAGATCCTTCAAGAAGTAGAAGAGCGTAGCCTGGGCCATACAGACCAGAAACGTCGCGCCCAGCAGGAGGAAAACCGGCTTCAGGCGCAGATTCTCCCGGATCTCCCCGAGTGTCGGACGACGCAACAGGACCCCCTCCCGCCCTTGAAGCGCCTTGACGAGGCGCCCGCGCAGGGCGGACAGGAGCAGGATGGACAGGACGGCGAATACCGAGACGCCCGCATAGATGTCCGCCTCGTTGCGGACAGAGGGGAGAAAGGCCTCGGTCACGGGCGGAATCAGCGCGTAGGGGATCATCATCGCAATACCCAGGATGCTGAAGCCCTGACCGCTCCTCTCCTCAGGGATGAAGTTCACGACCAGGGAAATCGCCCCCGAGGTGAGCAGGACAAAGGTCGCCCCGTGAAGGATGCGCACGGCGATCAGGGCCGGAACCGAAAGGGCCCACATGTACGAGCAGGAAACAATGACCAGCATGAAGAGGGAGGTCATCATGATCGAAAGGGCGTTCCGCACGTGAAGCCAGGGGATGATGAAGAGCCGCAGGATGAACGCCGCCATCGGTTCGAGCCCGACCAGGAATCCGCGCCAAGCGATGGGAATATCGATGGTGCCCAGGTAGTGGTAAAAACTGTAGAAGACGCAGATGTTGCAGAACGCCGCCATGATCGTCAGGGCGAGGGTGAGGAATTCGGAAGTGATCCATCTCTGCGAGTCGGACATGTTGCTCTGAAACTTTCCCTTTCAGGCCAGAATCTTTTTCAGTGCGGCCGCGAAGGCCTCCATCGCCTCCTGCTGGGCCAGGGTGATCCGGATGTGATTCGGATAGCGGAAGCCCGTCATGGGGCGGATCATGACCCCCTCCCTCATGAGCTTCCGGTAGGCCAGGGTGTCGCTGATGGGGATTTTCACGACGAGATAGTTCCCCTCCCCCGCGATGACGGGAAGCCCCATCTTCGTGAGTTCGCCGACGAGAAAGGCCCGGCTCCGCCGGACCAGGTCGCGGGTCCGCTGGATATGGCCCGTGTCGTCCCGAAGGGCCGCCAGGGCCGCATCCTGGGCGACACGGTTCACGGAATAGACGACGCAGGTCCTGCGGATCATGTCGACGACCTCCGGGGATCCGACCAGGTAGCCGATACGCAGCGCGGCCAGGCCGTACATCTTGGAGAAAGTCCGAAAGACGACGAGATTCGGATAGTCCCCAAGCAGGGCCAGGCCGTTGGGGTAGTCGTCTTTCTCGACGAACTCGAAGTAGGCCTCGTCGACCACGACGATCCGCCGACCGCCGACGGCGTCAAGGAAGGCCTTCAGTCGCTCCCGCGTCCAGTAGCTTCCCGTGGGGTTGTTTGGATTGCAGACAAAGAGGATCTTCGTGCGATCATCGATCGCGGCCAGCATGGCCGCATCGTCGAACCCTTCGTCTTTCAATGGGATGATCCGGGCCTCGATCCCGGAGAAGACGGCCACCCATTCATAGACGGCGAAGGTCTTGTCCGCTGTGACGATGTTGTCCCCCTGCTCACAGAAGGCCTTGATCACGAAGGCGATCACCTCGTTGGCCCCGTTGCCGACCAGGATCTGGTCCGGGTCGACGCCGTGGAGGTCCCCGATCGCCTCCCTGAGATAGTATGAATCACCGCTCGGGTAGAGGGCCCCCTGGGGCGGCGGGAACCGCCGGATCACCTCCTGGGCGCCGGGCGGGGGTCCCAGGGGGTTTTCGTTGTTGTTCAGGCGGAAGAGTCTCTTGCAGCCGTAGAGCCTCATCAGCTCCGGATCGGGCTTGCTGGGGATGTAGGGTTCGAACTCCCGGACATAGGCCGGGACCAGCCCGTCAAGATTCGGTTGCGTCATGATGCTGGAAGACCACGATGTCCGCACGCCCCGCAAAAGGGAGGATAAGTGTCGGCTTGAAGCCCCGGTCCATGAGGACGGGGACCAGTTCCGCATGCCAGGGGACGCCCAGATCGACTTCAAAGAGAAGGTTGATCAGCCCCTCTTCCCTGAGATAGCGGACGTGCCCGGCCAAATTGGCGGCCCAATCGGCGCCGGGCCACAGGGGCCGCAGGGTCGCCTCGGCCCTATGGCGGGAGATCTCGGCGGCAAAGAGGGACGGACCGGAACGCCTCTCTCCCATGTCCTGAATATGCCGGATTTGCCGGGCCAGGACGAGCCGGTCGTACTCGCCGGTGAGCCAGGCTTTCAATCCTTCCGGAGACCAGACCTCACCGCCCGGGTCCTCGTGGAGACACCGGAAGAATAAGGGCCTTTCGATCGGCTGCCGGTCCAGGCGCCGCTGGAAAAGGGAGCCCAGCCGCTCGAAACGGGGCTCAAGAAACGCCGGAAGCCCCGAAAGACTCAGAAGTCCCAGGGCCTTCCTCCTGGCGATCGCGGCAAGCAGGGCGTCCAGCAGGGCCTCGCCTGTGGCGGTCTTCTCCCCGCTGTGGAAGCAATAGGGGCCGAAGAACTGGACGATCCGCTCCGAACGCTCGGAAAAGAGGACGCCGCCGACAACGTCCCGATCCTGGTCCATCGCCGTCAGACACTGGTACTCGCCCCCGCTCACCATGTCCGCCACCTTTCCCGGGGTTTCAAAGAAGGGAGGCAGGTCACGACCTGTGCAGAGATGGCCCGTGAGGAGGGCAAAGCGCTTGACCCTCTCCGAATCGGGGACCTCGATGTTCACCCGCTGCGGGGCCTCAGGGCTGGCGAACACCCCGGCGATCCGCGGGTAGGCCTTTTCTTTCGACACAACCAGTTGGACCCCATCGCCCTTCTCCGCGGTGAGGTGAAGATGGTCCACCGAACGGGAGGCGATCATGAGGCCCATCTGGTCCAAATCGCCCAGACCTTCCTCGGCTGGGTCGGAGACGTTCCCCTCCCCCAGTTTCAGGGCCGACGCCACGTTGAGGCCCCTGAGGTTCAATTCCCGTGCGGGGAAGCGGAAGATGACCCGGGTGTCGTAGAGGCCGTCCAGGCAGGTGATATCGAGTTCTTTCCCCGGACAGACGGCGTTGCAGAGGTAGAGAAAAATCTCTTCCGTCGCCAGGGAAAGTTTCAGGGCCTCCGGCCTGGCCAGGCCGAAGAGGGAGGCCGTCGTCTCCACGAACTGCGTGACGACGGTCAGGAACGGTGTCCGGGCCCCAAGTCGCAGCCGAAGGGTGCTTTTTTCAGATTCGCCCATCGTAATCGCCTTTCGTTGCCGGTCATGGCCCCATCGGGACCGCTCCGTCCACGCGAGTATAGGGTAACGCGTGCGGCAAGTCAACGGATTTGGCCCTCTTTGGTCTGAGACCTTTGCCGCGGCAGGTAAGCGCCTGCAGGGGATTCACCGGGGGCCGGGGCATCCCGAGGTCGGCAGCGGGTTCTACCCCGGACCGGCGAGGATCTTGAGGGCCGCCTCGTAATCCTCGCGGGTGTCGAGATCCATGAGAATTCCGGGATCCTCGACCGCCACGTCCACCGTTAGATCCCGGTAACGGGCCAGGAGGGCCCGAAGTCCCCCCGCTCCGCCGAAATCGAGGATTGCGGGAATGAGGGTTGCGGCAATCAGCGGCGGATGACCGTAACGCCCCTGGAAGACGGGACGGCACACTTCCACTCCCCTTTTTTGGAAGGCTTCAGCCAGGGCGCACAGGGTCCCGGGGCCGACCAGGGGGATGTCCACGGGGAGGAGGAAGAAGGCCCGGCAGTCCCGGTCGAGACGGCCGACCCCTGCCTGCACGGAGGTGAACATCCCCTCGTCATAGCGGGGGTTCACCACCGGAACCACCCCGAGACGCCCGAGCAGGGGCAGGAGTTGTCCTGCCTCGTGGCCAAGCACCACCACGATCTGACCGACGCCGACCCCCTTGAAGAGGCCGACGACCCGCTCGATCAGGGTCTGGCCGGCCAAGGGGAGCAGGGGTTTGGAAGCGCCCATCCGCGAGGAGCGGCCGGCGCCGAGGATCAGGGCGGCATAGGGGAGGACCCGCCCTCTCTGGGGGGCCGGGCTCACGGAATTTTCCCCGCCCGGACGGCAACCAGTTCCGCGGCGATGCTCACAGCGATTTCGCCGGGGGTCCGGGCCCCGATCTCTAGCCCGATCGGGCTGTGGACACGCCGGAGGACCTCGTCGCCCACCCCCTCGCCCCGGAGGGATGCCAGAATGATCTCTCGCTTGCGTCGGCTGGAGATCATCCCGACATAGGCGGCATCGGTCTTCAGCGCCCCGGCCAGGACGGTCCGGTCGTGGGCATGGCCGTGGGTGACGATGACCACATAGCCGGACCGGTTGATCGTGAGCCCCTCGAAGCATCGGTCGAAGGAGTCGATCACGCGAACCTCGGCCGCCACGGGAAAGCGCTCGCGGGCGGCATATTCCGAGCGGTCGTCGATCACGGCGACACGGAAACCGGCGATGGCGCAGATCGGCGCCAGTGCCTGAGCGACATGGCCGGCCCCGAAGATGAAGACCGTCGAGGGGATCCCCGCAGGCTGTACGAAGCAGCGGACGTCGCCGCAACCCACGAGCACGGCCTCATCCCGGCGGCTTTCCTTCCGCAGCCGGTCCGAATCCCGGCAGGACGGATCCATGGTGCCGGCATCGAGCCCCTCCCCCAACAGGCCGACCCCGATCTTCGGGACCGTGCCGCTGCCGGAGCCGCGGATGGACCTGACCAACCAAACAAAATGACCCTCCCGCCGAAGCTCGGCCAGCCTCTTAAAGACCGTCCCGCAAAGCGGGTCCGCCGGATCGAGATAATCGACCAGGACTTCCATTTTCCCGCCGCAGATCATCACGCCGGCCTCCACCGTTTCGGCCGTCATGGAGAATTCCTGCAGAAGGGGCAGGCGATCCCGATGGACCCCCCTGGCCGCATCCAGGACCTGGAGTTCCAGAAGGCCCCCGCCGATCGTCCCCAGGGCCCCGCCGTCTCCGAAGACGACCATGGAGGTCCCGGCCTCCCGCGGACCCGATCCCGACCGATCGATAATCGTCGCCAGGACCACCGGTTCGCCCCGTCCCAGGGATTCGGCAATCCGTTGCCACAGGTCCCCGGAGGGATCCGTAGCCTCCGCCAGTTTCATCGGCCCACCTCCGCCGTTGGCCGTCCCGACGGCCGATCGGCAACCGTCATTCCCTCTTCGCCGTTGAAGGGGGTTCTCTGCTGTGGTATAGTCGCCTCGGTTCTAGCACACAAGCGTTCCCCAAAACAACCCCAAAGGGACAGGGAAGGACCATGGAAAGCGGTATCCCCGAAATCGGCCGGCCGACCCGCCGGGTGGATGCGGCCGCCAAGGTGACGGGTGCGGAAAAATACGCCATCGACCACTACGGGGAAGGGCTCCTGTGGGCCGGTGTCCGGCGGGCGGGGGTCCCCCACGGCCGCATCCTGGAGGTGGACACCGCCGAGGCGAAGGCCCTCCCCGGCGTGCTGGCGGTCCTCACCGGCCGCGACGTCCACGGGACCAACCGGCAGGGGATCGTCCACAAGGACCAGCCGGTCCTCTGTACCGACAAGGTCCGCCACTGCGGAGACGCTGTCGCCCTGGTCGTCGCCGAGGACATGTCGACCCTGCGCAGGGCCTTATCCATGATTCGGGTCGCGATTGACCCCCTGCCGGGGGTATTCGGAATCGACGACGCCCTCGCACCCGGCGCGCCGCTCGTCCACGAGGAAAACAGGACCGGGAACGTCCTGCTCCAGGCGGAGATCCGGACGGGCGAGGCCATGGGGGAATTGGAGACCTGTCCGGTCCTCGTCGAGGAGACCTTCGAGGTTCCCGTCGTCGCCCATGCCTTCCTGGAGACGGAAAACGGCGTCGGAAAACTGGAGGCCGACGGGAGGATCACGCTGATCGTCTCCACCCAGGCAGCCTTCCGCGACCGATGGGAGGTCGGTCATGCCCTTGGCCTGCCCATGGACCGGATCCACGTGGTCGGCCCCTATCTGGGCGGGGCCTTCGGAGGCAAGGACGGCGCCACGGTCCAGTGCCTCCTTGCCCTGGCGGCCCTCCATGCCGGCGGCCGGCCGGTCAAGATGGTCTGGGACCGCGAGGAGAACCTGCTCGCCGGATACAAGCGCCACGCCGCGCGCCTCCACTACCGCCTCGGCGCCGACGCCGACGGGACGCTCCGCGCCCTCCACTGCCGCCTCTACTACGACACCGGGGCTTACGCCCACCTAGGCGGGGAGGTGATGGCCTTGGGGATGGAGCACGCCGCAGGCCCCTACCGGATCCCCCACACCCTGATCGAAGGCTGGTGCCTCTACACGAACCACCCCGTCGCCGGGGCCATGCGGGGCTTCGGCGTAGCGCAGGTGAGCTTCGCCTTCGAGCGGATGATGGACCTGCTCGCCGGGAGACTGGGGCGGGAGCCCCTGGCCCTGCGCCTTCAGAACGCCCTCAGACAGGGGGACACAAACGGCGCCGGCGTGAAGATGACCCAGACCACGGGGATCGCCGCCTGTCTCAAGGCCGTTCAAAGTCATCCCCTCTGGCGCGGCCGCAAGAAATGGATCGCCGCCGCAGGCCCCTTCAAGAAGCGGGGCGTCGGCCTGGCGGCCGTCTCCAACGCCATGGGCTACGGTCGGGGGCTTCCCGACTCGGCAATCGCCAAGATCGAACTCACGAAGGATGGCCGGCTCCGGCTCTACTCGGGCGTCTCCGACATGGGGCAGGGAAACACCACGGCCTTTCTCCAGATAGCCGGCCAGATCCTCCGGCAGGAGGAGACCGCCTTCGAGATCGTCCAGCCGGATACGGACCGGACCCTCCCTGCGGGCTCCGCTTCGGCCAGCCGGACGACCTACACCTACGGAAACGCGCTGATCAAGGCCTGCTGGGAACTCCGGCGGCGGATTGTGGGCCGGGCGGCCATGGGCCTCCTGGTGGACACCCTTGAGGACCTTGAACTCGTCCCCGGAAAGGTCCGCCATCCCGCCACAGGGCGGGAGATCCCCATCGCGGCCCTCGCTGCGACGATGACGGAGCCTGAGCGGATCTGCATCAGCCAGTTCCTCATGCCGGTGGTGAAGGAGCGTCCCGATACGGGCAAGGCCTTTGTCATCGGCTTCCCCCATCTGCTCTTCTCCTACGCCGCCCACATGGCCTGTGTGGAGGTGGACGAATTGACGGGGTCCGTCGGCATCTGCGCCTATTTGGCGGCGACGGAGGCCGGGCGGGTCCTCAACCCCGAAGGGTTCGATCAGCAGGTCCAGGGCGCAATCGCCCAGGGAATCGGCTACGCCCTGACCGAGGAGGTAAAGCTCGACCAGGGCCGGATCGCGACGCCGGACCTGTCCACCTACATCATCCCGGGAGCTCAGGACATCCCGGAGACGATCTCTCTGGCCGTCGAAGCCGACGAGGCATCCGGGCCCTACGGCATGAAGGGAGTCGGTGAAGTAGGGATCAACGGCCCGCTGCCGGCCATCGCCAACGCCCTGGCGAACGCATGCGGGATCGCGATCACCCGAGCGCCGCTCACGGCCGAGCGGATCCTGCAGGCCTTGGGACGGCACAGAGATCGGGAAAGGGGGAAAACCCCGTGAGGGGGAGAGACGCCATGGAGATCCGTTTCATCCTCAACGGCCACCCTGTCTCGGTCAACGCCACCTCTGCAAGACGCGCCATCGACCTCATCCGGGAGGATCTTGGAATCACCGGAACGAAGGAGGGGTGCGGCAGCGGGGAATGCGGGGCCTGCACGATCCTCGTGGACGGGGAAAACCGCCTCGCCTGCCTGATGCTCGCCGCCCAGTTGGAGGGAAGGCGGGTGACCACCGTCGAGGGGCTGGCGGAAGGCGGGACCCTCCGCCCCCTCCAGGAGGCCTTCGTCCGCTGCGGCGCGGTCCAGTGCGGCTTCTGCTCCCCCGGGATGATCCTGGCAGCGGAGGCCCTGCTCGCCCGGAATCCCGCCCCTTCGCGGGAGGAAATCCGGGAGGGGCTGAGCGGGAACCTCTGCCGCTGCACGGGATACGGGAAGATCGTCGATGCCGTGGAGACCGCCTCCGGCCCGACGAGGGAACGGGGGCCGCTGCAGCCTTCCGCCGGCGAGGATGGGAGAAAAGACCATGCGGCCGCCTCCCCAACCGCCTCAGGGATCGGGCCAAGCCGTCCCACTCCGGTAGCGGTCCCGACGGGGAGGGTCTTCTTCCCCCGGAATCTCCCCGAACTCTGGGAACGCATGGAGGAGGAGCCGGAGGCCCTGCTCTTCGCAGGGGGGACCGATCTCTTTGTACGGCTGCGCAAGGAGCGGGAAGCCCCGCCCTCCCTCGTCGGACTGGAACGGATCGCCGAACTGCAGGGGGTCCGCCAGGAGAACGACCGCCTCTGGATCGGCGCCGGCATGTCTCACAGCCGACTGCTCGGGAATCCCATGATCAGACGCCATCTTCCCATCCTGATCAGGGCCCTGGAGAGCCTGGGCTCACCTCCCATCCGCAACATGGGGACTCTCGGCGGAAATATCTGTACCGCCTCGCCCGCCGGCGATACCCTGCCCCCCCTTTACGCCCTCGATGCGGAGGTGGAGCTCCGTTCGGAGAAGGGCAGGCGGGTCATGCCGATCGCCGCCTTCATCACCGGTCCGGGAAAAACGGGACTGGAGAAGGGGGAGGTCCTCGTCGCCGTAAGCGTGAGGAGTCCCGTGACATACGGAACCCACCATTTCGAGAAGATCGGACAGCGCAAGGCACTGGCCTGCTCCGTCGCCAGCCTCGCGGCCCTTCTCCGGATCTCCCCCGCCGGGGTGATCGAAGCGGCCCGCCTCGCCTGGGGGAGCGTCGGCCCGACCATCGTCACGGCGCCGGAGGTGGAGGCCGCGCTCACTGGCCAGCGGCTCACACCGGCCCTTCTGCAGGAGGCCGCCCGGATCGCCCGGCAGGCCGTTTCGCCCATCGACGACCTGCGGGCCACGGCAGGCTACCGGCGGGAGGTGTCGGGGAACCTCCTCCTTAGGCTGGCCGCCCAGCCGCTCAAAGGACGCAGGGACGGGGAATCGCCGAAGCGCCGACAAAAAAAAGGGTCGGCCGTCGCGGCCGACCCTTCGGGGAATACCCGGACAAAATTATAGATCCTTGAAATCCCTCGTAAATTCCAAACGGCCCGCCTTGACTAGGGCGGCCTTGCTCCCCTCGACCCACTCCTGAAGCACCTCGCCCCGCTTCTGTCTGAGCAGATAGGCGGCAATGGCCTGCTTCTGGGTGGCGAACTCCGCATCGTTCGCCTTGGATCTCTCCTTGAAGCGGGCGATCACATAATTTCCGTCGACCCAATACACCTTCTCCGGATAGGGCTTTTTCTCCGAGAGCAGGAAGAGGGCCTCCGCCAGCTCCGCCGAGGACCCAAGCTTGGGAACGGCGCTGCTGGGATGGAAAAGGCCTGTTTCCATGACCTTGAGTCCTTTCTGGCTGGCCAGGGTCCCCAGGGCCTCCCCCTTCTTCAGACGGCCCAGAAGGGCCTCAGCCTCCTGCTGGGCCAGCCGCTTGGCTTCCTGATCGCGGTAGAGCCGGACCACCTCGGTCTCAATCTCTTTGAAGGCGGGGACATAGGGAGCCTTCCGGTCGGTCACCATGAGGAGATAGTACCCCTTCTCACCCTGCAGGACCCGGCTGATCTCGTTTTTCTGCAGGCTCGATACGATCTTGACGAAATCCGCCATCGACCGGAATTCCTCGGGCGGCTGGTTGAGGCGGAAGAGCCCGGTGGTCCGGACTGTCAGTTTCTTCTGGGCGGCGTAAGCGTCGAAGTTTTCTTCCTGGTAGATCGTGTCATGGGCCTTCTTGGCCTCGTCGGACGCGGCGTACATCCCCTTGATCGCCGCCAGTTCCGCCACGATCTTCTCCCTGACCTCGGCCAGAGGCTGGACCTTCTTGTCCTTGGTCCACTGCCCCTTGTTCCGGTCGTAATAATCGGCCACATCGTCGTCGGAAATCTTGGAGCCCGCTGCATAATCCCGGCCCATGAAGGCCAAGTACTTGAGTTGCACCTGCTCGGGGACACGGAACTGCCCCTCGTGGGCTTTCCGATAGCCCTCCAGATCGGCCGGCGAGGCCTTGACCGCCCCCAGGAAACCCTTCGGGGCAATCTGGACAAAGTCGATGTTGATCTTCTCACTCTGCATCCGGAAGAGCTCGTAGACCTCCTGGTCCGACACCCGGATCCCGTCTTGAATCAGGTCGTCCAGCTTCATGGTGACGATCATCTTCCGCTGGTTCTCCTCGAACTCCTCCGCGGTCATCTTGAGGGTCCTGAGGTTCCGGTCGTAGAGCCTCTGATCGAAGGCCCCGTTGTACTGGAAGCCCGGATAGGCGAGGATCGCCGCCCGCACCTCCTCCTCGGTCACATGAATGTGCAGTTCCTCGGCCTTTTTGAGGATCACGGCCTGGTTGATCAGGTAATCGTAGGCCCGCTGCTTGAGGTTCAGGGTCTTGAGCATCTCCTCCGTCAGTCCCTGGCCGAAGCGCTGGCGGTACAGTTCCGTCAGGTTGTGGTATTCCCGCTGAAAGTCGGCGTATACGATCGGCTTCCCGTCAAGCAGGGCGATCCGCTCCGCCACTTGCTTGCCGCCCATGGAGCCGAAATAGAAGACGAAGACAAGGATGATGATCCCCAGAATAACCTTCATCATCCAGTTTCTGGCATGCCTTCTCATGAGGTCGAGCATTTGGTCTTCTCCCCTGCTTCTTGATAATTAGGTCAAGAGAAAACGGGCCCTGTCCCGAAACGATCGGCCGACGGCAGATCGCCCCTTTCCCGGCCCTCTTTTCCCGACCGGGTTAGTAATATAGTCACCCCCAAAATGCAACGATTTTTTGGAAAAAGGCATTGATAAGGGTCGGGAAATACGATATAGGAGGTCCTGAATCGAAAGGTCCTTTCGATTGGAGACGCCATTCTACCTGATGATCAGGAGGAAACGAACTTGCTTTTCGATTTCATTTTAGGAAAGTTTTCCAACGACCTCGCCATCGATCTGGGAACGGCCAACACCCTTGTCTATGTCAAGAACAAGGGCATCGTCTTGAGCGAACCCTCGGTGGTCGCCGTTCACAAGAACGCCAAAGGGGAAAAAAAGGTTCTGGCCGTCGGAGCCGAGGCCAAAAAGATGCTCGGACGAACCCCGGGCAATATCGTCGCGATCCGTCCCATGCGGGACGGGGTCATCGCCGATTTCGACATCACCGAAGCGATGCTCCGCCACTTCATCCTCAGCGTCCACAACCGCCGCGCCCTGGTGCGGCCGAGGATCATTGTTTCCATCCCTTCGGGGATCACCCAGGTAGAACGAAGGGCCGTCCGGGAGACGGTGGAATCGGCCGGGGCCAGGGAGATCTACCTGATCGAGGAGCCGATGGCGGCGGCCATCGGCGCAGGACTGCCGATTACCGAACCGATCAGTTCGATGATCGTGGATATCGGCGGGGGGACCACGGAGGTGGCGGTGATCTCCCTGGCAGGGGTCGTCTATTCAAAATCCGTCCGGGTAGCCGGCGACAAGATCGACGAAGAGATCGTCCAGTACATGAAACGCAAATACAGCCTCCTCATCGGGGAACGATCCGGGGAGATCATCAAGACCACGATCGGCTGCGCCTTTCCCGATCCCGGTCTGGAAATCCGCAAGATGGAGGTGAAGGGACGGGACCTGATCTCCGGGATCCCGAAGATCGTAGAGATCAATTCCGACGAGATCCGGGAAGCGATCATGGAACCGATCAGCCTCATCGTGGACGCCATCAAGGACGCCCTGGAGAACGCGCCCCCCGAGTTGGCCGGCGACATCGTCGATCGGGGGATCGTCCTGACCGGCGGTGGCGCCCTCCTGAGGAATATCGACCTGCTGATCCGCGAGGAGACGGGACTTCCCATCACGATCGCGGACGATCCCCTCTCCACCGTGGCCAGAGGGGCCGGTATCGCCCTGGACCAGTTGGATGTCCTCAAAGAGGTAACCTTTCAGGTATAGGGGATAACGCTTCGTTAACCCCTGTCCGTGTCGTCGGCCGTTCAATACTGAGAGGGGGGTTGGCTTCCCCCTTGCAGGTCTGCGGAATGTCCCTGACGCCTCCGCGTCCCCTCAAGCGACCCGTGGGATCGTCCCACAGGTGAGACAACGATTGATTGCTGAGGCATGCTGATCCCGAGGAAATATCAATCCATCGCCGTGGCGGCGATTCTGCTGATCGTCTCTCTGAGTATCCTTTCCTACAGCGCGGTCAACCTGACCGAAACCGGCCTGCTAAGGAAGATGGTCCTCGAGGTGGCGGCCCCTGTGGAAAACCTGATCAATACCTCCCTCACGGCCCTTCATGACGCCTGGAAGCGGTACCTTTTCCTCGTCGGCATGGAGGATGAAAACAGGAAGCTCAGGCGCGAGAACGCCCTTCTGGCCAAACAGCTCAACCAATACCGTGAGGGATACATGGAGGGGATGCGTCTCCAGAGACTGCTCGACATCAAGAGCAGTTTCCAGACCGAGACCCTTGCCGCCAGAGTGATCGACCGGAAACACACTTCCCTGTTCAAGACGATCCTCATCAACAAGGGGACATCGGAGGGCCTGAGGGTCGGTTTCCCCGTCTTGGCCGACAAGGGAATCGTGGGGCGGATCATCGAGACCTCCTGGCACGCCTCGCGCGTCCTCCTGCTGATCGACGAGAACAGCAACATTGATGCCCTCATCCAGAGGAGCCGCGCCCAGGGTATGCTCCAGGGCGCCGGATCGTCAGGCTGCAACCTGAAGTATATCTCCCGGGTGGAGGAGGTGCAGCCCGGTGACGTGGTGGTCACCGCAGGCCTTGCCGGGGTGTTCCCCAAGGGACTCCTCCTGGGAGTCGTCAGCGGGGTCTCGCGCAAGGAGGGGGGGCTCTTCCAAAAGATCGAGGTGGCGCCGGCAGTCGATTTCAGCAGACTGGAAGAGGTCCTGGCCGTAATCTCGGAACAGGGGAACGGACCATGATCTACTACCTCACCCTTCCCTTCCTGATGCTCTTTCTGGTGATCGTCCAGATCACGATCCTGGACCTCTTCTCCCTGGGCCGGATCGGCATGGAGATATCGCTCATCATCGTGATCTATGCGGGTTTCCACCTCGACGCTCTCCGAGGTGGGATCCTTTCGTTGATGCTCGGATTCTTCCTCGACTGTCTGACCAGCGCGATATTCGGCCTTTACACCCTGATCTACATCTTCATCTTTTATCTTTCCATGATCGTGGCCGGTACGGTATATGGGGAGAAACCGCTCCTGATCGCCATCTATGCGGGATTCTGCACGCTTCTGGAGGGGCTCATGATCGTCCTGCTCTATCGTTTCGTATTCGCCACCGACATGCTTTACACGCTCCCGAAGGTCTTCATCCCGCAGGCCGTCGTGGTGGCGCTCTTGAGCCCGCTCCTGTTCAGGCTTTTCCGTAGTTTTGAGGTATTCAGGCATGCAGAAGATACACGACCGTCTCGACGGGTATGAGCCGGGACAGCTTAAGGGCAAATTCAACGTGATCTTCGTCATCGTCTCGATCGCGCTCGTGCTCATCGCGATGAGGCTGTGGTACCTCCAGGTGATCAGGGGGAGCGAACTGAGGCAGCGCTCCGAGAACAACAGCGTCCGTCTGAGGAAGATCAAGCCGATGCGCGGCCTGATCATGGATGATGGAAGGCGGGTCATCGTGGACAACCAGCCCTCCTTTGACCTGGTCTTCATCCCCAACCGGACCAAGGACGTCCAGAAGACCCTCGATCGGCTCAGGACACTCTATGCCGAGCGCTCCCTCTCCTTTCCACCCCTCGCCTCCTCCTTCACGGGCAAGCTCAAGCCCTTTGTCCCCGTGATCATCGAAAGGAACATCAGCAGGGAAAAGCTTGCCGTCGTGGAGACCCACTCCCTGGAACTTCCGGGCGTGTTTGTGGAGGTAAGCCCCATACGGCAGTACCTGAACGGCGAGATGACTGCCCAGGTCATCGGTTTCACCGGTGAAGTAAGCCGGGAGGATGTGGACCGAAACGGGGTGGGACAGTTCACGCCGGGCGATATCATCGGAAAGTTCGGCATTGAAAAGTTTCTCGACCCTTACCTGAGGGGAAAGAGCGGCGCCGAGCAGGTGGAGGTCAACGTGGCCGGTAAGGAGGTCCGTTCGCTCGGCATGGTCCCGTCCGTTCAGGGCGATAACGTGATCCTGACGCTCGATGCGGCGCTCCAGGAGGCCGCCTGGAAGGCCATCGGCGAGCGGCCGGGGGCGCTGGTGGCCCTTGACCCCCGCAGTGGGGCTATCCTGGCGCTGGTCAGTTCGCCCTCCTTCGACCCGAACCTCTTCAACGGGGGCATCTCCGCCAGCGACTGGGAGAGCCTCGCCACCGACCGTCGCCATCCCATGGAGAACAGGGCCATCTCGGGCCAGTACCCCCCGGGGTCCACCTACAAACCGATCGTCGCCGTGGCGGCGCTCGAGGAGGGGCTGATCACGCCGGAGACCACCTTCTACTGCAATGGGTCCTTCGAGATGGGAAACCGTACCTTCCGCTGCTGGAATCCGAAGGGCCACGGCCAGGTGAATCTCCACCGTGCCATCGTCGAGTCCTGCGACGTCTATTTTTACAACCTGGGAAGGCTGCTGGGTCCGGACAAGATCGCGACCTACGCCCGGGCCTTCGGGCTCGGCGATCCCCTGGGCATCGACTTGGCCCGGGAAAAGGGCGGGCTGGTCCCGACCCGGCAGTGGAAACTCGCCCGCTTCCGGGAGCCCTGGCAGCCCGGAGAATCGATCTCCATCTCCATCGGCCAGGGGTTCAACCTCCTCACCCCGCTCCAACTCGCCCATGTCTACGCGACCTTGGGCAACGGCGGCACCCTCTACCGACCCCGGCTCGTAAAACAACTTGAATCCACCGAGGGGCGTGTCGTAAAAGTATTCAAACCGGAGAAGATGGGCACCCTGCCGATCCGACCGCAGACCATTCAGATGATCAATCAGGCCCTCTGGGGGGTGGTGAATGAGCGGGGGGGCACGGGATCCGCCCTGAGGAGGAAGGAGGCCGATGTCTGCGGCAAGACGGGCACCGCCCAGGTCATCGGACTCCCCCAAGAGGAAAAGATCAGAAAGGCAAAGCGCACTGCGGCTGACTACCGGGACCACGCACTCTTCGCCTGTTTCGCCCCTTACGGGAATCCCGAGATTGCCGTGGCCGTCATCCTCGAAAACGCCGGCCATGGAGGGTCAGCGGCGGGCCCGGTGGCCAGAAAGGTCATCGATGCCTACTTTGCCCAGAAGAAGACGACCACGCCCGGGGTTGGGGAAGTCGCCATTGTCGAAGGGATAAACTGAGGCCATGATCAAGCTGGACCGACGTCTCATCATTAATTTCGACTGGACCCTCTTCGTCCTGGTCCTGCTCCTGAGCATCATCGGTCTGCTCAACATCTACAGCGCCGGTTTCAGCATCACGGATTTGCGTCAGACGCCCTACTATCTCAGACAGATCCAGTCGATCCTTGTCGGCGTCGCGGGGATGGCCTTGGCCTTTTTCGTGGACTACCGCTTCCTGGGCCGCCACGCCTATGTGATCTATCTGCTGTCCATCGTCCTGCTGGCCATCGTGTTCATGTCCGGTTATGCGACCCGGGGTTCACAGCGGTGGATCGTCGTCGCCGGATTCACCTTCCAGCCCTCAGAACTGGTGAAGTTGACACTCATCCTGGCGCTGGCCAAATACTTCGACCGAAACCGGCTGGGCAGGAGCTGGCGGCTCAGGGAGCTGTGGGTTCCCTTCCTGATCGTCCTGATTCCCTTCCTGTTCATCCTTAGACAACCGGACCTCGGGACGGGACTGATCCTCATGATCCTCTTCCTGTCTTTCATCTTCTTCGTCGGCCTGGAATGGAAATCGTTCTTCATGGCCTCCACCGGGGGGCTTGTCCTGGTGCCTCTTTTTTGGTATCTTTTAAAAGATTATCAAAAAGAGCGGATACTGACCTTCTTCAGCCCCGAGAGGGATCCCCTGGGTTCGGGCTATCACATCATCCAATCGATGATCGCCGTGGGCTCGGGGGGCTTTTTCGGCAAAGGGTTCCTGAAAGGTTCCCAAACCCAGCTCAAGTTCCTTCCTGAACAGCGGACGGATTTCATCTTCTCCGTCTTCGCGGAAGAGTGGGGATTCCTGGGCGGCATGGTCCTGATATTCATGTTCCTGTCCTTGATCCTCTGGGGTTTGAAGATCGTCATTCATTCCAAAGATTACCTGGGGGCGCTGGTCGCCTTCGGAATCACCATGCTGATCTTCTGGGAGGTCTTCATCAACATCGGCATGGTCCTGGGCATCCTGCCCGTCGTCGGGATACCCCTGCCTTTCCTCAGTTACGGCGGATCCTCGATGGTGGTCCTGATGACGGCCATCGGGTTGTTGATGAACATCAGCGTCAGAAGGTATATTCTTCAGTCATGACCCATAGGGATTGGGAGGCATGCCATGCTTGGACGAAAGAGAAGGGAAGAGGAAGAGGTCCGGGCCTTTCTGGGTAAAGGCGCCGAATTCACCGGCAAGCTGATGTTCAACGGCTCTGTCCGGATCGACGGCGATTTCAAAGGCGACATCTTCGGCAATGGCACCCTGGTCATTGGCGAGGGGGCGGAACTGGAGGCCGATATCCGCGTCGACAATCTCCTGATCAGCGGCGAGATACGGGGCACGATCAACGTCAAGAAGAGCCTCAAAATCTACTCGACTGGAAAGCTGATGGGCGACGTGAACACGGCCACCTTCTCGATCGAAGACGGGGCCTTCTTCGAGGGGACCTGCCACATGACTCAGAACGAGGCCGAGGTCCATACCTTGCCTCTGGATAGGAATGTGGGCGGGGAGAAGCGGTGATGCCCTGGGAGCGGGCGCGCCGCCTTTCGTCTTTTTCCTTGACAGCCTGAGAAGAATGATATAGAGACGTCACCGTACCTTGGTGACCCGTGGTCATATACTGACCGTAGTTTACTGTCATTGAGGGGTTCGTAAGATTCCGAAAATCTGCTCGAATTTTCAGCGACACCGTTTTTCTGGATGCCGCCCGGATTTAAGTCATGCCGGTGAACGCTCACTCCGAACTAGACAGTAAAATGACATCTGAAATGTTTCTGAAGGGTATTGCATTACATCTCCAATACGGCGATTCGGGAGTTTTGGGTGGACTCAAAAGGGACAAAGCGGTCGATCTCGCGGATTGACCGAAATCATCGGAACGATTTCAGAGAATTGGGATGCCAGTGGCCGGGTGTGATGTTGTTCGTTACACCCGGCTTTTTTTGACGCACCCCCTGTGAGGTGATGGACGGTGGTCAGTCTCGATTATTCCCTGGGAATCCAGATCATTAACTTCCTCCTGCTGATCTGGATCTTGAACGTCCTTCTCTATAAGCCGATTCTCGGCATGATCGAAAAGCGCAAGCAGCGGTTTGCCGAATCGGAAGCCGAGGTCAAGCGCCTCCAGCAGACCGTGGAGGAGAAAATGGCGGCCTACGAGGAGAAGTTGCGCCGGGCCAAGGCGGCGGCCCTCGACGAGAAGAACGAGATCGTCCGCCAAGGTTCCGAAGAGGCCAAGGCCATCATCGACGCGGTCCGTGGCCAGATCCCCGGCATGATGGAGGAATTCCAAAAACGCATGGAGGGGGAAATCGGCTCCGCCAAACAAGTCCTGGCGCAGCAGGCGCAGGGCCTGTCCGTGGAGATCGCCGAAAAGGTCCTGGGAAGGAGTATCCGATGAGCAAAGGGCTTAAACCCGGCCTTTCAGGAATTCAAGACAAGCAGGCCGAGGCCCCGGCCAGGGGGATCCGGCGGCGGATCATCGCCTGTCTCGTCGCCTGCCTCGTCCTGACCACCCTCTGGCTCACGGCGGCCTATGCCTCGGGAGGGGCTGAGAAGGAAGGTCCCAACTGGTTCGACTTTGTCTGGAGGCTCTTCAACTTCTTGGCCCTCGTCGGCGTCCTGTACTGGCTCCTGGCCAAGAAGGCGAAGGACTTCTTCGTCGGACGGCGGGAAGGCATCCGAAAGGCCCTGGCCGAGGCAGCCTCGGCCCGTGACGAGGCCCAGAAGAAATTCCAGGAATACGCTGCCAAACTCGACAAGGCAACGGGGGAGATCGATCAGATCAGTGCCATGATCCATTCCCAGGGGCGGGCTGAGAAAGAACGGATCATCGAGGACGCCCGCAAGGCCGCCGAAAAGATGAAGGAAGACACCCAGGCCCGGATGGAGCAGGAGTTCCAGAAGGCCTCCCTCGAACTCAAGACCGAGGCGGTCCGGCTTTCCAGCGAGATGGCCGAGGAGCTCCTCAAGAAGCACATCCGGGAGGCGGATCACGAAGCGATGGTCCGGGACTATGTGGACACGGTGACGGGCAAGCGTTGACCGGCGGCAAGGTTAACCTTCTATAGGGGGACAGGAATTGATCACGAGCGGCATCGCGAAGCGTTACGCCCGGGCCTTCTTCGAAATCGCGGGCGAGGAAAAGCGCTACGAAGAGTACTTCCGGGAGCTGGCCGGCTTTTCGGCCGTCCTCAGGCAGAACAAGGGTTTGAATGAGTTTCTGGCCAATCCCGTCTTCGATCAGCCGGACAAGAGGGCGGTGGTGGACCAGATCCTCTTTAGGCTCCAGATCTCCCCGATGACCGCCAACTTTCTGAAGCTCCTGGTTGACAAGCGTCGCATCGGCATCCTCTCCGACATCGAGGAGTGCTACCGTGAATTGATGGACCAAACCCTCAGGAAGGTCCGGGTGACGGTCAAGACGGCCTTCCCTCTGAACGCCGAGCTTTCCGCCCGGCTGCAGGAAGGGTTGGAGGCCATGACCGGAAAGCAGGTTGAAATGACCGTCATCGAAGAGCCGGCCCTGATCGGGGGCATCGTCGTGCGGGTCGGCGACACACTCTACGACGGCAGCATCAAAACGCAACTCAGCAACATCAGGAATCTCTTAGGGGAGGAACAATAGGGCATGGAAACCATCAAGGCCGAGGAAATCAGTGAGATCATATCCAGGCAGATCAAGGAGTACGAGAAGAAACTGGATATCAGCGAGACGGGAACGGTCCTGTCCGTCGGCGACGGCATCGCCCGGGTCTACGGGGTGCAAAAGGCCATGGCCATGGAGTTGCTGGAGTTCCCGGGCGGCATCCTGGGGATGGTCCTGAACCTCGAGGCGGACAACGTCGGTGTGGCGGTCCTTGGCGAGGTGACCCATATCAAGGAGGGCGACATCGTCAAGAGAACCGGCAAGATCGCCCAGACCCCGGTGGGAGAAGGGGTCCTAGGCCGCGTCATCGACGCCACGGGCGCCCCCTTGGACGGCAAGGGCCCCATTGAGGCCACTGAATACCGCCGGATCGAGATGATCGCCCCCGGCGTGGTCTTCCGCCAGCCGGTCAACGAGCCGATGTACACGGGGCTCAAGGCGATCGACGCCATGACCCCCATCGGCCGCGGCCAGCGCGAACTGATCATCGGCGACCGCCAGATCGGCAAGACCGCGATCGGCATCGACGCGATTATCCGCCAGAAGGACACGGGCGTGAAGTGCATCTACGTGGCCATCGGCCAGAAGAAATCCACGGTCGCCCAGGTCGTGGAAAACCTGCGGAAACACGACGCCATGGCCTATACCTGCGTCGTCTCCGCCTGCGCCAGCGACCCCGCGACCCTCCAGTACATCGCCGCCTACGCCGGCTGCAGCATCGGCGAATATTTCCGGGACAAGGGCCAGGACGCGCTGATCATCTACGACGACCTCTCCAAACAGGCCGTGGCCTACCGCCAAATCTCGCTGCTGCTCCGCCGCCCGCCGGGACGCGAGGCGTACCCCGGCGACATCTTCTACAACCACTCCAGGCTCCTGGAGCGGGCCGCCCGGGTCAGCAAAGAGCTCGGCAGCGGGTCGCTGACGGCCCTGCCGATCATCGAAACCCAGGCAGGCGACGTCTCCGCGTACATCCCGACGAACGTCATCTCGATCACCGACGGCCAGGTCTACCTGGAACCGTCGCTCTTCTTCTCGGGAATCCGCCCGGCGATCAACGTAGGCCTTTCAGTCTCCCGGGTCGGCGGGGCGGCCCAGGTGAAGGCGATGAAGCAGGTCGCCGGCACCCTGAAGCTGGACTTGGCCCAGTACCGGGAGTTGGCCGCTTTCGCCCAGTTCGGCTCCGATCTGGACAAGGCCACCCAGGCCCAGCTCGACCGCGGCGTCCGGCTTGTCGAGATCCTCAAGCAGCCCCAGTTCAAACCCATGTCTCTTGCCCAGGAAGTGGTCATCCTCTACGCGGGCACCCGGGGCTTCCTCGACAAGTATCCCATCGACAAGCTGAAGAACTACGAGCCGCAGCTTCTGAGCTTCGTCCAGGCCAAGTATCCGGAAATCATGAAGGAGATCGACGAGAAGAAGATCATCAGCCCAGAGCTCGACAAGAAGCTCAAGGACGTCCTGACGGAATTCGACTCCGTCTATGTTTCCGAATAGGACCCGTCACAGGGAGTGAACCCTTCACAAAAGGGACAAGCAATCATAAGGGGACAGGTTTGAATGGCCGCACTCAAGGATATTAAACGGAAGATCACCGCCGTTCAGAAGACCCGCCAGATCACCAGGGCCATGAACATGGTGGCCGCCTCGAAGTTCAAGGCCGCTCAGATGCGGATGGAAAACTTCAGGCCTTACGCCGTGAAGTTCATGGAGGTCCTGAACAGCCTGGCCCTCAAGGTAGACGCCAAAACTCATCCGCTTCTCGCGGTTCGGGAACCCAAGCGGATCCGGGTGATCTGCATGACCTCCGACCGGGGCCTGTGCGGGGGGTTCAACAACAACCTCCTCAAGGCCACGGAACGGTTCGTCAGGGAGAAACTCGCCGAAGGCCGCGAGGTGGCCGTCATCCCGGTCGGCCGAAAGGGCCGGGACTTCTTCCGCAAGAAGGCCCAGACGATCAACGCCCGCGCCGACGTCTTCAGCCGCTTCGACATGGGCTTGGCCGTCCGGATCTCGGAAGACGTGATTCCCCCCTTCATCGGCGAGGAGTACGACGAGCTCTACCTCGTCTACAACGAATTCGTCAACGTGGCCGTGCACCGGCCGACGGTGGTCCGCCTCTTCCCCCTGCCCTCGATCGGCGGCGAGGAGGAGATCGAACCGGAGAAACGACTGGACTATATCTACGAGCCCTCCGAGGAGGCGCTGCTGGAGAAGCTCCTGCCGATGTACGTCCACGTCCTGATCTACCGGGCGCTGGTGGAAACCTCCGCCGGGGAAAACGGCGCCAGGATGGCGGCGATGGACAACGCCACCCGCAACTGCGAGGAGATGATCCAGACCCTCACGCTCAAGTACAACAAGGTCCGGCAATCGGCGATCACGGCCGAATTGATGGACATCGTGGGCGGAACCGAGGCACTGGCCAAAGGATAGGAGCACATCATCACGAGAGGTTTTCGGCCGAGATCCGGAAGCCATGTCGATCATGAAGGAGACGGGTATGAACACTGGAAGGATTGTACAAGTCATCGGGCCGGTCGTCGATGTGACGTTTGAGGAGGGCAAGCTCCCCAACATCATGAACGCCATCGCCATCACCAATCCCACCATCAACGACATGGAGGACAACCTGATCGT
>Ga0228535_1001915_pt1 | contig 25090 bp, 22 predicted proteins | sample SJ1metagenome_FD_168457 | JGI IMG/M metagenome (GOLD analysis project Ga0228535, IMG submission 168457) | Enriched culture of PCE-dechlorinating microbial communities from Ithaca, New York, USA - SJ1 | ecosystem: Engineered > Modeled > Simulated communities (microbial... > Unclassified | place...
AACCCTTATTTCGGCGAGATAACGGGGAAGCAGAGAGAGCTGTACGCCTGCTTCGGGGTCGAGCCGCCAACCTAGGTATAATAACCTGGGAATCCAGGTATAAATCCGCGAAACCTGGAGTTGTCCATTCATGCGGTCATGATGTTCACACAGCCCTTCTGCTGGGTGCTGTCCGCATTTTCGCCAGGTATAAGGATAAATTCTCCGGGACAGTGAAGTTCTTTTTCCAGCCTGCCGAGGAAGTGCTCGGCGGTGCGGTCCAGTTTCTCAAGGCAGGAGCCCTTGAGAACCCCAGGGTGGATGCGGCTGTGGGGATTCATGTTTTTCCGGACCTGGACGCGGGGATCATTGCCTCGAGGAAAGGTCCCATGCTGGCAGCAGCCGACGGCCTGTCGATAGAGATCCTGGGACGTCAGTCCCATGCAGCCCATCCCCATACGGGACGGGATGCGATCGTCATAGCGTGCCAGGCAGTGGGAGCCCTCCAGACTCTTTCGTCCCGTTTCGTTTCCCCTACAGATCCTGTTGTTGTGACCATCGGGCAGTTCAACGGAGGAATAGCCGGCAATATAATTGCCGGAAGCGTGAAGCTTAAGGGGACTATCCGCACGGTAAATCCGGGGACGAGGGAAAACGTCCACAGTGAATTGAAAAAGCTTGTCTGCGCAGTAGCAGAGGGTATGGGAGGATCTGCCGCAGTGGATATAGCCCGGGGAACTCCTCCTCTTATCTGTGATGAAGGAATGGTGGACAGGCTTCAGAGCGTGACGGAAAAGCTTCTCGGACCCGGTCGGTATGTCTCCCTTCCGGATCCCTCCATGGGAGGCGAGGATTTTGCATTCATCACGGAAAAGGTGCCGGGGCTGTTTATCAGGCTCGGGGTAAAAAAACCTGGAGGACCTGTGACTCCGGGACATTCGGAGGAGTTCTACGCCGATGATTCTGCACTTGCACCGGGGCTCGCTGTTTTCGCCGGGACAGCCCTCGACTTCCTCGGAGCTTCCATCGGATAGCCGGACCGGTTCCGGACTTTGATTTGACAAACCTTCTTTCGGAGCATAATATCGCTTTGCATGACTCACAGTTTTTTTCCGCACGATGCACGGGAAGCCGGTGAAAATCCGGCGCGGACCCGCCACTGTAAGCCTGACGGCGCCATCGGTCCACTGGAGTTTCTTTCCGGGAAGGGATGGCAGAGGACGAAGGCAAGCCAGGAGACCGGTCGTGCGGAAGAGACCAGGGATGACTCGCGAGGATCGAGGCCGCCTTTCCGCTGCAATACAGATGTATCGTATTCGTACAAGGGGCCGCTCATGAGAGTACGGCCCCTTTTTTTGGCCGGCAGGCGGCAGCTGTCTTCCCGGGGATCCCTAAACAATCCGTCACCTGCGGGAGGAGAATGAGGATGTGGAAGAGAATCTGGTTCGTATTCGCGCTTTGTCTTTTTATGGGGGGCCTGGTCATGGGATGTGCTGAAGCCGCCGGACGGCAGGGAAAAGAAGAAAGAAAAGCCATTCTGCTCGTGGCGTTCGGAACGTCCGAGCCTGAGGCCAGGGACGCCATTACCCGGATCGTTGAGGAAGCCCGGAGGTCTTTTCCCGGAGAAGAGGTGCGGCTGTCCTGCACATCGAACATAGTCCGCCGGAAGATACTGAAGGAGGAGGGGATCGCCATTGATTCCCCGCTCATCGCCCTCGCGAAGCTGCAGGACGAGGGGTACACCTCGGTGACGGTCCAGTCGCTTCATATCATCGCCGGGGAGGAATACCACCAGCTTGTATCCGTAGTCCGGTCCCTCGGGACGCTCAGGGGCAAGTACGGTTTTGTCCGTCTCTCCATTGGGTCTCCGCTGCTCTCGAGCCTCGAGGACTACAGAAAGACGGCGGAACTCTTGAAGACCAGGTACGGGCGGTACGGTTCAGAGGGCGGAGCGGTGGTCTTCATGGGGCACGGCACCCATCACGGCGGCAATTCAGCCTATTCCCAAATGCAGATGCTGTTCGACGAGGAAAGACTTCCCTTTATCATGGGCACAGTGGAGGGGTTCCCGGGTATCGATACAGTGAAAAGACGCCTGGCTGCCTTAAAGCCGGGAAAGGTGACCCTCGTTCCCTTCATGGTGGTTGCAGGCGATCATGCCCGGAACGACATGGCTGACGGGGACGATCCCGATTCGTGGATCTCCATCCTCAGGTCGGAAGGGTACGAAGTTCAGGCAGTTCTGAAAGGGCTCGGCGATGGGGACGGGCTGGCTGAGCTTTTCGCCGGTCACATCCGGGAGGCCTCCAGGAGATAAAGGTGGTTCTCCGGGGCGGTTTCAGGTTTCGGCTCATTTTTTTTGCTGTGCTGCTCCTTATTCTCGGGGCCGTCGTCCTGTGGCGTCTCCAGGCGGGAGACATGGATATTTCACCTGCGGTGGTGGCGGAAATACTTTTCTCTTCTTTCCCGGAAGCCACGCCGCAGGAAATTCTCGTAGTGCGCTCCATACGCTTTCCCCGGCTCTTCGCTTCCCTCGCTGCCGGAGCTTCACTTGCAGTTTCGGGGGCAGTGCTCCAGGGAGTTCTGGGAAATCCGCTAGCCGATCCATATACACTCGGCATCGCATCCGGAGCGGCTCTTGGGGCCTCCATGGGGATCCACCTGGGAGGCATCTGGGTTTCAGGAGCTGCCTTTGCAGGGGCACTTGCTGCCCTTGGGCTTGCCTTTCTTCTCTCGTGGAGAGCGCAGGGAGCGTCCTCGATTTCCATGGTTCTGTCAGGGATCGTGGTAAGTTCCATCCTTTCAGCCGGCGTCACCCTGTTCAAGGCTCTGTCTGACGAAAGAGTGTCGGCGATAGTATTGTGGCTTATGGGCAGCTTCTCCGGAGCTTCGGTCGGAAGTGCCGCAGCCGTGTTTGGCGGAGCTGTGATTCTTTTTGCCGCTGCAGAATGGTGGGGCAGGGAACTTGATGTCATGTCACTTGGGGAGGGCAGGGCTTTTTTCCTGGGAGTCAGGGAAAAACGGATCAAAATAACCCTGCTGGTGCTTGCCTCGCTGGCTGCTGCCCTTCCGGCGGCCTCATTCGGCATCATAGGCTTCGTGGGTCTGGTTGGGCCGCACCTGGTGCGGCTTGTTCTCGGACCTTCCCATCGTCCCCTCCTGGCAGCGGCCTTTCTTGGCGGTGCCGTACTCCTTGCAGGAGCGGACGGTGCGGCACGGACCCTCGGTGAGCTGCCTGTGGGCGTGATCACGGCACTCGCGGGAGGTCCTGTATTCTGCTGGATCCTGGTACGGCAAAGGGGGGGAGATTCGTGAATGGAATTTCAGTCAGTTCGCTCACGGCAGGTTATGGTTGCAGAACCGTCCTCAGGGATATCAGTGGAGTCTTTCCCGCCGGTGCTATCACATTTATCCTCGGCCCGAACGGGAGCGGAAAAAGCACCCTTCTCCGCACACTCGGAGGTGCCCTCCCTTTCCGGGGACGGATCCGGTTCTCGGGCAGGGATGCCGCTTCCCTTTCACCACGGGAACGGGGACGCCTGGTGGGTGTTGTGACCCAGTCGCCGTCCCTGAACTTTCCGTTTACCGTCGGGGAGGTTATTACAATGGGACGCCTTCCTCACAGGAGTTTTCTGAAAAGGGATGAAGGAGGGAGAACGGCGGTTTCCAGGGCCTCCAAAGAAATGGAACTCGAGGAGCTGCGTGACAGGCCGCTTCCTTCACTTTCGGGAGGGGAACGCCAGAGGGCGATGATTGCCCAGGTCATCGCCCAGGAGCCCGAGATATTCCTGCTCGATGAACCATCGTCTGCCCTTGATCCGAATCATGCTCTCAAGCTCTTCCGTTTCCTTGAAAGAATGGCGGCTGAAGGGAAAACCGTAGCCGCTGCAGCCCATGACATCAATCTGGCGGCGGAGTTCGGCAGCTTCGTGTGGATCATGAAGGAAGGGCGTCTCGCTGCCGCAGGGAAAACCGGCGATGTGCTTAATGGAGATGTACTCTCGTCCGTGTATGGCAGTACGTTTGTTCCCTATCGGCGTGAATGCCCGGAATTTTCCGGGCCGTTCCGGGCGCCGGGCGGAGAGGAAAAGGTACTGTGGCGCGCTGTATGATGCGGCTTCTTGCTGTTCTGGCGGTCCTTTTCCTGCCGTACCCGGCACGGGCGGAAATCCGGGTGTCGGATGACAGCGGGCGCTCTATCGTGCTCAAGCAGCCGGCGGGAAGGATAGTGTCCCTTTATGCCGGACACAGCGAAAACCTGCTTGCCATAGGGGCGGGAGACTTTCTGGCTGCAGTTTCGGAAGGTGATGATCCGCACCTTTTTGCAGGAGTCCCAAGGCTTCCTTCCCGTGCGGATGCCGAACAGATCCTTGCCCTTGCACCGGATCTGGTGCTGATCAGGCCTTTTGCGGAAAGTACCCTGGGTGAGACGGTACGCATCCTTGAAAGGAGCGGTGTTGCCGTCGCTTCCCTTGATCCTCCCACATGGGACGGAATGGGCCCGTATCTTTCAAAACTGGGAGCCATGACGGACATTGAAAGCGCGGAAAACTTCTGGAGAGAGAAAACAGCCGCCGTTGCCAAAAAAGTGCCGGAAGAAGGGCGCCCCCGTGTTTTTCTTGAAAGCTCGTTCAGTGGGCTGAAAACATGTTCACCGTCATCATGGGCTGCGCATGTGATCCGCCTTGCGGGAGGAGTGAACGCCGCCGGCGGGGCTCGGCCCCTGAGAGAGGGAAGCCCTCTCGCTCCATGGGGTGAGGAACGCCTTCTCGCTCTCACGATGGAAGGAATCGACGTGTATCTCGTCCAGACAGGAGCCATGAATCCCGTAACGGAGCAGGATGTGCTTTCGAGGCCATGGATATCGGGGCTGGGAGATGCGAGAGTCGTGCTTGTGCCAGAGGAGTATATCAGCCGCCCGTCTCTTTTCCGTCTCGAGAAGAGTGTGGACCGGCTGTTCAAAGTACTGTATCCCGAAGGAGGGGTATTCCCATGATATTCTGGGGAGTGGGGCTCGGCCCCGGTGATCCCGAGCTGGTTACATTGAAGGCACTGCGTGTTCTCGGGGAAGCCGGCGCGGTATTTCTCCCCGTTTCGGGAAAAGGAAGAAAAAGCGTCGCCGGCGCTATTCTTGGTGCCCATATTCACAGGGAAACGATCCCCGTGCACTTCCCCATGGTGAGGGACAACGCCAGGAGAGACGCCATACTCCGGGAGGAACTCACGCGGACCCTGCCGCTCTGGAGGGAAGCAGCTACCCTTGCCCTGCCCGTAATCGGAGACTCCGCACTCTACGCTACCGCGGCATACCTTTACTCCGTCCTGCAGGAGATGGTCCCGGAAATAGAACTCGGGCTTGTCCCGGGCATCTCCGCCCATTCACTGGCCTCTTCCCGGGCAGGGCGGTTCCTTGCCCTCGGGGACGAGAACCTTTCAGTGATCCCGGGAACAGCGGCGGAGGCCAGGATCCGCTCCATGCTCGCCGCATCTGACGCTGCCGTTATTTATAAACCATCGGCTCTCGGCGGCTCGCTTTTAAGAGTAGTGCAGGAGACCGGCCCATGGAGTACCATTATCAGGGTGGACCGTGCCGGAATGGACGATGAACGGATAACAGAAGGCGTTTCGGCCCTGTCTGCGTCGGATGAGTACCTGAGCGTTGTGGAACTGCTCAGGTACAGGTGAGAGGGACGGAGATCGGAGCGGTGAACGGCATAGACTGGGCAGGCATGCTGAAAGGGATGGGGTATCTCGTTCTTTCAGTGGCGGGAGGACTGGGCCTCGGCAGGGCCATCATATATTTCTCGCTTCCTGAGCGGATACTGGCCTCGATGCTTCCGCACCTGAAAAGATGGAGGATACCGGCCCAGGCCCTTTTCGCTCTCGGGGTGAGCATCGGGTCATCACGGGCGGGATCCGCGCTTATAGCCGAAGCGTACAGAAATGATCTTCTCTCGGAGCAGGAGGCCGTTTTCGGCACCCTCCTCCAGTCCTTTCCCGGATATCTGAAGAGATGGGCCGTTTCTTTTCCGGTGGCTGCGGCTCTGGCAGGCAGGGCGGGGATCATCTATTCCCTTGTGGTCCTGGCAAGGAGTTTCTGCCGTTTCATCTTCTTCCTCTGTATGCTTCGGGGAAAGGGGCTGCCGGGACAGGATTCCCCGGAACTGCCGGACGGGCAGAAGAGTGGAGCGGGTTCTTTCTCATTTTTCGGATCCCTTGCAAGGACGCTGCCGCCTTCCCTGGGATTTTTCGCGCTGGCCTACCTGGCAACGCCGGTCCTTCAAGGATTCATAGAGGAGAGAGGGGCACATCTTCCGCTGTTGTCGGCTGCCGGATGGTCTGTTGCCGCTGCGTCGTTTGCCCATGTGAACGCAGCCCTCGGCGCAGCGGGTGGCGCACTGGCGTCAGGAAGCCTGACCACTGCACAGGCGGTGCTGGCACTTCTTGCAGGGAACATGCTGGCGGTGCTCTCCAGAGTGTTTCGGCAGGATATAGCCTTCTGGATAGGTATTTTCCCGGGGAAGATGGTCCGTTCCCTTTTTGCGTGGAACCTTGCGACACTTCTGGCGGTGATGGCAATTTCTGTGGCTGGTGCTGCAGTTCCTGTACTTTGGGGATGGTAATCCAGAAAGGGAGGAAATGAAAATGGCGACAAGTTCTGAGTGGTACGCCCGTGCCCGGGAGTCCCTCGTGGGAGGGGTGAACAGCCCGGTCCGGTGCTGGGGGGGTGTTGGGGGAGATCCTCTTTTCTTCCACAGGGGGGAAGGACCCTATCTCTACAGCGTTGAAGGGAGACGGTATACGGATTACGTCTGCAGCTGGGGGCCGCTGGTGCTCGGCCATGCACACCCGGAGACAGTGGATGCCGTGTGCAGGGCTGCGGCGGGATCCACGTCATTCGGCGCTTCATGCCCCGCGGAGGTGGAGCTCGCCGAGGAAGTGAAAAAAGTGTTTCCCTCCATGGACCTGCTCAGGTTCGTCTCTTCGGGGACGGAGGCGGTAATGACCGCTTTACGGGCAGCCCGAGGCTTTACGGGGAGGGAACTGATCCTGAAATTCGAGGGCTGCTATCATGGACACTCGGACGGCATGCTCGTAAACGCAGGAAGCGGAGCCCTCACCCTCGGACAGCCCGACAGCGACGGAGTGCCTGTTCCGGTAGCATCCACCACTGTGGCGGTTCCCTTCAACGATACGCAGAAAGTCCAGGAAGCCTTCTCCATGTTCAGCGGAAGGATCGCGGCCGTGATTGTCGAGCCGTGGGCGGGAAACATGGGGCTTGTTCCTCCCGGGGAAGGGTTTCTCTCTTTTCTTCGGAATATTACGGAGAAGAACGGCGCCCTGCTGATCTTTGACGAGGTGATCACCGGGTTCAGGGTCCCCGAGGGCGGTGCGCAGCAGAGAACGGGCATCGTGCCTGACCTTACGTGTCTCGGGAAAATAATCGGCGGAGGCCTCCCGGTGGGGGCTGCCGGGGGGAAGCGAAAGATCATGGAGGTGCTTGCTCCCCTGGGTCCCGTGTACCAGGCCGGAACCCTCTCGGGCAATCCCCTTGCCATGGCGTCAGGTCTCGCGACATTGAAGGTGCTCCGGCGGGAAGGTAGCTTCGCGCTCCTCGAGGAACGGGCTCTGCAGCTTTCTCAGGGGCTGGCGGAGCAGGCGAAAAAAGCCGGCATTCCCTTCTCGGTCTCCCGGTTCGGGTCGGTGCTCGGGTTCTTCTTCTCAGAAAGGCTTCCGGCGAACCTTTCGGAAGTGAAGAATACAGACAGGAGAAAATACCCCCCCTTCTTCCACGGCATGGCCGACAGGGGGCAGTATTTTGCGCCTTCGCCCTTCGAGGCGGCCTTCGTCTCCCTTGCCCACTCCAGGGAGGTCATAGAGGAGACGATACAGGCCGCCGGAGAAGTGTTTACTTCCCTGTGATCAACCGTGCCATCTCTACCGCGGCATAGGTGATGATGAGGTCCGCCCCCGCCCTGCGAAGGGCGAAGTGGGCTTCCATGAGACCCCTGCGCTCGTCAAGGGCGCCAGCGGCGATCGCATGCCGCAGCATCATGTACTCTCCGCTCACGAGATAGCACGCGAGGGGCAGAAGGGTCGCGTCCCTGAGCCTCGCGAGAATGTCCATGTAGAGGAGGGCGGGCTTCACCATGAGGATGTCCGCTCCTTCCTCTTCGTCCAGAAGGGACTCCCTGAGAGACTCCCTCCAGTTTGTGGAGGCCATCTGGTACGTCCTCCGGTCCCCGAATGACGGAGTGCTTCCGGCGGCGTCCCTGAAGGGGCCATAGAATGCCGATGAAAACTTTGAGCTGTAGCTCATCACGGGAAGGGTTGGAAAGCCGCCGTTGTCAAGGGCTCTCCTGATGGCGGCAACCTGTCCGTCCATCATTGCGGAAGGTGCCACCATATCGGCGCCTGCCCTGGCATGGCTGAGGGCGATCCTTCCCAGTTCAGCGGCTGATGAGTCATTTTCCACGGTCCCTTCCTTCGTGACAAATCCGCAGTGCCCATGGTCGGTATACTCGCACATGCACACATCCGTCGTCAGGTGGATGTCCCGTCCGTATTTTTCCTTGAGAAGCCTCAGGGACTGCTGCACAGGCTCGTTATCGTCGGAGGCCGTTGTTCCCAAAGGATCTTTCCGTGAGGGAAGGCCGAAAAGCAGAAAAGAGCGGATTCCCGCTTCAAGGGCAGGTTCAACTATCTCAGGCAGACGGTCCGCAGACCAGTGATCCACTCCGTAAAGTGAGGGGATCGGCCGCCGTTCCCCTGTTCCCGGAATGACGAAGAGGGGCAGCATCATCTGTCTCGGTTCAAGGGAGACCTCCCTGACAGTCTCAGCAAGTACGGGATGTTCCCTCAGGCGCCGCATTCTTATGGATGATCCGTTCATTTCTCTTCCTCCAGTTTTTTTCTTTTTCTGATCTCTGACAGCGCATCGACGAGCCCTTCGAGAGTGGGCTCCTTCATAACCAGGATGTCCCTGCCAAGGAGCCTCTCCGCAGCCCGGGCGCATGCACTTCCCCACGCCACGGGGACGGTTTTCTCCTGCAGGGTGAGCTCCAGCCTGCACCATGCGTCAACGAGGGCCGCGCTGCCGAATACGACTGCGTCCAGCCCGGTCTCGTCCCAGAGGTCCCCGTAGCTTTCCCACCCCGGGGGCAGCGACGGGATCATGCGGTATGCCGGGATGTTCACGGCATGTGCCCCGGCGCACCGTGCCGCTTTCTCGGGGAGGGGGGAGCCTGCTTCATTCCTGAAGAAAACGACCAGCTCACCACTTCCGGCTCTCTCTGAAAGCAGGGCGGCCAGGGCTTCCGATGTTGCCGGGCGCGCCTCGCAGTCAGCCCTGAGACCGGACCGGGCGAGAGCTTCAGTAGTCCCCGGACCGATGGAAGCAATTTTACCGCTGATCCTCCTGGGGTCGATCCTGCGGGAGAAGAGTGCAGCTCCGCGGGGACTCGTGAGGACGACCCACGAAGCCCGGGACAGAAGCTCCTCCTCTCCCTGAAATGGAAGCTCCTCAGGCGCGAGAAGGGGAAGGCTATAGCCGTCGGCTCCGAGTTCTTCAAGGAAACGTGCCGTTTCCCAGCTCTCCGGGGCCGGTCGGACAATGCCTGCCTGCAGGCCGGCGATCGGGCCCCGCCCCGGTGAAAGCTCGAGTCCGGCCGTACCTCCCGCCGCAAGAATGCTTGGGCTTTGAAAAGAGGATGGGCCGTTCCCGAGACAGAAACGCTGAGTTCCGGAGCATCCCCATCCGCCTCGTGTTACGGCAGCGCATGGAGTTTCCGCGGACATTCCGTTTTCAACAAGAAGGTGCGAAAGAGCCCCCCACGACGATGCCCCCATGTAAACGGCCAGAGTGCCTCCTGTTGCGGCGGCCAGTCTCTGCCATGTTTCGTTCCGCGGAGTCCCGTCCCCTTCGGCGTGCCCTATGGCGAGCGTGAAGGAGTCGGCCAGCCCCCTGTGGGTCGGCGGTATGCCGGCCCTGCCGAGACCGCCGATGGCTGCAGTGATTCCGGGTGTATAGGTCCAGGGAATTCCTTCACTTTCCAGCGCCTGGGCCTCCTCTCCTCCCCGGCCGAAGATGAAGGGGTCGCCCCCTTTTAGACGAACAGTTCTGCCGCCCGTCTTTCCCAGCCTCACGAGAAGCGCGTTTATCTCGTGCTGCCTCATGCCTTGTCTGCCCTTCCTTTTGCCTGCCGCGAAAAATTCGCATCCGGGAGGAGTGAGCTGAAGAAGGTCGGGATGGATCAGGCTGTCGTAAACAACAGCATCCGCCCGTTCCAGGAGCCGTTTTCCCTCCAGGGTTATCCACAGCGGCCCTGCGCATCCTGCCCCGACAAGATGGACTGTCATTGCTTCCCTCCTGCGCCTGCGAGGCTCCGGGCGAACAGGCGTGCCGCTTCGGGGTTCTCCTCGAAGCTTTCCGCAAGGATGTCCCCTGCCTTCAGTGCATCCTGCTCCCCGTAAACGGCAGTCGTACAGGAAAGACGCAGGCAGTCTCTCCCCAGGGGATCGAGTATTTCGGCCTCAAGAGTGATCATTTCCCCCTGCACCTGTGCCTTTGCCGCGAAGGGGACGTGGCATCCCACTCCAAGCCTCCGCAGCAGGGACCGTTCCGCAAGGGAACAGAGGTGTGTCTCCCTGTGGCTCACTGAGCGCCCTATCGCAAAGAGCGGTGAGTCCGCAGGGGCTTCCAGTGCGATGATCCCCTGGCAGGGAGCAGGGAGAAAGGGAAGATCGCAGGCGTACTCCGGCCTGATCCCAAGCCTGTCGAGTCCGGCCCTGGCAAGGATTATCGCGTCGTACTGGCCGTCCTCGAGTTTTTGGAGCCGTGTGGAGAGATTCCCCCTGATGTTTCTCACCGAAAGATCGGGGCGGATCCTGAGGATCTGGGATTTCCTCCTGGGGCTGGACGTGCCGACCGATGCACCCTCCGGAAGTGTATTGAAGGCGGCTTTCTCCCGGCAGACAAGGACATCCGCGGAAGAGTCGCGCGGAAGGACTGCAGCGATCTCGAGTCCCGGCCGGCAGCAGGATGGAATGTCCTTGAGGCTGTGAACCGCGCCGTCTCCCTTGCCGAGGAGAAGGGCCTCCTCGATGCAGCCGGAAAAAGCACCCGAACCGCCGAAGGAGCACAGGGAGCTGTCCGTGTCCCTGTCGCCCCTTGTTGTCCATGGAACGATATCAACGGGACAGCCTGACTCCCTGAGGACTGCCGCCATCCTTTCAGCCTGCACGAGGGCAAGCGTGCTGCCCCTTGTAAGGATTCTCATGAATGGTTCTCCTTTTCTTCTTCCGGTTCTGTTTTTTTCAGCCATTCGAGCAGCCGTCTCTTGAGTGCTGCCGATCCGGCAGGCTTTTTTCCGAATGTCCCTGTGCCTATAAGATACTCCTCCCATCTAAACTGGGCGGCGAGTGACCATGAGCCGAGTTCCCGGGCACCGCAGCAGTTCAGAAGGCATCCGGTCTTTCCCGCAAGGGCCGCTGCGGATTCCGTTTCCCGGCGGGGAAGTGCGAGGAGGGCAAAACGGTGATTTTCAAAGTCCTTTCGCTCAACAGTGCGCCTTTCCCACAGAATACACCCCTCTTCGGCGAGCGCCCGAAGTTCGGGCACGGCGGAAGGGGATACAAGCGTCACATCAGCTCCTCCTTCCAGAAGAGTCCGTATCTTCCGCAGTGCCACCGGGCCTCCTCCTGCCACCAGGATCGGTCCTGCAGAGGGGGAAAGGCAAACCATGAGGGAGAAGTTTTCCTTTTCTCCTTTACTCATCAGCCGGATTCTCCATTTCACCCGCCAGTATTTTCCAGAGCCTTCGTGCGTGGGGATCGGATTCCGAGAAAGCCGGTGAGAGCAGCGCTTTTACGACGCTCCATCCCATTCGGCGAAGATGTTCAGCATCGGCGCCCGTTTTTCGGGATGTCCGGTCCGCACGCTCGGCCACGATGCGTTCAGCCCGCAGAAGAACCAGCCGCTTGTACGTCTCGGCGGAGAGGGCCGTGAGTTCGGCACAGATGGACTGTGCGGCGTCCACTGCCTCTGATTCGAGCTTTCGGAGTTTTATTCTGTAATCTGCAGTTGCTGCCCCGGCTGTTTCCGCAAGGTCGTCAATTGAAAGAAGGAACGCCGGTGAGCTGTTGTCCCTTCCAACCTGGGGCGGCGATCCGAGGTCAAAGATATAGTGGTTTTTCTCTGCGCAGCACGCCTGGAAAACGGGATGCGGGGCCCCCGTGCAAAAGAAAAGGGCATCAAATTCTCCTGTCCTGTCCAGCCATTCTGTCCATGGTACGACAGGGACGGCAAACTTTTCAGCGACCATTCCGGCGCGGTCTTCCGAGCGGTTTGTCACCGAAAACGCGACTCCCAGCCCCGACAGGATCCGGGCTGTCTCCGTCCCCATCTCTCCGGCACCTATTATCAGGGCCCGGATATCCGGAAACAGTTCATGGGTTCTCAGCTTTTCCGCCATGAGCCAGGGAACCGACGGCTCTCTTCCCGGATGATAGCAGGTTCTCAGGAGCTTCGCCATGCGAAAGGCTCCCTGGAACATCCTGTGGAGCCAGGGTCCGCAGAGGTCCGCCGCACCGCCGTAGCTGTCGCGGATCTGCCCGACTATGGATGATTCGCCGCAGGCCATGCTCTCCAGGCCGAGGAGGACGCGCAGAAGGTGAAGAACCGCCTCTTCTCCGGAAAAAACCCGTGCCTGGGGATCTGCGAGTACTTTCGGGACGGTTCCTCCCGGCGGAAGTCGCAGGTACAGCTCTGTCCTGTTGCACGTTACCACCGGGACAGCCTCGAGGATTAATCCCCGTTCCTTCAATCCGGAAAGGGCGGTCCATATTCTTTTCGCAGAGTCTCTTTCGGCGGTGGAGGCTGTCGTATAATCCAGGCTCAGGCAGCGAAGTTCTTTCATGTCTTGTCGCACCCCTTCCCGCCCGCCCGCTCTGACTTGTATCCCCGCCGGTCAAGGAGCACATCCCCTGTCCGTTCTACAGACGAGCCGGGAAGGAGGATGAGTGTCCTCATATCGACGCTTCCGGCATCCAGTTCAGAGAGCGGCAGCCGCATGACCGAAGCGTCCGGCCGTCCTGCGTCCCTGACAAGGCAGGCTTCAGCGTATCCGCGGGAAGAAAAGATCATTCGTACCTCGGCCAGTTTTTCCCCGAGCCCCCGCTTCACGGGATTATAAAGAGCGGCCGTCAGTCCCGAGAGGGCGGCCCCTTCAAGAGCCCGCCTGACGTTTTCCCACGGCTGCAGGTAGTCGGAAAGGGAAAGCAGTACGAAACCATTTGCATAAGGGGCTCCGACCATGATTCCGGCCGCCTGTGCGGCAGTGATTCCCGGCACCGGCTCAGCGGGTACTCTGCCCTGTGCTTTTCGGAGGGCAAGCCCGGCCAGGCCGAAGAGAACAGGGTCCCCTCCAGAGAGGAGCACCACCTTTTTGCCCTGTTCCGCCAGGAATATGGCCCTGTCCACGCGTTTTTCCTCCTCACCCATGACATACGACTCCACAGTTTTCCCCTCCAGCCATTCCGGGGGAAGAAGTTCAACGTAAAGACGGTATCCGATCACTGTGTCAGCATCCTCAAGCACCCGGCGTCCCTGGAGCGTGAGGTAGTCACCGTTTCCCGGGCCCGTTCCGAGGATCGTGAGCTTTCCGCCGGCACAGCGTGAGAGAAGAGCGAGTGCTGCAGTAGCGCCGCCCTGCGAGATCCTCGGCCCGAGGAGCGTTCCGGCTGAAGCGGCGCATGGTTCGGCTACCCCCGGGAGTCCGAAATGACGGGAAGCGGCGGAGGGAGTGAAATCGGAACCGAGAGAGAGAAGCGTCCGCCTGTCGACGGAGCGCAGGGGGACGCCAAGCTCTGCGGCCAGGGAGGTGAGCCCCGTTTCGTTCTGCTTCTCGGGGATGGTGCGGATCTCGGCAAGGCTTTCCGGCAGCAGGTTCTGCTCTTCAAGGGCACGGGAAAGTACCCGTCGAAGCGCTTCCGAAGGAGTTCCCTTTCTGCAGCCCATTCCTGCGGCAATGCACCTGGGGATGAGCCGGACCTGCCCGGAAGCGGGGGGAAAGCAGTGCGGCGAAATGATCACCATGGCATCGCTCCGGAAGTCCGTTCGGGAATACTCTTCCGGCAGAGGGGGAAAATTGTCGGGAATATCGGTCCACCACAGCAGGGATCCCTGTTCGAGGAGAGCCCGGTTCACAGAGGGAAGGCTGTCCCTGCCGAGGAGCGTCCAGTCCCTTCGGGAGGCCAGCAGGTCAGGAGCGGTGAAGCCTGCACGGTCGCTGCTGGTGGTCAGAAGGACCTCGGCGCCGAGGCGTTTTGCAAGCAGTTCAGCCAAATCCCTCCCTCCTCCGAGATGGCAGCCCGTCACGGGAAGGACCAACCTGCCGTCCTCTGTGACCACTATGACCGCAGGGTCCTCCGCCTTGTCCCTGAGGTGCGGAGCCGATGCCCGCACTGCTACGCCGAGGGAGGAAAGGAATACAAGGGCGTCGGAATCAGCCCACAGTTTCGATACTGTCTTTGACAGCGAACCCGGTGCCACCCTGATGACAGTTTCCTCGGATGTAAGCGCCAGTTTCCGTGCAGTCCGCTCCCCTGGAGCGGAGAAGCAGAGAATTGCCGTCCTCATGACAGGCTCTCCCTGTACCCGTGCCCGAATGACGGTGAATAGAGAAGGCTTCGGGCGGAATGGTCCGCGAGGCACTGCCCTGCGATAATGAGCGCGTGGCGGGTTATGCCGTGCTCCGCCATAAGCGCGGGCAGCTCCGACAGGGGGGCTGTGAGGATCATCTCGTCCTCCCAGGATGCGCGGTAAACGCATGCGGAAGGGGTATCCGGTGATATCCCTCCTGCTGTAAGGTCTGAGACAACTTCAGATGCCTGGTCGGCGCTCAGGAAAATCACCATGGTGGTCCCTGCCGCCGCAAGAAGCTTCAGGTCTTCCCGGGGAGGGACGGGGGTCCTGCCCGATCTCCGGGTGCAGATCACGGTCTGGTTGCCGCCGGGTACAGTGTACTGGATTCCCATGGCCGCCGCTGCCGCCTGAAGGCTGCTGACCCCCGGAATGAACCTGACGGAGCAGCCGAGTTCCTCAAGCATCTTCTTCTGTTCCGCAACCGCACCGAAGAGACTCGGGTCGCCGGTATGGAGCCGCACCACGTTTTTCCCCCGCCCTGCTGCTTCAGCCATGAGCGCTACCTGCTCCTCAAGGGAGAGCCCCGAAGAATCGGCCTTTTCACAACAGGGCCGGCAGAAGGCGAGGATTTTCCGGTTCACAAGGCTTCCCGCATACAGCACGAGATCCGCTTCCTCCAGGGCTTTTTTCCCCTTGAGTGTCAGCAGTTCGGGATCTCCCGGGCCTGCCCCGGCGAAGAGGATTATTCTTTCATCTGGTCCCATGGATCGGTACCGTCCTTGTCTGTTTTCTTGTCCCCGTAAATGAGAAACACCGGGTTTGCCGCGGAGAGCATCCAGGATCCTCCTGCCCCGACAGCCGAGGAAGCGTTCACATGCATGAGACATGGAACGGCTCCGAGCCCTTTCAGGGTATGCCACGCCCTGTCCGCGGTGGAGGGCATGTTTGCCGTCACGAGAAGGCGCCCTCCCGGAAGAAGCTTCCGCCATAAAGAGCGGATGATCTGTTCCGCTGAGCCTCCGTGCCCGCCCGCAACCGCCCTTGTGCACGGCGGGAGTGAAGCGAGAGCTTCGGGAGCTTCCCCCTCCACAATGCGTACTGAGGAACCGGCTGTCACCCTTCTGATGTTCCGCGCGACAACGGCAGCGGCTTCTGCCGACCGTTCCACGGCGAAGACCATTCCTTTCCCGGTTCTCCTGGCCAGTTCAACAGTGATTCCTCCAGATCCCGCTCCGACCTCCAGAACAGTTTGGCCGTCCAGGGGATAAAGAAGTGAGACTGCAAGTGCGCGGCATGCTGTCTTTGAGAGGGGGACTCCCGGGGCCCGCTCGAACCATTCGTCCGGGAGCACCCCGAGGGCGAACGGAGGAAGGGGCCCAGCTTCAAGAAGAAGCAGGGCGAGTCCCTCTGAAGAAGACTCATGGGGCAAAGCCGCGAGCGATGACCTGATGATCCGTTCGTCCCCGTAGCCCAGCCTCTCCGCGAGAACAGCTCCCCTGTCGGGAAACCCTGCGCCGCAAAGGAATTCGGCCACTTTCGGGCCGGTATTCTTCGAATCGAGGAAGAACAGTGTTCTGCAGTCCTCCCTGATGAACCTGCACGCATCTTCCACCGGGCGTCCGTGGAGGCTTGCTATCTCTGTCCCGTTCCACTGGATACCCAATTTGGCGAAGAGGAGCTGAAAACTGCTCACTCCCGGGATTACTTCGTACTCATCAGGGGAGAAGCGGGCCGTGATTTTGCCGAGCAGGCTGAAAAGGCAGGGGTCACCTGAAAGCAGCAGGACTGTCTTTCCCCAGTTCCGTTTTTCCGCCAGTACATCGAGAAAACTGTCGAGTTCTCCATCCATAGGGAGAAGATTTTTCCCCGAATCGCTGAAGAGAGCGAGATTCCGGGGAGCTCCTGCAAGGATTTCGGCACCGGCGATCGCATCGGTTGCCGCCGGCGCTAGGAAGCCCTCACTTCCTGGACCTATTCCGACGACAGTAATTCTGTCCATGTCCGGACCTCCTTTCCCGCAGCCGGAAAACTTCCGAGAACCTCACCGTCCAGGGAGAGTACGCCGACTCCAAGAGGAACAGCTCCCCCAAGGAGGAGAGAGCACCGCATGTGGGTCCGCTTTGCCACAAGGGAGAAAACGGAGGAAAGGTCCCATTTCCGCAGCAGCAGAACGGCTTCTTCAGCTAGGGGGAGGGAAAGGATCTCCCGGATCTGCTCCTTCGTTGCCCCTTCCGCGCCGGCACACGCTGCAAGCGTTTCGAGCCGCGCATCGCCGAACTCGCAGTTCGTGTTGAAAAGTCCAGCAGCCACTTTTGCCCACTTGCCTACGTGACCGTAGAGAAATACTTCATCTGCTCCCGCCGAGGCACAAGACATGAGTGCATGCCCCACGTGGTCGCCTATCCGTACGACCAGTTCACCCGGAACGCGGAAGCGTTCCCGCAGGCATTGTTCCCCCACGTATCCCGGCACGAGGAAAACCGCCCGGGGCCGGGGAGAATCGAAAGCAATCGCTGACGAGATGTAGAGGTCGATGGAGGAAAGGTATGCTGCAGTGGACTTGGGCTCCACGATGCCCGTGGTTCCCAGAATGGAGATGCCTCCTTCGATGCCCAGTCTCGGGTTCCACGTGTTCTTTGACCTTTTTTCCCCTTCCGGCGCTGACAGGGTGATTTCCACACCCTGACCGGGAGGCATAACGGACCCGGCTTCCGCCTCGATCATCCGCCGCGGACCTGGATTGATCGCCCATTCACCGGGCTGAAGGGGCAGTCCCTTTCGGGTTATGCGCCCGATCCCCGGTCCCCCGGAAATGCGTACTCCGGAGCTTTCGATCCTCCGTGCCTCGGCAAAGATGAGCATGCCGTCCGTTCCGTCAGGGTCGTCGCCTGAATCCTTTCGTACTGCACAACAGGCCGTGGTTCCGGAGAAGGAGCATTCCTCAAGGGGAAGGGTGATGGCCTGTCCTCCGGGGAGTGTTATGGAAACGGATGACACGGTTTCCCGGGAAAAGAGCATTATTGCCGCCCCTTTGGCTGCCGCAGCCGCACAGCTCCCGGTGGTGTAGCCCCGTCTCATGCCGCCGGTGTATCCAAGAGAATCGAACACGGGGGAGTCCATGTGCCTTACCCCTTCACTGCGAGCCGTATGACCGCGTTGATTATAGCCGCGGCTGCGGCGCTCCCCCCCCTGGGTCCTGCATGGGTGATCCAGGGACAGTCAAGCTTCGCAAGTTCATCGTGAGATTCCGCCGCACCGACGAAGCCGACGGGAATACCCGCTACAAGGGCAGGAATGAACAGACCTTTTTCCACCATGTCGCATACTTCGAAGAGTGCAGTGGGAGCGTTGCCGATGGCCACGACCGCACCGTCAAGCAGGGGAAGTGCCTTTCTCATGGCAGCCCGTGCCCTGGTTGTATTTCTGCGTTTTGCGTCTTCCGCCACGTCGGCGTCGTTCAGGAAACAAAAAACGGGGCTTCCGGTCCGTTCTGCGGCTGACCGTCGGATTCCTGCCCGTACCATCTCCACGTCCGTGATGATGGGGGCGCCCCTTCGGATGGCCTCTATACCTGATTCCACTGCGCCCGGAGAGAACAGGAACGTCTTTGCCCATTCCACGTCCGTTGTGGCGTGGGCGATGCGAAGAACGACCTCTCTTTCCGCAGCGGGGCCGCTATAGTCTCCCATAAGGCTTTCAAGTATCCTGAAGCTTTTCTTTTCGATCTCTTCAGGCGAAAGAAAACGGTCCGGTTTTTCTGTTCTGTTATTCATGGAACCTCCTAAAAAAAGGCGGACCCCTGCGGAAAGGGGCCCGCCCTTTGATCTTTATGAAAAACCGGAGATCTTCAGGGAAGCCGACCCGAACCCTCGCAGGCGTCAAACCGTATATTCCATCCATGGTCTTCTGGCTTCCCTCATCCTTGTCCGCCCCTTCCCGGGATCTTTCCGGTGGTACAGCGGACGCGTCAGGTACACAGCGGCGGGACCGCGCCGGAATCTCACCGGGCCTTCCCCTTGGAGTAGAATTCTGTGTGAAATTACCTCAATCCTAAGCTCTTGGGCCGGTTGTGTCAATGATGTTCCGGTCTGCTGTTCCGTTTTGCCCGTGACGTCATGCTGCCTCCACCGTCTCTTCAAATCCTCCACTGGTCGCTGCACCGTGAGCTTTTTTTGAAAAAATTCGATTTATAATGATGAGAAATAAGGTATAATATGCATTGTATATTGATTATCTCGGGAGGATGCCATGCAGCTGAAGCAGAAATACAAGACAAAATCAGGTTTTGTGTATGAACTGATGCGGGAGAAGATCGTCTCCGGTGAATGGCCCCAGGGGATGAACATTATTGTTGCCTCGATCGCAAAGGAGATCGGAGTCTCGGCCATCCCGGTCCGGGAAGCAATGAAACTTCTCGAATCAGAGGGCCTGGTGGTCCTGGAGCCTCACAAGGGGGCCAGGGTGACGGAGTTCGATACGGAAAAAATCATGGAAGTCATGTCCATCCGCGGTGCCCTTGAGGGCTATGCCGCTAATGTGGCGCTGCCTTTCCTCGACCCTGAGGCATTCGCGGACCTTCACCGCAGGGTCGAGGAGATGGACGGCTTCGTCAGGGCCGGGGAGTGCGACCGGTTCATCGCGGCAAACAAGGAATTTCACAGGACGATATATGCAAAGGGGCCTTTTCCGATCCTGAGCGAGATGATTTTCAAGCTCTGGGACGGCGGCGGATTCTCCCGAATCGTTTTTGCGTTCCGTCCCGAGAGGATAAAGACAGCACACGAAGATCATATTGCCATCCTCAGGGCCCTTGAGGAGAACAACGGGGATGAAGCGGAGCGGCTCATCCGGCAGCACAAGCTCGGCCTGGCAAAAGTTCTGTGCGATATGGGGAAGAAGGGGACTTCTTCCCGCTGATCAGCGGGGAAGGACCTTCTCTTCCGTCCAGCGGTTCCTGAGTTCCGCGGCCCGCTGCCTTTCTTTTTTCGACATCTTTTCCCAGGCCTCTTCCTTGAGATCCTCAGCGTCGACGATATCTCTTCCATCAGCCATATCGAGGTATGCCCAGGCGGCGGGCAGATCCTGTTCCACTCCGCTTCCCGAGAGATAAAGGGACCCGAGGACGAACCACCCGAATTCGTTTCCCTGTTCCGCGGCCCTGCGGGCCCATCCCTCTGCGGTCCCCGCGTCCGCTTCAACACCATCCCCTTTAAGGTACATAAAGGCCAGCAGCCCCTGGGCGAGCGATTCTTCCTGCTCAGCGGCGTCGAGGGCGAGGAGCCTGGCCTTCTCGAGATCTTCATCGGCGGCGACTCCCTCGTAATGCATCCACGCGAGTGCGGCCTTTCCGAGAGAGCTGTCCTCCGCCACGGCCTGTTCGGCCAGGTCGAGAGCCCGCTCATCGTCCTCGTCCATCCCCTCGCCGAAGTAGCAGAGAAGGGCCAGGAGCCCCATGCCGTCGGGGTCTCCTCCTTCAGCCGCCTTTTCCGCCCATTGTGCGCATTCGTCCAGGTTCCGTTCGATGCCCCACATCTCGCCGTAGTAGAGCAGGCGGGCGAGGAGCCCCTGTATCTCCGGATCCGCTCCGGGCGCGGATGATGCTTCCCTCAGGAGGCGGATCCCCGCCGCCGGGTCCGTGAAGCCATCCTCGAAGATCCTGATAAGCCCCAGAAGGGTTTTTGCCCCGGAGTCACCTCCCGCAGCCCCTTTCTCAAGCCATTCCACAGCCTTTCCGGTATCTTTCGGGAAGCCCTCGCCATCGTAATACAGAGCCCCAACAGCAGACTGGGCCTCAGGATCTCCCTTCCGGGCGAGTTCCAGGAGCTCATCTGTTTCAAAATCTTCCTCTCCTGGGGTATCCTCCCGGGGGAGGGACGGGATTTTTCCGGAGACAGGTCCCCGGGCGGAGACTTTCGGCGATATTCCCGCCCTGCGGAGGAAATCCACGATCCGGTCAGCCGGGAGTGAGGCGTTGACGAAAGCTCCCTCGTCTTCCTCGGTATAGCCCCAGGTGTTGATCCCCACCACTTCTCCGCGGCTGTTGACCAGTGGACCTCCGCTGTTTCCGGAGGCGATGGCGGCAGTGTGGATTATGTTCCGCCTGCCCTGCTTTTCAACAATGGCGCTGACGGTTCCCTCCGTATAAACCACGGGAGGAGCTGTCCTGAGTTCGCCGTTCAGGATTTCATCAATGCTCTGGTCGAACCGGGTGACGAGAAGGGGAAAGCCCCAGGAGCTCACCCTGTCCATGCGGCTTACCCGGGGGGAGAAAACGATGGAGGGAAGGGGTACCTCCGGCGAGAAACGAAGCAGGGCGAAGTCGTTCCCTCCTGCTTCCCCGCCGTATTCCCTGTGGACGAGAGTAGCCCGGACCGGCTTCTGGACTGGGTTGGCGAGAATGATTGTTCCCTTCCCGTCCACCACGTGGGCGTTGGTAACCACGTATCCATCGGCGACGACGAAGCCCGTTCCCATGCTGGCGGAATCTCCGTGGTCCAGCAGGACGTAGACCACCGCCCTTTCCATGAGAGCCGCAATTTTCCGCCGGCGGTCCTCGAGGAGAGCGAGAATATCCGGTGCCTCCTGCTGCGCGGACGCTCCGGGAAGGAACGGAGGAACGAGAAAAAAGGCTGCGGCAAGGATGAGGACGCGGGCAATCGTTTGTGCATCGGGTCGGTGTAATGGGGTCATGGCTGTTCCTCCCTGAAAATATTCTCTCAAGTTCATGGTATTCTCCGGAAGCGGGTGTGTCAATTCTTTCCAGACAGCGGCAGGTGGTATATAGTATTTTTTAAAGGTTCAGATACGCCGATTTTTCCGAGAGGAGTGATGAATGATGTCCACCAGGGGGATGAGAGGATGCCTTGTCGTGTTGCTGCTGTTTTTCGTGACGGCTTTTTCCGCTGCCGCCGAGGTGGATCCCGTGCTCGCCAGGATCACGGGATCATCCGTGAACATCCGTGCCGAAGGATCGAGAACCGCGAGGGTCATCGGCCGCTTTGCGGGCGGGGAGACTGCCGTGGTGCTCCGGGAGGAACAGACGGGAGATCCCTATCCCTGGTCCCTGGTGATTGCCAGAGTTCCGCTGCCCGACGGTCCGGTGGTGGAGGGGTGGGTCTACGGCCAGTACGTGGAACCCCTCCCCCAGGGTGAGTGGTTCGGGAATACCGGCGGTGCACAGAGCCTTGCCTTTGACGCATTCTTCCTCGCCACACAGGAGCGGTTAGGCAGCACTCCCAAAGAAGCGGTTCAGAAGCTGGGAAAACCAATATCCCGGAATGACCGGGAGGTACCCGGGCGGCACGACCCGTCCTACAGGGTGACGTTCACGGAGCTGACCTACCCCGGACTTGAACTGCAGTTTTTCTCCACGAAAGACAACCGTGCCCTCATCGGAGCCAAGGTGACACAGGGGAATCACGTCCTGGGAAGGTATGTGCGCCTGGGTGCCGGTCACAGGGAGGTCTTCCTGGAGCTTGGTCCGCCCCAGTTCCAGGAAGGACCGGTTTTCGGATGGTCCGACGAGGCGGGGTATGCTGAACTGCAGGTGACCTTCTCAGGAGGGAAGATTCTCCTGGTGGATTTTTCCGCGGAACCTGACTGATTCGACTGCGTCCCGTCTCTTACCCTGCTACGGCTCAAGGGTGGATTCATGTATCTGACGGTGTTTCTGGACTGGTATTCGCGGTACGTGGTCACGTGGCCCTTTTCGGACTCGCTATCGGCGGATTTCGTGGTCGAGGCGCTGGAGGATGCCTTCAGGATCGCCCGTCCTGGAATCATCGACAGTGATCAGGGTACCCGGTACACGAGCAACTTCTACATCGAACGGATCCGGGACGAGAGCGGAAGTATCGCCATCAGCATGGACGGAAGGGGGCGTTGCATGGACAACATCTTCACGGAGAGATTCTGGAGGAGCTACAAGCAGGAGGAGGTCTATCTGAAGGAATACGAGAGTCCCCGCGAAGCCCGCCGCTCGACGGCGGAGTACATAAAACATTATAATTTCGACCGGCCCCATCAGTCATTGAACTACCGGACACCCCGGGATGTCCACTCCGTGGAAAAAGCCGGAAAGGTTACCATTAAATAGTCGCAATTCTTTTTCAGACGAGTTAAAAAAACAATGATTTTTTGTCTTGACAACCGGGTCCACTTTAGGCCGCTTATTATTTTCCCGCCGGTTCTCCCGGTCCGAACTTTTTTCGGAGGTGTTCATATGAAGCGATCCTTTCTGTTCGTCCTGATTCTTCTGATATGCATCTTTCTTCCCTCTTCGGTGTACGCTGCACCTTCGTCACGGGAGAACGACCACTGGCTGAAAATCAACCCCATCGGCAAGCCGCCGGCCCAGCCTTCGGAGACCTACAATCTTCTCGAGTCGAGGCTCCGGAACGTCCTGGCAGGCAACCTGGACGGCATGGATTTTTTCCGGTCCCTCGGCCGGGACGGCATGACCATGAGAGACGTGATGGCCTTCAAGGAGGAGTTTATCCGGCTTCGGGGCGAGGACCTGCGGAAGACGGGGGCGCTCTCTCCGGCGGATGCCCTTCCCGGAGCGCTGGAGGCATGGGAGCGGACCTTCGGCGAAGCGGAACGGTCCCTCATGGACGTGCGGAGGAAGGGGGTCGAGCGGGCCTTCGCCGAGGGAGTCCGGCGGTACAGGGACGCCCATCCGGATTTTCCCTACCTCGTCCGCATGGATGCCGGTGCGTCCTCCCGTGAATCCTACGGAGAGCTCCGGTTCGAGGGGGACATCGACATCTCCACCCTGGCGGCCCAGGTGGAGGATGCGGTCTCCCTCAGAGATTTCATCTCTTCCGCCATCCGGGAGAGCTTCAGCCTGGACATGACGGCACTGGACGCCCTGGTGACCGCCCACCGGCAGGCCACCCTCGACGTGTACATTACCCAGCCCGCCGCGGACTGGGCGGAGATGGACTCCCTCAAAAGAGGACGGCTGCAGGAGATCGTGGTGGAAAACGGGGAGGTGGGCTACCGGGATGTCACAGATCCTGTGGAGCGGGTCTTCATCTTCGCCAACCTGAAGAACAACCTCCGGATGAGGGGCGGCGCCCCGGACGACCTCGCCCGGCTCATGGACGAGCCTCCCGACAGGATGACCTCGGACATGGAGCCGGCGGTCAGTCTGGAGATGCTCCGGCACATGACCACCGACGCTCTGCGGGCCCGGCTCGCCTACCACGAGAAGATCCTCAAGCTGGCGAAATACGTGGACCGGAGCGCCTCCATCGCCAAAGGCCCCCTCGGCGATACGGCCCTGGCGGCCTGGGCACGGCAGGTGACCCTGGTGAAGCAGAACAGGGGGCTGGATGGCGGGCAGAGGCTGAAGCGCATCCTGGAGATCAGCGAACCGCTCCTCGGGGATCCCCGGGACTTCGCCGGCCTCGACCGGGCGATCCTCTCCCTCGGGGAGCGGGCTTCCGCCCTGATCCGGGACAACGTGTCGAAGGGCATCGACGCCAGGCTGAAGCTCATCGGCGATGCCCGGACCCCCGCGGAAAAAGACGGGGAGCGGAGGAAACTGCTCTCGGAGCTCGAGGAGACCTTCAAGGCCTACGTGGAGAAGGGAGTGGACTTCCCCCCGAAGGCCCACGAGACCATGATCGCCCTCGCCGACGCCCTGAAGGTGACGGTGCTCAACATTCCGGCGTCGGAGCTTGAGAGGATGAAGCGCTACCTGGACCTGGCCGCCGAAAAGCCCGGTTCCCTCGACCTGGCCGTCGGCATGGCATGGCACCTCTTCGAGGGGGCCTACACCACCGCCGACGGGGCGATCGACGCCTTCAACAACTGGCTGGACTATCTCGACAACCACACGGTGGCCCGCCTCCGGGCCATGAACCCGGAAGTGTTTCTTCCCGGCCCCGGGGGAAAGACCAGGGCGATAACCATCCCCATCGGCAGGATCAACGACCGGCTCAACGCGTCCATCCTGGGCGCCGTGGGGAACTCCCTTCCCTTCAAGGCCGTCAACCTGGGCCAGGAGCTCTACGCCTACGTGAGCGGCTTCCGGGAAGGGAAGGACATGTCCGAATCGGTGTCCAACGTGGCAACCCAGCTCTTCCGGTCCCGGGTTCCGGGAGGAGATATCGTTGAAGCCGTGGTCATGGAGAACTACACCCGGGCGGCCATCGGCGTGGTCTACCTTCTCTTCCCCACGCTCGCCGTTCCCGAGGCCCTGTACGGCATGGGAACCGCCGCCGCCGAGTGGTACGTGGGCACCTGGCAGCAGTGGCAGTACGACGAAATGGTGGACGAGCTGTACGAGGGAACGGCCTTCGAACCGACACGGGAGGGGACGTGGAGGGTGAAGTCCATAACCTACAGCCTTCCCGGCGGAGGTTCGGTCACCGTGGGGCGGGACGAAGCCTTCACCCTGCCGGAACTGGTGCCGAAGATCTCCAACATTCTCGTGCCCCAGGTGAGGACTCACCCGTCCAT
>Ga0228535_1001916_pt1 | contig 25088 bp, 25 predicted proteins | sample SJ1metagenome_FD_168457 | JGI IMG/M metagenome (GOLD analysis project Ga0228535, IMG submission 168457) | Enriched culture of PCE-dechlorinating microbial communities from Ithaca, New York, USA - SJ1 | ecosystem: Engineered > Modeled > Simulated communities (microbial... > Unclassified | place...
AGGTACAACAGACGGGCATTTATGGGGTCAATCTTCGATTTGCTTATAGAAAAGATGGTTTTAAGTGAACCTAAAAGACTAAATAACAGAAAATTAAATAGGGAGGTCTAAACGCCTATACCAAATAAAAATATTCTTCATCTTAATAATAGTCTTAACTCTAAACTCCTAACTCTAAACTCCTAACTCAAAAAAAATCACCTAAACACCACTTCATCAATAACATCGCAGCCAACATATTTGTTTAGCGACTGCATAATTTCATCTCTCGAAAGAAACAAATCATGCCTTAAAACAGAAGATGATAATGTTACATATAGTTTTCTGTTTCTTACAATGATATCAGTAGTATATTCTGAAATATTTTCGCCAAGAACTTTCGACCAAGCATTAACAATCTTTTTCTCAAACAAAGGTTTATCTAATTTCCTGAGTTTTAGAAATTCTTGAATAAGGTCTTTTATATTTTCGGTCTCTCTTCTTCGCATGATATTTAATCTAATCTTTTATCTCAATTTTAAAATCTGCCCTATGTATGCACCTTGTGTAAATGGTATATTATTCAATTGATATAAACTAACTAATTGAATACCATATGTCTGAGATATACCGTAAAGCGTTTCACCTTGTTGCACTACATGTATCTTGTTTGGATATGCTGCACGCTTTTTCTTCTTCGACAAGTATATAATATTACCAAGTTTTAGTTCGGCATCATCACCAACATCATTATATCTTCTCAATCTTTTCTCCGAGATTTTTAATTCTTTTGAAATAGAAGCATAAGTGTCGTTTCCTTTTGCTACAGCAATTTTCAAATAATTCGACTTGTAAATCTCACGAGGCTGCACTATGTTTAATTCATGATTAATCTGAATTGTTTCGTATTTATCAGGTTTTTGAGCAAATAAACCTCTTTTCTTGTCAAATTCATGCAGATTATATCGTTCAATCAAACTGATTAACTTTTGAGCATATGCAGGATCGGTAGCATAACCGGCAGCTTTAAGTCCATGTGCCCAACGGACATAATCAGTAGATCTCAAATCGAATAATGATTTATATCTTGGTCGGGTTACTAAAAACAATGAATGATCTTCGTAAGACTCCGAAGCATGTCGATATTTTCTGAAACATTCATTCCTTTCATCGTCATCATGATAAATTTGCTTTCCTGTCCAATCGTGACATTTAATCCCAAAATGATTATTTGCTTCTACTGCAAGTCGACCCTTGCCTGCACCTGATTCCAATAGTCCTTGCGCTAAAATGATACTTGCAGGTATACCGTGTTTTTGATGTTGCCTGACAGCTATATCTTGAAATTTATCAATATAATCTAAGTATGCAGGATCTAACGTCTGACCGTAAGATGTTGTTAGGCATATAATTATTGAAATAAATAAAAGAATTCTTTTCACGAACAGTGCTTTAATTTGAATGCACACAAAATTACATGAATTATTTTAATGAGCAAGATGAATATTGTTGAAACTAAAGATATTTACCTTTTACCCGTTTTTACTAATTACTTCTAAAGAGGCTTTATTTAATATTTCTATGTTTTTACCTTTTACCTTAATTATTCCATCTTGTTCAAATTCAGATAGAATGCGACTTACACTTTCGCGACTTGTATCTATAAGATGACCTATCTCTGTTTGTGAAATAGGTATTGTATAACTGTCTGAATGAAAAAAATTATTGGCAAAGTCTAATAATACATCAGCTAAATTTCCCCGTGTAAGCTTTTGTGTACGATTTGCACACCTTCTAAACGACTCTATTTCATATCGACATAATGATTGAATAATTTCAAAAGAAAAATGATCACTTTCTTTTAATAAGTTACGAAAAACTGTTACGTCTATAAAGCATACTTCACAATCGTCTAATGCCGTGATTGAATATTGATTTATCTTATCTCCAAAGGTAGTTGGTAAACCCAAATATGTAGGAGGTTTGGCTAATTTTACGATTTGCTCACTGTACGGACCGGTTATATGTATCTTCACAAGTCCCTTTCTAAGGAAGATGATATTAGTAGAATATGTGCCTTGCCGAATGATAGAATCGCCCTTTTTAAAGTTGACAACTATGTGATTTTCATTTAGTTTATCCATTTGCATGCTGTCTAAATTAGCAACATGAGTTGAAACGAACGGGCAAGTATTACAATGTGTTCCCATCTTAAATGATTTAATATTGATGCAAATATATAAAATGTGACAAACATCACAATACATTGTATGCTAAACCACACTATTTTTTTGATTTTCAAATTAATATAACTCTATCTTTGCAGTACTCATTATAAATAAAATATCATGGAAAATGCTATTACAGTCGAACAGCTTCAGAAAGATATTGAAGCTTTAAGAAAAAAGGTAAGTTTGTTAGAAAATAATCGTAAAGATCAATTGTCCATCGCAATTGTTTCGGGCGATATGGATAAAGTTCTGGCTGCAATGATTATTTCATTAGCTGCTGCGGCAATGGACACTCAGGTTAAACTCTTCTTTTCGTTTTGGGCATTAGCAGCCTTGCGTGACCCTAAAAAGAAACCGAAAGGTAAAGATTTTATTGCGAAAATGTTTGGGATGATGTTGCCTAAAAGCAAAAACAATCTCAAATTATCTAATATGAATATGTGTGGCATGGGACCGATGATGATTAAAATGCTGATGAAAAAGAAAAATGTACTTTCACTCGACCAAATGTTTGCTGAAGCTGCTGAACTTGGAATTGAGATTACAGTATGCGAAATGTCTATGGATTTGATGGGCTTCAAGAAAGAAGAAATCATTGATTATCCTAATTTACGTTATGCCGGCGCTGCTACCTTTGCTGCCGATGCAGGAGAAAGTGCAATGCAGCTATTTATATAATGTCAATATTCAAAAGTCAATAGACTATAGACTATAGACTATAGACTATAGACCAACTAATCACTAATCACCAATTACCAATTACCAATTACCAATTACCAATTACCAATCACCAATCACCAATCACCAATCACCAATCACTAATCACTAATCACTAATCACTAATTACTAATCACTAAATAATTATGACAGAACAAGAATTAAGAGCAATAACAATTGCTAAATCAGTAGATGCACGCGGTACAGCTTGTCCGGGACCACTTTTGGAAGCCAAAAAAGCAATAGGTAAAATCGAAGTAGATGATGTAATGGAAATTCTATCTGCTGATGAGGGTACTAAAGTCGACATACCAAAATGGTGTGGTAAACAAGGTCATGAATACCTCGGTGCAGTTGAAGAAAATGGATATTTCAAAGTTTACATGCGAAAGAAATAATTGTAAATTATGGCTATTACCCATCAAAAAACAGCTAAGATTTTGGTGTTTTCAACAGAAAAGATTTCAGACCCTGCTATTGATATGGCAGGGCTGCTGAAATTACACTATCCGCCAACTGTTTATACTATTACTGTACCCTGTTCGAGCGGTATCAAACCAAAATGGATTTTACATGCTTACGACAAAGGTTTTGATGGTGTGTTTATAGCTGCGGATGGTACTGATTGTGTTTATGGTGAGACATGTACAGAAAAAACAGGTGCATTAGTCTCTAAGACACACGAACTTATGAAGGAAAAGGAACTAAATCCGGCTCGTTTGAGAATGGCTGCAATTTGTTCGGTTTGCAGCGAATCTTTTGTGAAACAGATTAGAAGTTTCAACGAATATTTATTGAAAACCTTAGAAACAGAATCGTGAATCAGATTAGGAAAAATATAAGTTATGATGCTTTGGTAATTGGTGCAGGTATTGCCGGCGGTGAAGCTGCTCTAAATCTTGCGAATACAGGTTATAAGGTGTTATTAATTGAAAAAGATGACAGTGTAGGTGGAAAAATGATTTTGTTAAGTAAGGTTTTCCCGACACTCGATTGTGCTGCCTGTATTACTACGCCTAAAGTATCCGAGATTGGACGTCATCCCAATATCACAATATTCACAGGTAGTACAGTAAGCAGTATAAAAAAGATAAGTGATAATGAATTTACCGCTACAGTACACAAAAAGCCTCGTTATGTTCATGTTGCAGATTGTACGGCATGTCAAAAATGCGAGGAAGTGTGTCCGGTAAGTGTCAATGATCAATATCAATATAATTTAGTAGGTAGAAAGGCAGCTTACATTCCCTTTAGTATTTGCGACCCTAAAGCAGCTGTAATAGATATAGAAAATTGTACGCTTTGCGGTGCATGCGAAAGAGTTTGTCCTACAAACTGTATAGATTTTACAATGGAGGATGAAGAGTTTGATTTGCACGTAAAAACTGTAGTACTTGCGACAGGTTTCAATCTTTTCGATCCGTTAAAAACACCTCGCTATGGCTTTGGAGAGTATAAAAATGTGCTGACTTCCATGCAGATGGAACGCCAAATAGCTCCAACTCGCCCATTTCACACAATATTACGACCGACTGACGGAAAAGTGCCGGATAGAATTGCTTATGTTCTTTGTACCGGTTCGCGCGATGTGTCAGTAGGCAATCCTATCTGTTCCCAGATTTGCTGCATGTATTCCATTAAGCAGGCTCAATTGCTGATGGGTGCACTTCCAATGGCTGATGTAACTATTTATTATTTGAATATCAGGTCGTTTGGAAAAGGTTTCGAAGAGTTTTACGAACAAGCGAAAGGTATGGGAGTGAATTTTATCAAAGGAAAAATTGGTAAAATCACCGAAAAAGAAAATGGTAATTTGCTGCTACGTTATGAAGATATTAACGAAGGAAAGCTTAAAGTTGCCGAGCATGATATGGTTGTGCTTTCAGTTGGCGCACTGCCTAATCCGGAAGCTAAAACCCTGTTTGCAGACGATTTGAAACTTGATAGTTTTAATTTTGTCGATCAGCCTGATTTGATGGCTTCTCCGGCTAAAACAAGTATTGACGGAGTTTTTGTGGCGGGGACAGCTTCAGCACCGATGGATATTCCCGATGCAATTTTATCTGCCGGCTCTGCTTCGTCGGAAGCTATTAGTTACTTAATGAAACAATGATGTTATGGAGAAAAGAAGAATAGGCGTTTACGTTTGTCATTGTGGCGGTAACATTTCCGATTATGTAGATGTGGAAAAAGTTCGCCAGTCCGTTGAAAATGACGATAATATTGTTCTGGCAAAAACAACAATGTTTGCTTGCTCCGACATGAATCAGAAGGAGATGGTTGAAGATATCAAAAATCATAATCTGGATGGTGTTATTGTAGCCTCTTGTTCGCCTAAATTACATTTGGTTACTTTTAGAAATGTTACGCAGCGTGCTGATTTGAATAAATACACATACGTTCATTCGAATATTCGTGAACAAGCATCGTGGGCACATTCTGATAATAAGGAAGGTGCAACCGAAAAAGCAATTCATCTTGTTAAATCGGCTATTGCTAAAGCTCGTCATGTCGAACCGCTTGAGCCTTCAAAAATAAAGGCTGAAAAAAGTGTGGCAGTTATCGGAGCAGGTATTGCCGGACTAAAAGCTGCACTGTCGCTTTCAGAAAAGGATACGCATGTGTTTCTTATTGAAAAAGAAGCGACTGTCGGTGGTTGGGTTGCGAAATGGAAAGATTTGTTTATGACTGATGAAACCGGAGATGCACTTATCAAACGTCTGTACGAGGAAGTTAAACGTAAACCAAATATCACTATTTTTACTAATTCTGAAGTGTTTGCAAACACAGGCAGTATTGGTAATATTATGCTGAAAATCAAACAGAAAGGAGAGTTGTTCGATATTACAGTTGGTTCTGTTTTAGTTGCAACAGGTTTTGAACCATATAAACCTAAGGAAGACGAATTTGGTTTTTCAACCGTTCCAAATGTTATCACTTTGCCTGAGTTTAAGCAATTGATAGATCATGAGAAAGATGTGTTGACTTATAATGGGCAAAAGGTAAAAAACGTATCTTTTATCTATTGCGTAGGCAGTCGACAGCCCGAAGGTGAAAATACTTATTGTTCGCGCTATTGCTGTACAGCAACTATTCATGCTGCTAATGAAGCTCGTAAAAAGTTTAAAGGCATTCAGAATTTTCATTTTACTCGTGGTGTGAGATCTTATGGTAAACAAGAACTATTATATGCCGAGTCTTTGCAAGGTGGTGATATATATTTTCAGTCATACGAAGATGATTTACCAAAAGTTTTTGTTAGAAATAACAAACCTGTAGTCAGAATAAATGATATTCTTACCGGAGGACGTGAACTTGAAGTTGAATCCGATTTGGTTGTGTTGGTTACAGGTATGATACCAAGGAGCAATAATACCATTAGCTCATTATTTAAAATTCCGAAAGGCAGAGATAAGTTCTTCAGTGAAATTCACATGAAACTTAGACCGGTTGAGACTGTAATCGATGGAGTTACAATTGCGGGTGCTTGTCAGGGACCTAAAACAATCATAGAATCAGTAAATTCGGCACTATCTGCTGCTACAAAAGCATACTCAAACATCAGCAAGGGTGTACTTGAAACCGATCCGCAAATTGCAAAGATTGAGGCAAAAGACTGTACAGGTTGCGAGGATTGTATTCCTGCTTGTCCGTTTGATGCAATATCGATGAAGCAAATAGATGATCAATCTATTGCGGTTATAAATGCCTCATTATGTAAAGGTTGTGGTATGTGTACTCCTGTATGTCCGACTGATGCGATAGATTTAATAGCACATTCCAATGTCGAAATAATGGGTATGATAGATGCTTTGGCATAAATAATAATGTGAAATATTCATCAAGATGGAAGTAGAAAAAGGTAAAACAGCAAAATACTTACGAGATAAGCAAGGTGTTTCTGATAAAGCAAAAGAGCAGCAGAAAGAGTTTCAGCGAATTAAAAAGCTTATAACAAATTCTTTAGCTGATGGAGAATTGACAATAACTGAAATATCTGAGAAAACTGGTCTGACACGTCCGGATGCAATGTTTTATGTTATGTCATTAGTGAAATATGGCTTTGTTCAGAAAGGAGAGATTGACGATATGGATGAATATTATACTTATAAATTGATTAAGTAATGGCAACAGTAAATCCAAAATTTAGTAAAAACCTTAAAAAGTACGGAGGTTTTAATTTCAATGCTTGTTATAATTGTGGTAACTGCACTGCTGTTTGTTCGCTTTCAACAAGCGACAGCTCTTTTCCACGCGAATTAGTCAGAATGAGTGTAGTTGGTTTGGAAGAAGAACTTGAATCCTCGTTAAAGCCTTGGGAATGTTATTATTGCGGTGAATGTAGTACTCATTGTCCGCAAGATGCAAATCCGGGTGAGTTAATGATGACTTTAAGACGTTGGCTTACTGCTAAATATGATTGGACAGGGTTATCAGGCATTTTTTATAAATATCTGCCTGCATTTATTGTTGCATTATTGGCGGTTTTCGCAGGCGTTATAGTTTTTGCTAATTACATAGACTGGAATCTTACTGAACTTCTACACTATGGTCATTATTTTGAAATGTTTGCTATTGCAACTGTTTTTGTTGTGATATTTATTCCTAACTTATTGCGGATGTGGTATTTCACTATTATCAAACCCAAACATAAAGTTAAATTCAAGACTTACTTTAAAACATTAGGTGAGTTGTTTGTTCATATGTTCACTCAAAAACGTGCTAAAGATTGTGATGATAATCACTTCCGTTGGTTGGAGCATCTTATACTCGTTTTTGCATATCTTTCGTTGTTGTTTACTACCGTATTTTTAGATTGGTTTAGCACTGAGAAGCTGTTTATTATAGTGCTCGGATATATCGAAAGTCTACTGATTTTTATTATTACATTCGATTTTGTTAAAGACCGCATAGAAAAGAAAAAAGCATTAGCTAAGAAATCTCAGCCCTCAGACTGGTTTTTTGTTATATGGCTGCTATTGATGGGATTAACAGCATTTGTAGTGCGACTTTTTATCGACCTTAATTGGTTGGAAAGTAATAAATGGATATATATAGTACATTTAACCGTTTTAGCTCAATGGGCTATGCTTATAGTTCCTTTTGGCAAATGGACTCACTTCCTTTATCGTTCGTTTGCAATGTATTTTGTAAAACTGAAGAATGTGAGGTAATGTATTGCAGACCAACTTACCCATTGACTTTAAAAAAATGCTTGCTATGAATTGATGATTTAAGCACTGCAAATTGATGATATAAGCATTGTAAATTGCCTATTTAATACCTTTATAGACTTACTGCCGATTATCGGTAGTCTATTTGGATTATCGGTAAAGCAACTGCAGAGCATCTGTGGAGTAATTGCAGAGCATCGGTAAGACATTTACGGAGCATCGGTAATTGTTGTGCAGAGCACCTGTAGATATGTTACCGATAGTCTGCACGATAAGTAAGAATACTACTGATATACTATGAATAAGCTTTAAGTTGCCGGTTCATCAGCTTATTTTTAGACTTTCCTTTAATTTACCGCTCAGAATGTCTTTACCGTTACGCGACAAAGTCTGCACTATAAGATTATATTCTCCCGTCGCCAATTCAGGTATCTGAAAGTGTATTTCTGAAGGCTTATTGTAGGAATATAGATTTACTCTGATTTTATCTTCAGGAGCATCAGTCGGAACAAAGAACAATCCTAACCGGGAATCTTTTGGATCTATGCGCAGTCGTTTGCCGCTTAACATTCCAATTCCTCCGACTGTGATTATTTTATTTTTTGTTTCGCTGCAAATATCTGTGAACGTGTATAGAACCGGTGATTGCTTAGAATCTGTTATCTTCACGATCTTAGTGATTTTTATAGGCATTTCCCGTAATTGTTGACCCTCCATTCCTCGAATCTTAATTTGATGACGTTTGGGGTCGAATTTATCTTCCTTACTGTTGAAAGTGCCACAAATAGTGGGGCGTATCCGAAATAGGGGAGTTGCGATGCTATAGCCCTGATTAGCAAAATGTATTACTGATTGTGTAAGTCTCTCAAAATAAGCTAGCGCTTGTGGGCGTGTAAGACCGGAACCTTCATCTATCATGTGGGTGATGATGTCGTCAAGTTTTTTGGTTCCCGGACTTGAAACAACGGCATAGCAGGATTCGGTTTCTGCTGTAATAGCATTCTCAACAAGCATATACTTAATCATAACATGAGTTTTAGGTAGTAAAACAATACAAATTTAAATTATTATCAGGTCATTTTTCATTTTCCCGATTAAGTTTGCAAATGTATAAATTGTGATCTGAAAAATCATATTTCAGGATATGATTTAACATATATTTAGTTTTTGTTTATATCGGATTAGCGTGTTCGTGAAAAGTTTATATTTCATAAAACCTAATCAAACATATTTCTGAATTTCGAGAAGAAACTGCGGGATGCTGAAGCATTTGGTTGTATGTTGCTTGATTTGCTTAGTTTTTCCATTACTTCCTTTTCTTCTCGATTAAGATTTTCAGGGATATAAACTCCTATGTTTACAAGTAAATCACCTGTACCATAGCGGTTTACACTTGGTAATCCTTTCCCTCTTAATCTAAGCACTTTACCTGGTTGTGTGCCTGAAGCTATATTTACTTTTACTTTGCCGTCTACTGTCGGCACCTCTACCGAACCTCCTAAAGTTGCAGTAGGTACGGAAATAAGTAAATTGTAAATTAAATCGTTTTCATCACGTATCAATTCCGGATGTTTCTCTTCTTCAATCAATACTAATAGATCACCATTAACTCCACCACGACGAGGTGCATTACCTTTACCATTCATCGATAGTTGCATGCCTTCCATTACTCCGGCAGGTATGTTGATGTTTATAACTTCATCTTCTCTTACAATTCCTTCACCGTTGCAATAGGTACATTTATCTTTTATTATCTTGCCATCTCCCATACATGTCGGACATTCTGACTGTGTTTGCATTTGTCCTAATATAGTGTTTTGCACACGAGTTACACGTCCGCTACCATGACAAGTCGTACAAGTTACAGGTTCAGAACCATGTGCAGCTCCGGTCGAATTACAATGCTGACAAGGTACATATTTTTTGACTTTAATCTTCTTTTCTACTCCATTAGCTATTTCAGAAAGATTAAGTCGCACTTTAACTCTTAAATCAGAACCTTTTCTAACTCGTGTACCTCCTCGACTGCTTCCTCCAAATCCTCCGAAATTGCTAAACCCGCTAAATCCTCCAAAATGACCACCGAAAATATCACCAAAATGAGAGAAGATATCTTCCATACTCATACCACCGCCACCAAAACCACCTGAAGCACCATTTACACCTGCATGACCAAATTGATCATAACGCTGACGTTTTTGAGCATCACTCAATACCTCATAAGCCTCAGCCGCTTCTTTAAATTTTTCTTCAGCAGCCTTGTCACCCGGATTTTTATCAGGATGGAATTCTATTGCTTTCTTACGATATGCTTTTTTTATATCTTCTGCTGATGCGCTTTTACTTACGCCCAACACTTCATAATAATCTCTTTTCGACACTGTGTTAATATTTTTGATGAGTTATTCTCCTACAACAACCTTTGCAAAACGAATTACCTTTTCGTTCATAATGTATCCCTTAGATACACAGTCAATTATTTTGCCCTTTTGTTCTTCTGTTGGTGCAGGGAAAGTTGTTACGGCTTCGTGTAAATCTGTGTTAAATTCTTCATTTTCAGTAGATATTACGTTCACGCCATTATCCGATAAAAAGGATATGAATTTTAAGTAAATTAAGTCAACTCCTTCTTTTACGGCTTGTACATCTTCAGCCGTTTCCATTGCTTGTAAAGCTCTTTCAAAATCGTCTATTAATGGGAGTATCTTTGTGAGCAGACCTTCTCCTGCATTTTGAATTAATTCTAATTTCTCTTTGGCTGTCCTTTTTCTGAAATTATCAAACTCAGCCATTAAGCGTAAATTCTTATCTTTTAAGTCGGATACTTCTTGACTTAAACTTTCAATATCTTCTCTAATTTTTTTTGCTTCTTCTTCTACAGTAGTTTCGTCAACTATCTTTTCTTCGTTGTTTGTGTTGTTCTCATTAACTACATTATCCTGTACTTCTTCCTCTTTTCTCTTCTTCATATTTAATTGTTGCTTATTAATATATATGACACTGTGTCGTTTCACAAGAATACTGCCAAAGCACAATTGATAATGTTTTGGCAGTATTATGCTGAAATAATGTCAGTAAAACGTAAAAAACTATTTTCTTTCAAGCCATTTTATGAAATTATCCGGATTTTCATCGAAGGTATACGGACTGTTTATCGGCTTGCCTTCATTGTCTAACATAACATAATATGGTTGTGCATTTGCACCGAATTTATATCGTTGAAGATAACTCCATTTATCACCTATGGTTTTTATGCTCCTGATTTTACCATTTTCTTCTATTTTGTATGGCTCTTTTAATGGTGTTTTATCATCTACAAATAACGTAATAAGTACAAAATCATTCTCTAAAAGTTTTTTTACCTGTGGATGTGTCCATACAGAAGCTTCCATTTTACGACAGTTAACACAACCATATCCTGAAAAATCAATTACTACGGGTTTACTTCTTTCGTTGGCATACTTCATACCTGCTTCAAAATCAGAAAATTGAGCATGAACTTGAGAGTCGTACACTATAAAGTCTTGTGTAGTCAGGGGAGGAGCGAATGCACTGATTGATTTTAATGGTGCTCCCCATAAACCTGGAACCATATATACTGCAAAGGAAAGAGAAATGATGGCTAAAAAAGTACCAAGTACCGAAGTATGTTTAGCTTCATCATCATGTGGAAATCTTATTTTTCCTAATAAGTAAAATCCTAATAATGTGAAGATTACTATCCATAATGAAATAAATACTTCCCGATCGAGTATCCTCCATCCATAAGCTAAATCGGCTACTGATAAGAATTTTAATGCTAATGCAAGTTCTAAAAATGCTAATACGACTTTCACTTTATTTAACCAGCCTCCTGATTTGGGCATGGTCTTTAATAAGGATGGGAAGAATGCGAAGAATGTAAAAGGTATGGCTAATGCAACTGCAAATCCTAACATTCCAATGGCAGGTGCAAGAATACTGCCTGTGCCTGCTACTTCAACTAACAATGTTCCGATAATTGGTCCCGTACATGAAAATGAAACTAATACTAAAGTGAATGCCATAAATAAAATACTGAGAAATCCTGCTGTTGAATCAGCTTTTGCATCTAATTTAGTCGACCATGAAGCAGGCAAGGTGATTTCAAATGCACCAAAAAACGAAATGGCGAATACTACCAACAATGCAAAGAATAAAATATTGAATATTGCATTTGTAGACATGCTGTTAAGTGCGCTGGCTCCAAAGATTAATGTAATTAAAATTCCAAGAGCAACATATATCACAATTATTGCTAATCCGTATAATATTGCATCTCGTCTACCTTTCGATTTTTTCTCTGATCGTTTTAAGAAAAAACTTACTGTCATAGGGATTATTGGCCATACGCAAGGAGTAAATAAAGCGAGAAATCCACCTGCCATTCCTGCCAGAAAAATCAGCCAGAATGTAATATCTCCCGAACTGCCCATTTGATTGCCGAATAAACGTAACTCATCAATTACAGGTGTCCAGTAATCAGTAACCGCGTCATTACGGTCATCTTTTTGTGATATTGCCGTAGTTTCTTCAAAGTTTTGTGGTATTACTGTAATATCTTCAGTAATCTTTTCAGTGTTTTTTGTGCTTTTACCTTCTTTTGTATCTTTTACTGCTTTTACATCCGAAGTGTTTTTTGCATTTTTATCTTTTGCGTATGATAAAATAAATTCATCCTTTGTAGGTGGTAAGCAACGCTCATCATCGCAAACCATATATTCAACATATCCTTCTATGTTTATATCTGATGTTTCACTGAATTTGATTTTCTGCACAAAAATAGCCTCATTAGCATACCATGTTAGCTTCATATCGAAGTTTTTATCAAATACTTCTATGGTTTTTGTCTTTGAAATAGCTTTGCCTTCTAAAGCTACATTGTCTAAAGTTTCATATACAAATTTTGTTGGACGTGGTCCGTTTTCCGGTATGTCCATCCCATATAGATGCCACTTATCATCAATTTTTGCTTTATGTATGATTTCGCCTGTTGTCTTGCTCGTTATTTTTAACTCGTGTGACCATTTTAAAGGCTCATAAATCTGACCTTTTATTAGGTTAGCAAAAAGGATTAATAAAATTAAAATATTTATCTTTTTCATGCGTTGAAATTTTATTTTTTATTGTCGTATCTAGCTCTCTAATAAGATAATTTAGAAATTTTCGACAAAACTAATAAATTAAATGAATGTATGAATAAATGTTCATATGTATTTTGTATTTCTTAACATGTGTAATAAGTTTTTAAAAAGCAAAATTACAAACATAGATTGGAAATAAAGCATTTATTAAAATTTTAATGGCTTCTTTTTGTTATCTTTGGCAAATTTCGATGGAAAATCAACTAATAAGGATTGTGATATGAAGATATATGATGAAAATGACCTTTATAAATTTATTAAAAGGAAGGATTGGAAACAATTAAGAATTGCAATTGAACAATTTGATTTCTTGCAACTTACCGAGATTATAGAAAGAAGTAATGAATTTGATTCAATAGTTATATTCAGATTTTTAGGAAGAGAGCTTGCAACTGATGTGTTTCATGAACTTTCATTTAAAAAGCAGGAGGAAATTGTAGAAGGTCTTGCGCAAAACGCCTCAAAAGTTGCTGCTTTGCTCAATGATATGGAGCCGGACGACAGAACTGCGTTCCTTGAAGAATTGCAAGGTAATGTTACTCAACGGTTAATGCAGCTTTTAACTCCTGAAAATAGAGAAGTGGCAAAGAAACTTTTAGGTTATCCTGAAGATAGTATCGGTAGGTTGATGACACCTGAATATGTGGCTGTCAAATCAAATTATACGGTAAAACAAACGCTTGATCATATTAGGGAATTTGGAAAAGATTCGGAAACGCTTAATGTTATTTATATTGTTGATAATGACTGGCATTTGATTGATGATATTAGGATTAGAGAGGTTTTGTTAGCTTCACCAGAAACAGAAATTAAAAATTTAATCGATAATAAATTCGTTGCTTTAAGTGCTTTTGATGATCAAGAAACTGCGGTGAATGTCTTTAAAGATCATGATAGGGTAGCCTTGCCTGTTATCGATTCAAATGGTATTTTATTAGGTATAGTAACTGTCGACGACGTGTTAGATGTTGCAGAAGAGGAAGATACTGAGGATTTCCATAAGTTTGGTGCTATTCAAGATGCTGTAGTCAGCCCTCTGCAAGCTACAATATCGTATTTATATAAAAAGCGTGTTTTTTGGCTTACTGCCTTAGTATTTATGAATGTTTTTTCCGGAGCTGTCATTGCTAAGTTCGAAAATGTACTTGAATCGGCTTTAGCTTTAGTATTTTTTCTGCCTCTGTTAATAGATAGTGGTGGTAACGCAGGTTCTCAATCTGCAACTTTAATGATTAGAGCCTTAGCTACCGGAGATGTTCAACTCAAAGACTGGGTCAAACTATTAGGCAAAGAGTTTTTAGTGTCTTTGTTACTTGGTATTACAATGGCAATAGGAGTAGCTTTGCTTTCCTCATTTCGTGCACCTGAAATTACTGTTGTATTGATAATCACAATGATATTAATTGTAATTGCAGGTAGTGTAATTGGCATGTTACTCCCATTTATCTTCACAAAGTTTAAAGTCGACCCTGCAACCGCAAGTGCCCCACTTATCACGTCTATTGCAGATATTCTGGGAGTATTTATTTATTTTACAGTAGCAAGCCAGGTGTTGAGAATTTAGGAGTGTCTAAAATCTTCCCAATAATCCTTTACAGTAGTTTTCATTTCACGATGTAATAACAACAATCCGATTAGGTTTGGTATTTAATATTTAATCTCTTTTTCATGTAATACATTGGTACGCTAACTAGCATACCTTTTTTATCGAAATCACGATATTTGTGTGTTGTGTGTCAGCTTGTAAAAACATTCGCTGTAAAAAGTTGCTATATTTCGAAACTTTATATATCTTTGCACAAACAAATACGATAGAATTAAATGCAGTTTTTTGAAACCATATTTTTAGAAGAAGCCGATAGATTTATGCAAACATTGGACAGGAAATCTCAACAGAAAGTAATGTACAATATGCGTTTAGCCGAACAAACAAATGATCCAGAGCTTTTTAAAAAGTTAAACGAAAATATTTGGGAATTCAGGACTAAGTTTTTAGGGAAACAGATGCGGGTTCTTGCATTTTGGGATAAGACCGAAAAGGTGGAAACACTGGTTTTAGCAACAAACGGATTTATCAAAAAGACGGCTAAAACGCCCAAGAATGAAATTGAACGGGCAGAAAGAATACGCAAAGAATATTTTAACAACAAAGAAAAAAATAATAGGCGATGAAACAGTACACATTATCAGAAATGGAAGACAAATACATAGGCAAAAAAGGTTCACCAGAGCGTGATGCCTATGAATATGAGTTGAAAATGGAGCTTTTGGGACGAATGATAAAAGCAACCCGAAAAGAGCAGAATCTTACTCAGGAAGAATTGGGAAAAGTCATTGGGGTAAACAAATCCCAAATCTCTAAACTCGAAAATCACACTAATAGTGCCACAATTGAGACCATAATGAAAGTTTTTAGTGCACTAAAGGCTGATATTCAGTTTAATGTGAGAGTAAATGACAAACAAATGCAAATTGTATGAAAGCCGAACACATACGCGGTATAAAAAATTGCCGGAACAGAAGGTTATCCAAGCGTTGTAGCCCGCACGAACATTAGTTGTATATTGAAAGTTACTCTCCGCATTCTGCCACTTCTCATAACCTCATTTCGATAAGGTGACTTCAACTAATTTTGTGCACATACCAAAAACTGCTGTCATCAACATCCAAAATAATGCAGCAGGACCTCCAAGATGCACTGCAAAGGCAACTCCTGCAATGTTTCCTGTGCCAACAGTCCCGGATAATGCAGTTGCCAAAGCCTGAAAATGTGATGTGTCGCCTTTATCTCCCTGTTTATCATATTTACCTCTTACAATGCGTATTGCATGCTTGAAATATCGTATTTGTGGAAACTTTAAATATATTGTGAAGAAAATTCCTGTACCAAGCAGGAGGAATACAAACCAATTATGACCGCCTATGTATTGATGTAAGGATATGAGAAAATCGTTTATGTTTTGCATACTTTGTTGTATTTTTGAGCCGACTAAGATAGAAAAAAGTTTTTATTTATTAATAAATGTGCTTTTAAATGAAAAAAATATTACCTTTGCAACCGGAATTAAACGCGTGAAATATATAATTAATTCCACCGATTGGGGGTGCCTTTAATAAATACGGGCTGAGATCATACCCTTTGAACCTGGACGGATAATGCTGTCGAGGGAAGAAGTAAATCTCCGTTATAATTTTTGGACTCTCACAATAAATTATTAATCAACAATTTAATTAATTTGTTATGAGAAAAATTTTAATTGCAGTATCTGTGCTGCTTTCTTTTACAGCCATTGTTTTGGCTCAATCTACACAGAAAAAAGATTCTTTACATATTTATCTTAATGAGGTAACTGTTTCTTCTTTGCGAGCAAATGAGAAATCGGCTGTAACTTATAGTGATGTCTCAAGTGAAGAAATTGAAAAGCAAAATGGTGGTCGTGATATTCCTTATCTGCTATCACTAACTCCTTCGTTTGTAACAACTTCTGATGCAGGAACAGGTATCGGATACACTAATTACAGTATTCGTGGTACAGATGCAAATAGAATAAATGTTACAATTAATGGTGTTCCTTTAAACGATTCGGAATCTCATATTGTGTTCTTTGTCAATACACCCGATTTTGCTTCTTCTCTTTCATCAGTGCAAATTCAGCGTGGTGTCGGCACTTCTACAAATGGTGCTGCTGCTTTTGGTGCAAGTATAAATATGCAGACCGAAAAGTTAAATCCAAATGCATATGCTGAAATTTCTTCGACATATGGTTCTTTCAATACAAATAAAAATATGTTGAAGGTGGGTACAGGATTAATGAACGACAGATGGGCTTTCGATATTCGTCTATCTAATGTAAAATCAGATGGTTATGTCGATCGTTCCAATGCCGATTTAAAATCCTATTATTTTTCAGGCTATTATTTGGGTGAAAAGTCGAGTTTGAAATTTATAACTTTCGGTGGTACAGAAAAAACTCATCAGTCATGGAATGGCGTTAGTGCCGATAGCCTTGTGAGCAATAGAACTTACAATGAATTAGGTAGTTATATCGATGATAACGGATATGAGAGATTTTATAATAATCAGACAGATAATTATAACCAAACTCATTATCAACTAAATTGGATTCAGCAGATTAATTCAGATTTTAATCTGCAACTTACTGGTCATTATACTCGAGGATTTGGCTATTATGAAGATTATAAAAACAATAGAAAGTATATAGAATATGGATTAACGCCGGCTGTTGTAAATGGAGTAACACTTTCAAAAACCGATTTAGTACGACAAAAATGGCTTGATAATCATTTTGGCGGAATTGCATGGTCGGTTAATTATAATAAAAACAAAATATCTTCAACATTGGGAGGGTCGCTAAACCGATATGATGGTGATCACTTTGGGAAAGTAATCTGGGTAAGAAATGCTCAGGGTTTAGATATAAACAAAGACTGGTATCGTAATAATGGACTAAAAGATGATGCGAATATTTATGCTAAAGTAACTGCTGAGATATTGCCAAATCTATTCTTGAATGGCGATCTTCAATATAGATATATATATTATAAAATGGTAGGGCAGGATGATAAATATGATGCTACGGTAGGAGATATGAGAGATTTAACACAAACTCATGTATTTAATTTCTTGAATCCTAAACTTGGTCTTACATATGCAATTAATGAGAATAATAATGTATACGCCTCATATTCAGTAGCGAATAGAGAACCTAATCGTAAAAACTATACAGAAGCCGGTCCAAATGATCGTCCCAGAAGTGAACGTCTGTATGATACGGAAATTGGATATAGATATCAAAATCGAAATTTTGCAGCCGGAATTAATTTGTTTAATATGAAATATAAAGATCAATTAATCCTTACAGGAAAAATAAGTGAGATAGGAGAGGCTTTAACTTCTAATATACCTGATAGTTACAGAAGAGGCGTTGAGTTTATTGTCGGTTATAAATTACAAGATTGGTTTAAATGGGATGCCAATCTGTCGTTGATGCAACACAAAATATTAAATTTTACTGAATATGATGTAGAGTCTTATGATGCAAACTGGAATCAACTGCCAAGTGTCAGCACTACTATTGGAACTACCAATATTGCAATGTCTCCTTCTGTTGTATTTAATAATAAGTTCGCTTTTAATTTTAAAAGATTTGAGATTGGACTATTATCAAATTATGTTGGTAAACAATACTTGGATAATACTTCTAATGCAGATAGAATGTTGCCATCATATTTTGTTAACAATCTGATTGCTAACTATAGCTTGCCATTAGAAGTAATTCGTTCAGTAGATTTTAGTTTACAAGTAAACAATTTATTTAACGCTAAATATATTACTAATGGATATGTTTGGTATTCATGTTACCAAGATGGAGAAAGATTAAATGATTTACGTTATTTTCCTCAAGCAGGTATACATTTTTTAGCTACTATTACAGTAAAAATATAAATATACCATAAATAGGGTATAAATATACCTCTACTCTGTTATTGCAGCAGCTTTCGGGCTGCTGTACTTTTGTATCATAAAAGAAATATATACTAAAACATACAGAATTATGGCTAAAATAGCAAAAAATCTAACAGAGTTAATAGGAAATACTCCTTTAGTTGAACTCTCAAATTATGCTTCTAATAGAAGTTTGAAAGCACGAGTAATCGTCAAATTAGAGTCTTATAATCCTGCAAGCAGTGTGAAAGATCGTATTGCTTTGGCAATGATTGAAGATGCTGAAGCAAAGGGTCTTCTAAAACCCGGTGGTGAGATTGTTGAACCTACAAGTGGTAATACCGGTATTGGTTTGGCATTGGTATCTGCAATCAAGGGATATAAACTTACGATTGTGATGCCTGACACATTAAGTGTTGAAAGACGCAGTTTGCTGAAAGCATTGGGTGCTACACTTCACCTTACACCAGGTGCAGACGGAATGAAAGGTGCTATTGCCAAAGCTCAAGAATTAGCATCTGAAACTAATGCGTTTGTACCACAACAGTTTGAAAATGAAGCAAATCCTAAAGTTCATGCAAAAACAACCGGAGAAGAAATATGGCGAGATACTGATGGACAAGTTGATATTCTTGTTGCAGGTGTTGGTACAGGTGGTACAGTTTCAGGAGCCGGTAAAACTCTGAAAAAATACAATCCTAAAATTCAGGTAGTTGCAGTTGAACCAACAGATTCTCCTGTGTTGTCGGGTGGAGTACCCGGTCCTCATAAAATACAAGGCATAGGTGCAGGCTTTATTCCACAAACATACAACGCTACAGTTGTAGATGAGGTTTTTCAAGTCACCAATGATGAAGCTATTTTAACATCGCGTCAATTAGCTAAAGAAGATGGATTCTTAGTGGGAATATCTGCAGGTGCAGTTGCTTATGCAGCGGTGCAGGTTGCTTTACGTCCTGAAAATGAAGGTAAAACTGTTGTGGCTGTTTTGCCGGATACAGGAGAAAGATATCTGTCTACATTATTGTATGCATTTGAGGAATATCCTTTGTGATGATTAGTAACTGGTGATTAGTGATTAGTGATTAGTAACTGATTTGAAATTATTTAATTAAATATAAACAGTAAATTTAAAAATATGTCAGCAGAATATAAATTTGAAACCTTGCAAGTTCATGCAGGTCAGGAAGTAGAGAAAACTACTAATTCGAGGGCAGTGCCCATTTACCAAACTACATCGTATTTGTTTGATGACGCACAACATGGTGCCGATTTGTTTGGTTTAAGAAAGTTTGGAAATATATATACCCGTTTAATGAATCCCACAACCGATGTGTTTGAGAAAAGAGTAGCTGCTTTGGAAGGCGGTGTATCGGCACTTGCAACTTCATCGGGACAATCGGCTCAGTTTATTGCAATTACCAATTTGGTTGAAGCAGGAGATAATTTTGTATCATCACCATTCTTGTATGGCGGGACTTACAATCAATTTAAAGTGCAATTTAAAAAACTTGGTATAGAAGTACGTTTTACTCAAAACGATGAACCTGCTGAGTTTGAAAAACTTATCGATGACAAAACCAAAGCTATCTATATTGAGACAATAGGAAATCCGGGACTAAGTGTGCCTGATTTTGAAGCTATTGCTGCTATTGCTAACAAGCATGACATTCCGTTAATAGTTGATAATACTTTCGGAGCCGGTGGGTACTTATTCAGACCAATTGAACATGGTGCTTCTATAGTTGTAGAATCTGCAACTAAATGGATTGGTGGTCATGGTACATCAATAGGTGGAATTATAGTTGACAGTGGTAAGTTTAATTGGGGCAATGGTAAGTTTCCTGCTTTCACAGAGCCTTCTGATGGTTATCACGGGTTAGTTTTCTGGGATGTGTTTGGTGCAAACGGTCCATTTGGCAATATCGCATTTAATATTCGTGCAAGAGTTGAAGGTCTAAGAGACTGGGGTAATGCAATCAGTCCGTTTAACTCATTTTTACTGCTTCAAGGTTTAGAAACATTATCGTTGAGGATGGAACGCCATGTTTACAATACCCAATTATTAGCTGAATGGTTGGAGCAACATCCGTCAGTTGAATATGTAAATTATCCGGGACTAAAAAGCAATAGATATCACGAAACTGCTAAAAAATACTTCAAGAAAGGATTTGGAGGAGTGCTTACATTCAAATTAAAAGGCGACCCTGATTTAGCAAACAAACTTATTGATAATGTGGTGTTGCATAGTCATGTTGCTAATCTTGGAGATGCTAAATCATTGATAATTCATCCGGCAGCAACTACTCACGAGCAATTATCTCCCGAAGATCAAAAAGCAGCAGGTGTTGAACCGGGCTTGATTAGATTATCAGTAGGTATTGAAAATATTGAAGATATAAAAGCTGATATTCAGCAAGCAATAGATAAGTTACCTCGTTAAGTTTATTTGTTATATAGTATTCATTAAACTTTCTAAATAGGACGCAGATAATACGGATACAAGCAATGTTGATATAAATTTAAAAATCAGCGTTTGAAAATCAGTGTTATCTGCGTTCTATTTATTATCCTTGACTTCAGGATAGGCAATTCTTGTGTGATACATATTAGAAATTTTCTCTTTGAAAATAGCCTTTACCGTTTCAACATCTCTAAAACTGATAGGTGCTTCTTTAAACTGTCCATCGGCAATCTGACTGTTAATCATATCTTCAACACAGTTATTAATGCTTTCAACAGTATATTCTTTCAGACTTCTTGCTCTGGCTTCTACCGCATCAGCCATCATTAAAATTGCAGTTTCTTTAGTATCAGGAAGAGGACCCGGATATGTATATAAAGATTCATCGGGTGTTACTGCCGGATTTGCAAGAATAAATGAATTGTAAAAATATTTAGCTTTACTCAAACCATGATGAGTAGTAATAAAATGAATAATCTGGTTTGGAAGATGTTCTTTTTTTGCAATTTCAACACCATCATAAACATGACCGATGATAGTTTTAGCAGCAACTTCAAAGTCCATATCATTTAATGGGTTAATGCTTCCAAATTGATTTTCTATGAAAAATTCAGGATGTTTCATTTTTCCAATATCATGGTATAATGCACCGGTTCTTACAAGCAGACTGTTTGCTCCGATTTTTTTTGCAGCTTCAGTAGCCAAATTTGAAACCTGTAAAGTATGCTGAAAAGTACCGGGAGCTTTCTCTGCAAATTGCATCATCAAATCACTATTTACATTCGTAAGCTCTAACAATGTCAGCGATGAAACTAATCCAAAAGTCTTTTCAAATATATAAATTAACAGATAAGCAAAAAGTAAAAAACCACTACTGATTGAGAAATAAAGTAACGGTTGCCAATAAATTCTTCTAAACTCACCCTCGCTAACAAGCTCAAGAGCAAGATAAACCAAAAAGTGAGTAACCAAGATAATTAATGCAGTCTGAGCTAATTGAGACCTTTGAGTCATATCTTTTAAACTCGACACTGCCGTCATGCCAATTGCAATTTGTATCAACAAAAATTGAAAAGGATTATCTACCATTAATGAAATAATAGAAACTGCAATTATATGAGCAAAAAGAGCCGTTCGCGAATCAAAAAAGACTCTGATAATTATCGGTAATAAAGCAAAAGGTATAACAAAATAACTTATTGAAGTAAATTGAATTATTAATGAAGACAAAGCAACCATTATAAGAATTATCAAGTTTACAAATATTAAGTTGTTAATACTCATGTAAATACGAGGTCTGAATAGATTTAAATACAAGAAGAATAAAATAATCAAGCCTGTTACAATTATTAATTCACCAAGAAGGACTAAAGACGAACGTTGAAATGAAACTTTCCGCTTGTCATATTCTATCTTCATTGAGTTTAAAATAAGGAAAAGCTCATCATTCACAATCTCTCCACGATCGATAATCCTTTCACCCGACTGAATTACACCCGAAGTTAAAGATATGTTTTTCAATAATTCACTCTTTGATAATTCAGAAATTACACTATCATATTTCAGATTATCAACTATATAAAGATTTATATTATAATGACTCAATTCGACAGGATCTAAAGACATGAATTCTTGGTAAGCCTCTTTAGGTGTATAAATATCAGCCACTTTCATTACATGAGTTACTTTGTCGGGAGCTATGCAATTAATTTTCTCTACGTTACCTTCAATCACTTTTTGATGCATTTCAGCCGACATAATTCCACGTTTGTAAATCTTTTTAAATTTTGCAAAAAGTATGTCTTCATGTTTAATATCCCCATCATTTTGCTCATGGAAATCTTTCAGAAACCTGCTATATTGCTCATGTAAAACTAATGTATCTATTTTGAAAAAGGGAATGAAACTATCCATAACAGATTTTTTTTCTTGCTGGATTTGCCTTTCATCTTTATATATAGGAAAATCGAAAGATGAGGTCAGAAGATCATATGACCATGGTTTTCCCTTTTCAAATTGATATTTGAAGGTATCTTGGTTGGGAAGTAAGTAAGCAATAATAACTATAACTCCCAGAAATAGAATAGCTTTTAGAAAGTTATGAGTAAGATATTTTGATAAAAAAGTCTTCATAAGATATTAATTAGAATGCAAATATATTAAAAATAAGTATTTTTGTGGTTATAAATAAATAATAATCAAAATTGAATGATATGCATGGATTAGTTTGTTTGCCCTTAGTTCCTGTAAGAGCAACTTATAATGAAAGAAGTGAAATGACTTCACAATTGCTTTTTGGGGAATTTGTACAAATTATAGAAAAAGAAGAAAAGTGGATTTTTATCATCAATGAAAAAGATAATTATCCAGGTTGGGTTGATGTGAAAATGATTAAACCGATTTCGGAATCTGTATATGAAAAAGGTAAAAATGCATCAAAAACCATATTGTCAAACATATTCAATACTGTTAAAAATTTACAAACTAATCAAATTATGCATTTACCGGCAGGTAGTATGCTTTATAATTTGAAAGAAGATATATTTGAACTTGGTGAAGATAAATGGCAAATTATTGATAAGCAAATCTCTAAAAATGATTTTATCAATGAGGAAAAAATAGTTGACATAGCAAAGTCTTATTTGAATGCACCATACCTATGGGGAGGCAAATCTGTTTTAGGTATAGATTGTTCCGGTTTGACACAAGTAGTATTTTCAATAATAGATTATATATTACCAAGAAACGCATCACAGCAGGCACAAACAGGTAAGCAAATAGATTTTTTAATTGATATTTTACCCGGTGATTTAGCTTTTTTTGGAGATGAAGCAGACAGAATAACCCATGTTGGAATTATGATAGATAATTCACATATTATACATTCATCGGGATGGGTTAAAATTGAATCCATTGATAGTCATGGCATTATTTCCTCATTGACAGGGGAGTATTCACATAAGTTAAGAGTAATCAAAAGAATTTTGAATTAAAAAGCAAGAGAGTATAAACTTATAATCGCACCTATTAATCCAATTCCCATAATTATCATACCTATAATACGATTTAGCAGTTTAATTCCTGTGTAAGTAAGCTTGTTTCTAAATTTACTAACGAAAAACGTTAAAACACTCCACCATAAATATGCACCTGCAAGAATAGACAGGATACCAACAACATTGTGAAATACAGTAGTATTCTCATTTAAGAAATTAAATTTTGCAAAAAGAGCAATTAATACAAATAATATTAGAGGGTTTGAGAATGTGAGGATAAAAGAACTAAAAAAATCACTTATAATACTGTCGTTAGAGCCTTTGTTGGGCATTTGTGTATGTAAAGAGCTATTTCTGTAAATAAAAAAGCCGAATATAATCACTATGAAACTGCCTACTATTTGAATTGCAGTTTGTTTGGTTTCAATATATTCTACAACGAATCCGATAAAGAACAATGCAATAATTGTATATATAAGATCGGAAAATGTAGCACCTAATCCTGTTGCTATTCCAAATTTCCTTCCTCTGTTTAATGTACGTTGCACACAAAGAACACCAATTGGTCCCAACGGTATAGATATGAATAATCCAATTACTATTCCTTTTATTATCGTTTCTATCATACATTTTAGATGTTTTGCAAAGATAATATTTTTACTCAAATATCATTAATGAAGTTTTTTTTTGAGAAATTTCATATTTTTTTAGAGGCTAAAATGCTTGTAATGAGATATGATATTATTTTTAGTGAAATTTTCAGTGTTTTTTATTTGCAAGTTACAGAAATAGTTTCTACTTTTGCACCCGCTTTGAGAGAAAAGCACAGTGTATTAAAAAAAGCAAGGTTGATTCAGATTAATGTTATTTCGCAATAAAAAAATAATTTTTTTTCAGA